>Ga0123353_10018368_pt1 | contig 10338 bp, 7 predicted proteins | sample TergutLab28metaG_3_FD_92763 | JGI IMG/M metagenome (GOLD analysis project Ga0123353, IMG submission 92763) | Labiotermes labralis P3 segment gut microbial communities from Petit-Saut dam, French Guiana - Lab288 P3 | ecosystem: Host-associated > Arthropoda: Insects > Digestive system > Gut ...
AATTCCAAACTGTCCACCTTGTTTGACCAGCTTCGAGTAGACTTCAGGAAAGTAAAGCTCGTCTGTGCCATAATAATGATAGCTATCGATAGATATGGCAGCGTCGAAGAACTCTTCAGCATATGGCAGCGCATGAGCTTCCGCGTTTATTGGGAATACCCGGTCAGCTACCCCGGCTTCTTCAAACCGCTTCAAGTTGTCCGTTGCGCTGATCCATAAGTCATTGGCAAACACGGTAACTCCATATTCCTTCGCAAGAAAAACAGACGTTATACCCTTGCCGCAACCCATATCCAAAACTTTCATACCGGGACACAAGTTTAGGTGCTCACACAACTCTTCAACGAGCCACAACGGATGCGGACCCATCCAATTTTCCTCAATCCATTTTGAATCATATTTTTTAGTTCTGGGATATTCTTTCATCTCTATAGAAACCTCCATAATATTTTACATTTAGACGTAGAAATTCCGCAAACCCGCAGCCATACTGAAGCTGCTGTTGCGGAAATAAGACGGCGATACGATTTTATCGTACCACTATATCAGCAGTATAACAATTGGAATCCGATTTTTGGCACAGCAAACAATGGTAATGTGATTGTTTTCTTAATAATGCTGTGCCCATTATTTAATTTTAAGTTGAAATCACCATCATAAACGTCATATACTTCAACCCCTTTCGGTATAAACTGTCCACCCCTGCTGAGTGAATGTATTATATAGCGATATAAACGATAATGTCAATAAAAAACAAGTGGAAAAACAAACGCAACCGCCTCCCCGACGATGAAACATCGGGTCGGGTTCGCATTTGTTCCTATTGGCGAGACTGTCCGAAATTAAGGGTTTTTGCTAATAGTGTCTCGTTACAATACGTCGATAACCCTTGCAATACAAGGGTTTTCGGACAGATTTTGGCGGAGAGAGAGGGATTCGAACCCTCGGTAGGTTGCCCTACACAGCATTTCCAGTGCTGCACCTTACGACCACTCGGACATCTCTCCTCAGTGAGTTTCTATAATAACGTCCTTGCGTTACAAAGTCAAGTTTTAAGCATTTTTCTTGCGAGTCGTCTCAGGTTTTCCGGTTATGTCAAAGCATTTTTACATTGATGTAAAGCTTTCTTGGTAGTATAGTGGTTGTATTGTTAGTATAATCCCAACATATTATGAGGGGCGGTGGCTACTATGAGTATTGGCGAGGTTTTAAAGCAGGCAAGGTCGGAAGCGGGGCTATCCCAGGAAGATGTAGCAGAGAAAGTAGGTGTTAGCCGTCAAACTGTTTCAAGCTGGGAAAACGGCAAGAGTTATCCCGATATTGCCAGCGTTATAGCTTTAAGCGATGCTTACGGTGTGTCACTCGACTCCTTAATGAAGGGAGATGCTAAAATGATTGAGCATTTAGAAGAGAGTACAAATGTAACGAAGAGTAATAAGCAAAAAGCGGCAAGTATCATTTCAATAGGAATTGCGTTTATTGGAGTAGCACTTGTTATTATTGTGTTTGGCGGGGATTATTCGGATTTTGTCGATTTGCCATCTTGGATAGCAATATTTATACCAATACTGGCTGTCTTAACAATAACACGGAGCTTTAAGACGTTTGGCATTGGTTTCCGGGCGGCATTGTTTCCAAAAAGAGAAATTGCGGATGGAGTAAAAAAGCAAACTGCATCATTATTTCGGTTGTTATCGGTAACTGCAATATTATCAGGAGTAATCATGACATTAATACCCGTAATGAACATGCTCCTCTTCATGGATTTTAACAGCCCGGACTTTACATCAGGTCTGTTAGCGGCAAACATTGCAGTTGCAATGATAACTCTTTTATACAGCTTGTTCTTGATAGTTTTCATATTCGAGCCGATTGTGTATATTCTTAAGAAGGACAGCACCTAGCGGCAAACACACAGACAAAGCAATAAGTCCGAGAAATCAGGCTTTTTTGCTTTATCGACAACAGATTTAGCCTTTGAGGTTGTTTTATGAATCGGGAATTTATAACGATAAACCCTGTAGCATTACAACAACAAGGTTTTTCGTGGTCACAATGGTGATACAGTACTTTTTAAAAACATCAGTATTTTCAATGGTTTCTAACGTCTCGCTTGCGAGACAATGCAACCGATAAACTTCATTTGTACCATAAATTCAAAAATAAACGCAAAAAAAGCAGACGGAACTTAAATCTGCTTTTCTTGCTTTGTGTTATCACAAAGCACATTATAAAAGAGGTTTACAAAATGTGCGTTTGTATAATTTTAACAGGCTGGTTCAGAACCAATTATTGCTGTTTGAATCATTTACAATGATACAGTTTGCATAATTATCCGTCTGAACCGCCGCCTTAACACTTAACGTCTGCACTTGGACCAGATGTTGCTGTTTTTGTTATTCCACTGAGACATTTTGCTAAGACTTCCGCTTCTGCCTCAAGTGTTGAATAAATTATAAAACCAACAGTCATAACGATAACAACAGCAAATGCTATCAAAAGAATTGTAGCAACTGACATAGGTTCAGCTTTATTAGATTGTGATTTTGCTCTCATATTTTGAATTATTGTTTTCATTCGATTTCTCCTTTTGTAGTTTAGATTTGTATTATTCACGGATAATATCGGATTTGATGGTTTTCTTCAAATCAGGTCTTTATAGCAACCCCAGAAAGCAGATAGAAAGTATTTTTTAGTTTCAATTATGACGAGGTAAGTAAAGATAATGAATGGAAAATAGAATCAAAAATTGTTTGACAGAAATTATTTGCGACAGTGCTTAAGATGATAGAAATGCTGTATATTTACATTATTGTAAAAACTGATATTATTACTAAATTAACCGAAAGGAAGCAGAAAATGAAAACAAAAATACTATTTTTACCCCTATTATTTATACTTTTGGTATCTTGCGGGAACATTGAAGAAATAAATAGCACAATAATCACAGGAATAGAAGCCAGGATTCTTTATGAATCAAATGAAAATGTAATTCTGCTTGATGTTAGAAGTCCGGAAGAATTTAAGGAATTCCATCTTGAAAACTCAGTACTAATCCCGGCGGGAGAAATTGAGTCTCGATTATTTGAACTCCCGGATAAAGAAGCAGTTATCATTGTTTATTGTAAAGCCGGAATAAGAAGCTCTCATGTGACAGAAATCCTATTAAATAATGGGTATACAAATGTTTATGATATGCAAAGTATAGATAATTGGTTTAGTCCATTCGAAAGAGAATTGTTAGATGAAATAAATGATTTAATGAACGAGCTTATGGATATGCCGTGTTTTGAAGATGGCGAATCTGTAATTGATGAGTTTCCGGACGAAGATATTTATCTCCCCGAAGGATGGATTTTCTGTGGGCGATGTTCCGGATGCGGTGAAATGCACTCCACTCCGGATATGGACTATTTTAATGAACTGCAGAATCATGAGCACCATCATCAATATACCCCTTGTGGTAGCTGTGACGATTTAGAAAATTGTGCTGACGGAGATTGTAACAACTGCGAAAGCAAGGATGATTGTGAGCATTACAAGATTCATGTCCATACTGAAGAATGTGACCATTTACCGGATGAATGAGAAGATTAAATCAACATTGAGTTGATAACATTCAGGTTGAATGTAGAAAAAGATAAAGTAAGGTATACAGAATTGAAAAGAACTTTTATATTTTTGCTTATAATTTTATTTATAAGTGTATTTTTTATTCCCACAGTTTCAGCACAATGCTGTGATGGAGGAGATTGTTGTATTCAGAATGACTGCTGGTGTCCAATGTGTTGGGATAGAGGAGAACCCGGAGGTATTTGTGAACATTGTGGAAGCGACTTGTGCCCCGAATGTGGAAATTGCTATAATTGCGGTCAATCGCCTTGTCCGACTTGCAGAACAACCTGTATAGAATGCGGCGGACCTTTGTGTGAGCATTGTAGAGGGTGTTTAGATTGCGGACATGGCAGAGACCAGAATTGTCCATATTGTGGGGATGAAGAAGAATTGCCTTTAGATGGAGGGGATGGAGTATTTTTTATTGATGATTCCGGTGATTTAATTCCACTTGCTTCTCTTTGGGGAGCAGATGTTTTTTTATTTGCACCATTTGGAACACCGGCATGGATAATAACTAATTTGATTGCCGGAATAACCGGTGGACTATTATTAGTAATAGCAACATTGAGAATCATACTGCATAAAAGAAAAGAGACTATGAGAATTGAAGCCGAGCTTGCAGGAATTAATTTTGACGAATCAATTAAGTCAAAAGGTATATTTGGAGTTCTTGTGAAAATTGAAGCTAAATATACGGAGCATAGAAATAATGTTTATATTACAATGGGATTTCTCGCCTTATTGGGAGTTATAATACTAATTCTCACTCAAAGCTTTAGAGGGATAATTGCCATCTTTGATTGGTGGACAATTATCCATATTATGTTATTTGCCGGAATTATAATATGTAATAAGCTTGTATTTATAAATAAAGATGAAAGTTCATATGTATTAGCATAATGGGAGGGGTGATAAATGAGATGGTTTAAAAATAAAATAACAAAAGGTATTAAATTCACTATAGGGATTTGTATTCTTGCGATTTTGTTCTCCGGAACATTGGCATTAGCTAATACCAGTCCATTTAACCTGCCGTTTAGGAATATAGAAATCATTAATGATGTATCAAATGAAATTCCGGTAAGAACAATGCCGGATGAGGTTTGGGATGAATGCCCCTGTACAGAATGTAATGATTGTAAGCATGATAATGATTGTGTTTCATGCGGGAATTGTCAAGATTGCGGCACAAGCTCATGTATAGATTGCTGTAGAGAAGATCAAAGATGCAGGGATTGTTGTTGTGAATATTGCGGAGAACAGTGCCTAACTTGCGGAGACTGTCTGACTTGCGGAACAAATGAGCATCATTGTCGAGATTGCTGTGCTCCCGGCCGCCATTGCGGACCAACGTGTACAACTTGCGGAGATTGCATGAGTTGCGGAACAAACCCATGTGAAGATTGCTGTCAATCTGGTCGCAGATGTGGCGAATGTTCCATGTGTAACCCCGTTGTTTTAAGAGAAAGCTCAGGTATATATAATGGACAGCAGCAAAGATTTGAAGAGAATATTGAGACATTGAGCGCATTAAGCGGCAGCATAACATATACTTATATTCCGCTTGTTGAAACAGGAGCAAGACTAAGCTCAGACGAATTGCCATGGAGAGCAGGAGAATATATAATTGTTGCACAATATCAATCAATTCATAGTGATATACCTTCCGGGGAAGTTAGAAGTACAGTAGTTATTGAACCTGCCCCCTTATTATTAGATATAGAATTAGATAAGAAGATTTATAATGCTCAAGTTGAGGTTGAAATAACAGATGTTTCATTAATTGGAGTATTTGGATTTGATGCTGTAGTAGCGCCATTTTATTCTATTGATTCTCTTCTTGAGAATCCGAATGTCAGCTCTGATTCGGTTCCGGTTTCATTTAGCACATTTTCTTTAAGAGGAATGGATTCTCACAATTACTTTATAATTCAACCAAATGAACCTATTCCTGAGGAATTTGCTGATTGGCCTATGTTCATAAATGTTGAATCTAACGAAATTGTACATGAAGTCCATCCAAATTATCTTTATATTGATGTTGTATTAAACAGTAAAACAAAAGTATATGATGGAACAACTATTGCATTTATGGATGATGATAGAGAAATTTTTGAATCTGTATCACTTAGAAGTATGCAGAGAGATTACGAGGATGATGAACTCTATATAAGCAAAAACGGAACAGCAAATTACTCTAGTCATATGGTTGGTAATAATATATCAATATCTTTTGAAGGTTTTGAAATTGACGGCATAAAATCTGATAACTATGTACTGGTTCAACCTTCAACAATGATTGGCTCACAAGGCGGCAGTATTACTCCTGCACCAATTACATTAAGCGTCCATTTTGAAGAGAAAATTTATAACAGAGATTCAGATGTCTCGGTCACGGACATTACAATACATGGATTATTTAATGATGATGGAAATTATATTAATATAGACCCTTATGATGATTCTGAATTTAATTTAAGAAATATGAGAGTCGCAGAGGATGTTGAAGTTCTGCTTAATGGGTTTGAATTTAGTATATCCGGAGAAAAAGCATTTAATTATTATATAGAAGAGCAACCAAAAGAGTTCATTGATATTCTCCCGAAACCGGTATATTTGGATATTGAAATTAGCCCAAAAATATTTGATGGAGATGTTATTGCTGTCTCAAATGTTGAGATTATTGGAGTCTTGGGTGGCGATATTGTAAATATAAAGGGAGAAGCAAAATATGAGTCTCCAAATGTTGGAAATAACATTACTGTCCGATTTAATGAGATTGAATTAACCGGAACTCATGCTTGGAATTATGAATTGATAATTCCCGATGATGGTAAGGCAGATATAACAAGAGCATCAATTTTCGGCGGAAACGGAAAAGCCCCTGATAAAGATGGAGAAATTGAAGTAGACATTAATGGCCTTTTACATATAGGTGGAGATCTTACATTTGAAACTGATTTTGGATTTGATGGAGATTATGAAGTTCAATGGCTATGGGGAGATAATAGAGATAATATAGAAGACGAAACAGATGAAGCATATAAAGTTACCCATGATGTAGTTGATGAAAAAATATCTGTATATCTTGTTTCAAAATGTGGTAATTATGAAGGTTGGTCTGAATTAACTGATTATGTGCCATATACAATAAATATTGCAATCAACCGGGAGTTTGTGCCGATGCCTTCAGATTACGCTTATTTTGGCACACCGGGTAATTACACTGCATATGCGGCAAGTAATAATAGCGGGTTTGTTGATATACGCTACACGCTACAGAACTCCGGAATCGGCACAGATACTATCGAGTTTACCGGCGGCTTTGTTAATGCTGTAACACGTGCCGACACAGGCACGGCCAGATATCATGCCAAGGCTGTAGATGCTACAAGCGGTGTCATAACGATAACAGCATCATTTTTACATAGGGGCGTAACTGTCTCTCCGGTAACAGGGCATAATTTTGCAAACATCAACTGCGGCGAAGAAAATGACGAGTCACATCGTGTAACAATAACAAATGTAGGGAATGCACCTACCGGGGCAATTAATTTAACACGCAGCGGAGCATATCCTGATGAGTTTGCGGCAAGCACGTACAGCATACCAAATATGGATGTAGGAGCCAAACATGAGATAGATATAACTGTTGATTTAGACTTATCACCTCCGGGTTTTGTCGGTTATACATTTGGCGGCAATATTTATATCAGCGGAAGCCATATATCAAACGTCTCATTACCGTTCAGTGTGCGCGTATATCATGTTTGGGGCAACTGGGGTAGTTGGACACAAGGCGATGCAACAAATCATCATAGAACAGGATCTTGTACAACTCCGGGATGTGGAAGAGTTGCAATAATCGGAACAACACCCGGAACTTTTGCAGCTCATACATGGGGTAACTGGTCTGCTTGGGGTAGTATAAGCGGAACTCATCACCGTCAGTCAAGAACCTGTACGACTGCCGGATGCGGACATGTTCAACATAACGACCAACCACACAGAACATCAGCATGGTGGAATAACAGCACAGCCGGACATTGCACAAGAAGTTGTCAAGATTGTGGTGTGCATTTAGAACATGTCGCTCATGCACATAGCGCATGGACTGATATACATGATGGTACTAATTGTGTAATTAATTGTACGCGTTGCGGAGCTGCACATTTACATGTAGCAAATCACTGGAATCATGCGTCAGGGTGGCGTGACAACCACGACGGAGCACATTGTTATAGGGTATGCACCCTCTGTAATCGCTATTTGGGGTCACAAGGTCATACTTGGGGTGCATGGGGACATGGTGATGCATGGAACCATACCAGAACTTGTACAAGTTGTAGTAGACATGAAGCGCATGGTCACGCATGGGGCAATTGGGGCAGCATTAACGCTACACAGCATAGAAGAACATGCTCAGTTTGCTCAAGACAGGAACACGGGAGTCATAATGGAGACTCATATAGGTTTACCCGTCACGCTAGGGATAGTGACCGTGTTTATAGGCATACTATTCATTATGATTGTTCTGTATGTGGATACCAAAATGCAATGCCGCAAGGGACTGGTGGTTGCTTGTTCAGTTCAATAACAAATAGATGTATAGGTTTTGCAACAAATGTAGAATCATTAACAGGGCCGGGTTGGACTCACATTGTAGTAGACGGTTGGAATTGGTGGTATATAGTAAGTACAGATAACAGGTGTGGTCGCACACCTGCACCATCAAATCCGGTGCAAGGTATTTTGCCTCACAGAAATCCGGTTGTGCCGTTCACTTAAATATCAGATGTTTTCTACAAATAAAAAACTATACAAGGATAACAGCGGAACTACACAAAAATCCATGTGTTACCATCTATTAACAACAATGAGCAATCAAACAAAACAATTTATTTACATTAACTTGAAAAAGGAGACCACATGAAAAGAAAAATTCTATCAATCTTTATGTCATTTATTATGATAGCCATGATGGCGATGGTAGCGATGCCGACAGCTTTGGCAGCACCAATACTTGTAAATAATGCAGGAGAGTTTAATTCTGCAATATCAGGTGCATCAACCGGGCAGACTATCCAGTTGACTAATAATATACCGGACGCAGCGGCGGTCAGTATCCCTGCAGGCATTTGGATAGACCTCAATGGATTCACACTAACTATATCGGGTACCGGATTAACCTTAGTAAGTCAAAATGTTGAAATAAGGGGTCCCGGAACTTTAAATTCAAATATTGCAGCTTCAGGTGCGTCAAAGTTATGGCCTGCGAATGGGGCGATAATAAACGCCGCTGTATCAGCTTCGGATACTGCAGATGTTGGCGTAACATCTGCAACCGGGATTACTGTGAGTGGTGGCGGAAGCGTTTATACGGACGGTAGCGCAACAGGAAATATTACGGTATCCAATAATGGACGTGTCCGTATATACAACAATGTCACAGGTAACATTAATTTATCTGATAATGGATTCATCCGTGTAAGCAATAATGTAACGGGCAATATAACAACAGGAGGTACATCCGAAGTATATATATGGAATAATGTAATTGGTAATATAAATACAAAAGATAACTCATTTGTTGATGTTGGTAATGTGACAGGGGATATAACTGCAATTAATTCCAGTGGAGTATATGTCGACGATAATGTGAGCGGAAATCTAAATGTCTCAAATAATGCAATAATTGATGTTTGGGGTGCTCATTCAAATGGAACAATTACTGTTAACGGAATTGTCATTCAACCACATCTTGGTGTACAAGATGGAGAATGGGTAGTTTATTACAATACCGGCGGTGCTGAAATATGGATTAGAGGAACCGTTCCGCCTCCCCCACCTAACAACACTGATACCAACACTGATACCAACACTGATACTGATACCGACACCGACACTGATACCGACACCGATACCGATACCGACACCGACACCGACACCGATACCGATACCGACACCGACATTGATACCGACACCGACATTGATACCGACACCGACACCGAACTTGAAGCCCCAACTCTTCGTCATTTTCTTTCTAATAGAACATTAGGGGAAAATAATGAAGTTGCAATGACAATAACTGATACAAGTTCGATTCTTTATACGGGAATTGGTTACGATCCATATAGAAATATTTATCAACATAATTATACAAGATTTATTGTTAGCGGATTCCCTGCGCCAACAGTAACTCTCTCTGTCACAAATCATGGACAACATTCAACAGCAAACCCAAACATTACCTGGGATGCAGATTATAGTCATATTACCATTCCCGCAGGATTACAAGCCGGTGAATATGCTGTTGTTATAACAGCAGACAATGGAGTTGATCCTGTGGCAGCACATGCATTTACACTTCATATTAGCCATGTACCGCAAACAAGTGATGATGTTGTTGTAAATATTAGCCATGCACCACAAAAAAGTGATGATATTATTGTGAATAATTCAACCTATTTTGCATTTCTTGCAATTGGCATTACCGGCATATCTTCTACAATTGCTGTGGTTGCTGTGGTGGAAACTAAAAAAGGAAAAATAAATAAATGAAAGAAATAGTAGAGAATTTAATTAAACCTAATTTTAAGGAAAATGAACCCATGTAAATAACGGTTAGAAAAGTCCACCTGCACGGTGAAATAAGTCCACCGACACGGAAAAATAAGTCCATCGACACGGAAGCAAGTCCACTGCATAATTAAGAGTAAG
>Ga0123353_10018370_pt1 | contig 10337 bp, 8 predicted proteins | sample TergutLab28metaG_3_FD_92763 | JGI IMG/M metagenome (GOLD analysis project Ga0123353, IMG submission 92763) | Labiotermes labralis P3 segment gut microbial communities from Petit-Saut dam, French Guiana - Lab288 P3 | ecosystem: Host-associated > Arthropoda: Insects > Digestive system > Gut ...
GTGATGACAGACGTTTCACAATTTCTGATCTGTCCCTGCACTTTCCTCAGATTTCAAGGACTCTACTCTATGACACTGTCAGTAGTGGCTAACATTGCAGGTGGCCGCATTTTATGAGGAGGGTATACAAAAACTTGTGCCCCACTACGATAAGTGCCTCAATAATAGCGGCGAATATGTGGAAAATTAGTTTGAAGAATGTAGAATCTGATAACAATAAAATTTTATACAAAACCTTACTCGACTGTTTTTTACAGTGAAACGGTACTTTCTGAATAAGCCTCGTACATTGCCTGTCTTGTTCTTGAAGCACTTCAGCCTTCCTCTACAGTTACTGTTCTGCCAAAGCACCATACCCCTGTATTTCCTGGGCTGGTGGAACAGGTTGCAGTACCAACAGACTCGGGCGTGCCTGACAATTACAACTAAAACTAAAAAGTGTTTTAGTGTCATTAGGCCTGTGAATGGTGAGTAGTTGTGTTTAGTAATAGTAAAAATTTTGGAAGTTCTGACTTAAAGTCATCAGCTCATTGTGAATTAGGCCTTTCACATTATGAATACAGTAAAGTAACTCACATCTAATTGTTCTGAGGTGACATCTTGCTTGCCTTTGTCCCTATACATCTGCCGCTTGAGGGACTTCACTGTACGCATAAAGCGCTTGTGCTGAAACATGCGCTCGTGCTGGAAGCCCATGGCCTCCTCTCCAATTTTGATGAAGGATGATGAGCCCTGGCAATACTTGTGGTACATATCCTATGGACACATGAGAGTGAAACCGAGTGTGTGTGATGACATGGTTCTATATTGTCAACTGACACAATGCAGAATCTCTGCTGAGGCCACAGAAAGAAGTTACATGGATCAATCTCTTTCAAGCTCGCATTCTCCTTCTTCAGAATATTTTGTGTCAGTCAACGGTCTATTTTGTTCACTTCCATGTGACTGCACAATGACCATTGTTAGTGACAAGTGATTTGCAATGGTAGGAAGGAAATGCAAAAGTAGGCAGACAGGGTGCAGTCTTCAATGCTGTAATTTCCACTGTGCATGGAACTTCTTTCTATGGCTTATGTAGAGTCATATACACGACTCTTTCCTTCTGCATCCTTTGCAATTCATTATTCATCAATCGTCATACAATTTGGCACTGTATATTCTGAGCCACTGAAATATATAAATAAACAAAGAATAAATATGTAACATCATATAAGTACAATGTCATGAGGCATGGTGGTTTTTCTATCCTCTGAACAATGTAAGTACAAACTGGTTATCAGGAGAAGACCAAAGGTGAGAGTCAGCACTGAAAATTGAGAAGAGGCTCTTATCAAACTCAGGGTGGAAATGTCACTAACTGATACATTTCTAATTAAGCCAGGAATTATATTTTTAAATGTTATTGTTAAATGATATTTCAAACTCCAAAGGGATTAGATACATGTGACTGTCAACTCACAAAATAAATTAAAACAAATGCTGTTTACCTCTATTTAATGGCAACACTGTCATGACATTGTCACAAGATGGCATGTACCTTAACAGTCTCCTTTAGTTTTGTAGGCTCTTGGAGTAGATGTGATGCTTGGTGAAGGTCAAACCTGACACGGTCCAAGATAGTATGTGCTTCTTGTTTCCTGTTACATTCAGACATGATTTCACTTCTGGTCGTATTCAGTTTCTGTCCCATTTCTGCCAACTGACGTTCTCGGTATGTGTTGACAGTCATCAACTCCTCCACCAGTGGCTCTGCCTGTCAAAAATACCGTATATAAGGTATTAACATTTTATACCAGTCACACCCTCACCACATGTGTGTTGCTCATTCATGGCTGTTCATGTCCTTTGCCAGTCACACCCATGTTGAATGTGTGTGTTCATTCATGGCTGTTAACATCATGTGGCAGTCTTACTCTTGATGCATGTATGTTGTGTTTTCTTAGCTGTTGTTGGCAGCAGCTAACCACTGAATGTTGCCTTATGCAATATTTGTATTGTTACTAATACAAGTGTCACTTCTGCACCCAGGATTCAGTTGCCATATTCGTCATTATCACACTATATAAGCAATATAACAAACAGTTTCCTAATATTGGTATTAGCACCAAATTAAAATTTATACACATAATTTAAAATATGAGCATTAGGATTTCGTACAAAGATGAAGATAAATTAAATTACACGCACATATAATTAAGGAATTGGAACGAGGAATCCACAGAGATGTTCAGAAACTGTAACACAAATCTTGTTCACTGCCTGAATCTCTTAAAGCAGAGGGAAACTATACCTACCACCTGCTTTCCCTAACCTCTCAATTTTACATAGAGTGCTTTGGTATCACTGTCACAGTACAGTGATATGTCCTTAAACAGCATTAACTGTTTGTCTTTTGCAAGGGAGATGCAGTACATTCTGTATGACCCTGGAACTCATATCATCTTATCATCAGATCTGCAGCATGAAACAGGACAATAAGCTGCAGCAACCAAGTTGCACATACTGTCAACTTCCATTGTATGGCCAAGTGATATGGAGGTTTCTCAACCAAAGTTTTATGTGCACTGTTTTCTGTATTCTTTTTGAGTATAATTCATTCTGTCAACACTATTCACTTACAACATTCAGTTTCTTTTCCTTCTCCTCAATGTGTCTGTCCTTTGCTTCGACCTGTTTCTGTAGCTCTGTTATCTTGTAGGTGTGAACAGTTTTATACTTCTTTAGTACTTGGTTTCTCCTTTCCAGATCATAAATTTGTTTTTCCTGCAATACAGAAAAATAAGAGTGAGCACATGTAACATGTCATTTGTTTACTTCACTGCTGTGTTGCTGACAACTCAGAGGCATGATGAAAAGTTTCCAGTAACTCATTAACCATACATAATTTTTAATAGTAGTCAAACCTCATCCTTTCATCTGATTTAACATCATATAACCTTTATATTTATTTGCCTTCTATTATATCATGCAAGTGCAGTAAAGTTAAATCTCTTTAATTATTAACCAACAAATGCACTATATAAAATTTCACATTAAAACACTTAAAATCGCTCTGACATGTTTCGATCCTAAGATCATCCTCAGGGAGCTACGTTGTTCCTTGTTGAAGTCATTTTAAAAACATTCACAAAATAATTCCATTACATTAACAGGGTGTTGTGGCAGCATATCGTGTTGTGTAAGAGTATGTTGTTAGGAATGCGTCTGGCTATGGTGTGCATCATGTGTTACGTAGTGAAAGTCTTTCACTACGTAACACATGACGCACAATAAATCTGTTGCATGCCATCATAATTCTGTACCTTGTTCTGAATGATGCTGTCTCTCTCACGTGCCCTTTCACTCTCTGTCTCACTCATCTCCTTCTTCAGCTGTAAGATGTCTAACTGCAGCCCAGCGATGGTCTGCTTGAGCACCTGTCGCTCCTGTTCCAGTGTGTGTACCTGATGTTTTAACTCATCATTTTCCCTCTGGAAGCTGCAACACAGGCTCATATAGTACCTTAATGCCAGGTAGTAGCTTCTTTGTGATGTACATCTGTTTAATATAAGCTGACATAACACTGTTAAATAATAGTGTTTGATGACTTCATTCCTGAATTGTTGGTGATGCATGCAGGTAGTGAAATAATTAAAACATAGCAGTACTTTAGCTTTCATTATAATCAAAATTAAGCTTATACAACATGCTCTGGCAATATATATTTACTATGGGGATGTCTCATGTAGTAAGCAAGAACTTATGATATAGTACAGTACACACCATTATCTGCCACAGACCTGATGAACCTTTTCTTTGTGACAAATTCCTGCCCTCTCAAGTGCATGTTTACTTCCCTTTCTTCACACAGCTGCTTCTCATAGCTCGTCTTCAGCTCCACAATCTCGCGATCCACATTGTCCTCAAGCAGATGTATCATGGTCTCATGCTCTTGCATCTTCTGGGCAGCCTGACCTTGCAGCTATGCATAGCAAGAAGCCAACAGTAGACAGACTTTTACAATATTTAGTTAGTCCATTCTTGGTAGCTTATATCTGAGCATTTTTATGAGAGGCTTAGAGAACTAACTAAATAACTGACCAACTAACTAAGTAACTAACTAATTCATAGAATAGAGTATTTCTTCAGAATCTAATAGTTCCACAGCCAGTCAAGAAATTTCTCACATTATGCAGAACCTAAAGGTTCATTATCACATGCATATAACCTGCCACAAATCTCTGCTCTGAGCCAGGTCTATTCAGTCCATGCCCTCCCATCCAATTTATTTAAGATTCCTTTTAGTATTATTCTTCAATATATGCCTAGGTCTTCCATGTGGTCTCTTTCACTCATGATTTTCCCACCACAACCCTGTATGCACCTCTCCTCTTCCTTACATATGCTACATTCCCTACCTGTCTCACAGGCTTGGAAGAAACGTTATATACCTCAGGACTGTCTTTAGCAGGGATTAAAACAAGGTACCTTCACATATGAATAGTGCTTTATCACTATAGCAACCATCTCAGCTTTTACGTTCTTACAGGCAATGCATTAATGCCTAGTGGTACATATATGTACCATGTGCTTGAAGTGTGCATTTTACCCATATCCTGAGGGTGCACAAGAGTAGGGTGCTGAGGAAGACATTTCGGCCTAAGAGGAAAAGGTAAGAGGGTAGCTGAGAAAACTACACGACTAGGAGCTTTATCATCTGTACTCCTTACAAAATATTACTCAGGTGATCAAATCAATGAGAATGAGATAGGCGGGGCATGTAGCACATATGGGGGAGAGGAGAGGTACATGCAGGGTTTTGATAGGGAAACCTGAGGGAAAGAGTCCACTTGGAAGATCGATGCATGGATGGGAGGATAATATTAAAATGGATGTTAAAAAAGTGGGATGGTGGGGCATGGACTAGATTGATCTGGTTCAGGAAAAGGACAGGTGGCAGGCTTTGGATGCAGTAATGAACATAACATAAAATGTGGGGAGATTATTGACTAGCTGAAGACTGTTAGCTTCACTAGAAGGACTTTGTTCCATGCAGTCAGTATTGTTGTATATTCTATTAGATTCTTACAATAAACAGCAAATATTTTCTCAAACAGCATTTAACTGGCAAATCTTTGTAATGGAGATATAGTGTGTTTTCTGTGAGGCAGGAACTGAATTCTGATCTATTATTTAGACAAACTCTGACCTTCAAAGAGTTAAAGAAGAAAGATAAACTTACCTCTTGTATTTGCCTGTTGCATTTATCGAGCTGTCTATTGTAGTCATCTGTTGTTGAACTCATGTCATTATCTCTCAGCCTGGAAAGTTCTAGCAGCTTACTGCAACAAAACACTGTATTAGTTGGGTTACCAGTAAGAATATATTATGAGCCCGAGTCGTTAAGGACCCAATGCACGTACACCTTGTTGGGTTACTTACATCTGTTCAGCTTTGTTTGCAGGGGTAGGTGAGACCAGTACCTTGGTAGTGTGATCTGTTATGCCTGTTGCTGATGATAAATGATTTTGGTGCACTGGTGGAATGTTAATTGGCAGGGTGAAACTGAAACACTCTCTAAGAAAAGCCTGTCCCAGTGCCACTTTTTTCACCTCAAATACCACTTGGAATACCATGGAACTGAACCTATGCCTCTGCAGTGAAAGCTGACAGCTAACTGCTGGAACCACAAACATGGCCAATGTTTCAGTAGCTTAACAGTTAGGTAACAGACAACTGTACCTAACTTGTGGGTTCCTTAAATGGGTGCCTATTAATCAGCTGGAGGAATATCCTACAGCACGTTATTTACTTCGATATGTGACTCTGTCACGGTCACATTTGTCCCTGAACAGCCAGCTCTTCTACGCATAGTTGTCCCAGTGTATTGAAAAAATCAATGTGTCTTACTTTTGGAATGATACTGTATTTACCCAGCCTGGCGTTTGACACAGGTTAAAATGGATAAAAGAATGCTAGTCACATTTAAAAATGCATGTGCTTTTGTTATAAAATACAAGTCCTGTTATTTCATGTAGATTTTGGAGAGAAAATATGTTGGACATAAACATGAAATTACTAGCTATGATATAACCAAAATTATCAAAATCTGCTTATATAATCATCTCTGACATTATGTGTTGTAGATCTCAGATGATCAAGGTATGGTAAAGTTCACCCTATAACTGGCCACAAAGGCCCAGACGTGGAATAGAGGTATAGCTCTACTCTTTCTTTAACCTCTGCGCCAAATGGGGGTGGGAGGTCAACGTCATGACCTGGCCACTTTTTCCCTGGAAAAGACCCGGTACCCATTGTGTAGGAGGCTTGGTGGGCCCCAGGGCCAGTCTGGGTGGGTGTGAATAACCTCGCCCCTACCTGGATTAGATCCCCAGACCGTCCAGCCTGTAGCAAGTTACTACACAGACTGTGCTATCCTTGGTCACAATGATCAAGGTGCAAGGTCATTTAAAGCATAACCCTTGGAACTACTGTATATGTCTTTCTGACATGAAATTTGTTAACTGCATTGGCATTACGATCTGTGCCCTTATACAGTTACATATGAAAGTACGTACCGGTGTGCAGGGTGTAATAGCCCAGATATCACAGTCTGAAAACTGATCCCTGTGAGAACCTGAAAACCTTAGCCGGTTACACCATACAGAGATGCTGACTGATCATACCTCTCATAGTCCTCCTGCATCTTGTTGGTTTGTGCCTCGAGTGTTTGGTACCTGTCATATTCTACAACCAGCTTCTCATTGAAATCTGCCTCCAATATTAGAATTGCCTCTTCATGAGATTTCTTCATTTTCGATATACAGTCATTGAGGCTGTTCAGTTGTATCGTGTGGTCTAGTTGCAACTGCTGCAAACAGAGATGCTGTCAGCCATTTCCACTGTAACAAATGTCTGAAGTCATAGTGGGGACAGAAACTGTTAGGACACCATTCATTAGCTCAGGTTGTTAGTTGCAGATTTCTGACCTCATAGTTCCTCGTCAAATAGTCTGAGCTGAATTTGTGGTTGACAAAGTGGTGTTGGGACAGGTTTTTTCCTAGCACTTTCATTTTTTGGTACCAGCTGTAATTGTGCATATACTATACATTCATCTGTCATCAGGCCTGTTACAATAGGCTGCATTCCAAAGGGAATGACTTTCATCCCATGATACAACTAATGTTGCCCTTTGGAAGGGATTTGTGAAATCTGTTGCCAGTACTGTGCTGTAAACTGCCTGCAGCTACAGTACTAAGGAATCTTCATGGTAGCCATCTTGTTGTGTTTATTACTAAATGAACTACACTTATTCATTTGAACACATCACAGGTTTATTTTGATTCAAATTGTGCCCTTACATGTGTGCTACATATATTGGCCTGTACTGTAGCCATCATTAGGCATGCCAATACAAAAATTTTATAAAGGAAGATATAATAAAATCTAAGGGCCCCCTTGTTTACAGTCACCAAATTTTAATAATTTATAACGCTAAAACTGAAAATAAAATATAAAAGTAAAGGACATAAATAATTTTAAAATGTGAGTATATAAAGACTTATATTAAATTTAGGTTCTTATGTGTTGTAGTGAGAGTTTGTACTATAATTCTTTGAGATTTTTTTTTTTTATGTTCTACTTGGCCTGGCATTGCAGTATGAATTTTCTCACTACTACGTATGAGGACTGAAATTTAACAGAAGTCTTTATATATATATATATACAAACACACACACACACACATACATATACATACATAAATTATAACAATTATTTAGGTCCTATACTTTTATATTTTATATTCTGTTTTAACATTATCAAAAAATAGTGACTGTACAGAACGGGATCTTAGATTGTATTATATCTTCCTGTATAAGACTTTTGTATTGATATGCCTGCTGACGGCCTAAGTACAGGCCGATATACATATACATAGCACACATTTAAGGGTACAATTTGAATCAAAATAAACCTGTGTTGCATTCGACTGAATAAGTGTAGTTTATCCAGTACTAAGGAATTTGAATTATTGGTTGGTTGGGTACTCAGTCAGTGTGTCATTCAGAATGACAGTGTCCACCTATAATCTTTTGTAATAACCAACACATCTTATGATCTCATCTGGCGATTCTTCCTACCTCATTATTTTTTTTCAGTTCCTCAATTTCCTCATGCAACTCCTTTATTTGCTCAACACGTGTCAAGTTGCTCTTCTGCACCTTCCTGTATGCTTCATCTATCTCCATCCTGCATATGTACCCTGATAAGTTCTTGGATCATCTGAATATTGTGGAGAAGGTCCTGCTAGCTGATCAAAATGTCTGTCGATGGCTGGAAACTCCTGTTCATTCGCACTGACTAGCCCGTGTGACACAAGATATATGTCCTAGTCACGGTAATTCAGTGACTGACACTCTCACTGATGACTGAGTAATGGCCAGGCCACATGTGTGACTTGCCTGTAATGACAACCAAAACATGGTTGTACATAAAGGGGTTCTGTACTCCATAATGATACTTTGACCAAGTGACCAGCTGTAGTGACACTTTTTAACGGATGGCATGGTTCCCTTAGAAATAATTCTGGGAAACTACCATAACCTTTTACAACACAGTGGTAAGTGTATGCACCACCCATATTAGGTTTAAAGCACCAATCTGACGTTCAGGTGACCATGCATCATGATAAATTCTTATAATAAAACCAACCAAATGCACTAATTTCTCAAATTTATTTTTGGAATAAAACGCTACATGTTTCAGATAGTTCCTCTGTCCATCATCAGGAGTTTTTCACTGTACACACAGCAGTGGAATATGTCATACAGGTTTGGTGAGAGCTCACAAGCTGTCAGCAAACATGTAAGACATATACCATTGTTGTGTGTACAGTGAAAAACTTGATGGAGAGAGGAACTGTCTGAAACACGTAGAGTTCTATTCCAAAAATAAATTTGAGAAATTAGTGCATCTAGTTGGTTTTATTATAAGAATTTAAAACACCACCTTACCAATGGAGTTCATTTATAAGATTAAAATACTTCTTACAATAAACAGCAATAACCGGTTGGTTGTTGTGACAAGGATTCAATATGTTTACTGTGAGGTAGAAACTTAATTTTTATATATTATTAGCCACATGCTTGTTTGTGTCTGAGCTGGGGGCAAATGATGTTTGGCACAAAATTACATCATGTAACAAATCTAAAACTGCTGGCCCATTATTGCTATTCACTATTAGCCAAGTGGAATAATTCCCTCTTCTTTTCCTAATACTATGGTGTTGATTAATGAAATGACATACACAGTTGGTCTTTTACATTCATGTAAATAAATAGGATTTACTCAAATATCTCTGTTAATTAGGTTTATTTTTTTTTTGGCAATTCCATGTAGAAACTTGCTTTTGCAGTATTATGACTGTACAACAGTACTGATCCTGTGTGAGCTGCATAAACGTCTGTACCTTTGAATGTGATGTTTGTGTGACCGTGCATCATTGATACAACAATATAAACAGCCAACTAGATGCAACAATAACAAATTTTTTTGATAATTACAATTAGCTCAACATGTTTCGGGCGAAAATTTTGCCCATCTTCAGGAGCACTAGACTGTGTTTACAGCTTGTGGTATAAAACACCGACGATGCTGCCTGCAGTCAGCATCGCCGGTGCTTTATACCACAAGCTGTAAACACAGTCTAGTGCTCCTGAGGATGGGCGAATTACCGCCCGAAACACGTCGAACTGATTGTGATTATCAATAAAATTTGTTATTGTTCCGTCTAGTAGGCTGTTTACATTATTCTATAGCTTTGTTTTCACAAAAATTTAACTACCTTCTCTGAATCGATTTCTGAACTTTCTGCATTTCGTACAAAATATGAAGCTTTCTCTTGCAGCAGTAAGTAGGCAAAATGCTGTTTCATTATATTCGGTGGAATAATTAGGATTTTTGTCGCCCGGGGCGATAAATCACAATGGCCGCCCCTAACAGAAATTATTAACTTTAAAAAAATTGTATATCCGTTAAGCGCAGATTTTTTTTCATTCAAAAATATATTTTGACGCTCCTTGGACCCTTCCGCCCGGGGCGTTCCCACCATTTGTCCTCGCCCACCCGCCCCACAATTACACCACTAATTGCAATAAGCACCTCAACATTTCCAAAGAACAGTACGCCTTTGAAAATAAATTTAATAGCACTAAGAATATTCCGTTTTAATGAATGTTCAAATTACTTTAATCAGCAGGACAATTGCAGATGTAACCTAACACACGCACATCGCAGATTAAGATTTAGCAATGGAAGACAGTGGCGTACCGAGGGGGGGGGGAAGTTTGGAGTGTTCA
>Ga0123353_10018371_pt1 | contig 10337 bp, 6 predicted proteins | sample TergutLab28metaG_3_FD_92763 | JGI IMG/M metagenome (GOLD analysis project Ga0123353, IMG submission 92763) | Labiotermes labralis P3 segment gut microbial communities from Petit-Saut dam, French Guiana - Lab288 P3 | ecosystem: Host-associated > Arthropoda: Insects > Digestive system > Gut ...
AGACTTTCCAGCGGTACAAACCCTACACAAACCTCAGTAGAGCGTATTTTTTCTTGCCGGTACGGAGTACCATCACCGTTGCACTTGCCAAATGTTCGCCTGACAAAACTGCCTTTTCGTCCGGTATCGGATGATTGTTAATATAGGCTCCGCCCTGTTGGATTGTCCGCCGGGCATCGCTTTTCGATGAAGACAAGCCAGATTCGACCAACGCATCTATCAGCGATAAGCCTTCCATCAAACGCTGTTTCGGCAAACTCTTGCTCGGCACGTCCGCAAAGATCGAGCAGAGTGCCGCATCGTCGAGCGAAGTAATTTCACCGCCGAAGAAGATGTCCGTCGCCTTCTTTGCCGTTGCAAGACCGGCTTCGCCGTGAACCAGTAGCGTCAACTCATCGGCAAGTCTGCGCTGTGCCGTCCGTTTGCCCGGGTCAGTAGCGTGTTCCGAAAGTACATCGGCTATTTCTTGCTGTGGTAACTCGGTAAAAATTTTGAGCGTCTTTTCGACATCAGCATCGTCCAGATTGATCCAATACTGGTAGAACTTGTACGGCTGCGTTCGATTCGGATCGAGCCAAAGCGTGCCGCTCTCCGTTTTGCCCATCTTGCTACCGTCACTTTTCGTAAGTAGCGGACTGGTAAGCCCTTGCAGTTGTCCGCGCACACCAATTCGCCGGGCAAATTCGCAACCCATCGTGATATTTCCCCACTGATCGCTACCACCGAGTTGCATCTCGCAGTTGTGCCGCTCGTAGAGTTGCACGAAATCGTAACTCTGCATCAGCATGTAACTGAATTCGGTGAAACTCAAGCCCGACTCCGCATTTTCCAAACGCAATCGGACGGAATCCTTTGCCAGCATTACATTGACCGGAAAGTGTTTGCCGACATCGCGCAGAAATTCGATATAGGGCATTTTCGAGAACCAATCGGCATTGTTGGCAAGGATCGCTCCGGTCGGCGAGTCATCGAATCGCAAAAAGCGTCGGAATTGTTTTTCGACACAAACAATGTTGGCTTCGATTTGTTCGGGGGAGAGGAGTTTTCGTTCTTCGCTTTTTCCGCTAGGATCGCCGATCATTCCGGTCGCACCTCCGGCGAGGGCAATGGGACGGTGTCCGAATTGTTGGAAGCGTCGCAGATTCATCAGGGCGACGAGGTGCCCGACATGCAGGCTATCGGCAGTCGGATCGAAGCCCACGTACACGGTTCGCGGTTTTTCTTTGAGCCAATCGGCAATCCCCTGTAAACTATTTTGGGACAGATTATTTTGGGTGGGACTGGTCGTTTGATGGATCAGTCCACGCCATGAAAGTTCCTGAATAATATCTTGCATCGTGTAGTGATTATCCCGATTCCGTGAAATTTGTCAAGAACAATTATGGTAGGTGCAATGCCCGACCGTGTTGACTCAGTCCGAATGCAAGCGTACAATCCAAAGCATTGCAAATGATGCCCGACTAATATGGTTTCCATCCTAAAAATCGAAGAAATCGCGCCGAATATTTTCGAGATCGTCGTCGAACACCGCCGATTGGCAAAAAAAGTGAAGCCGGGACACTTTGTCATCGTCATGGCAGAGGAAGACGGCGAACGGATTCCCCTGACGGCAGCGGACTTCGATGCCGAGGCGGGAACAATCACCCTCGTTGTGATGGCAATCGGAACCTCCACCAAAAAGTTGGTCAAACGCCAAAAGGGGGAAACACTTTTCGCCCTGATGGGACCGCTCGGTCATCCCAGTCCCATCGAAAACTATGGAACGGTCATTATGGCAGCAGGCGGAGTCGGAACCGCCCCGATTTATCCTATTGCCAAGGCGTTACACAATCACGGTAATCGTGTCATTACCCTTCAAGGGGCACGAAACAAAGACCTTCTTTTTTGGCAGGACAAAATGGCTGCCATCAGCGATGAGTACATTATCACAACCGACGATGGCAGCGAGGGACGAAAGGCACTCGTTACCGAACCGCTACGAGAAATTTTAGAAGTCCGAAAAAAAGAAAACAATAGGGAAATCGGGTGCATTTACATGATCGGTCCTGCCATTATGATGAAATTCTGTACTCAAACGATTGCTCCGTTCAACGTCAAGGGTATCGTAAGTTTGAACAGCATTATGATTGATGGCACCGGTATGTGCGGTGTGTGCCGAGTGCAGATCGGCGACGAAACGAAGTTTACCTGCGTGGACGGTCCCGAATTCGACGCAAGGGCAGTCCATTGGGACATGCTACTCGCTCGGCAAAAAATGTACTGCAATGAAGAACAGTGTTCCTATCGGAAATATCTGGAATCATGTACGACTGACTAAATTGCCTCATTCCGATAGTACTACATCGACAGTAGAATCGTCATCATTTGGTCGATGGTCGTTACCAATCGGGAATTCGCTTGGAACATGCGTTGAAAGAGCGTCATGGCAATCACTTCCTCATCGACGTTGACTCCACTAATCGAGTCCCGCTGGGCTTGAAGCGATTCGTAATACATCATGTTTGCGGCACTGATTGCCTTCATCGTTCCGCCCGCCAGCATTGTTTCGGAAACGATGCCATTGTACCGATTCATCAACGATTCACCTTTGAGTGCCGGATTCGGCGTAATTGCCAATGCCGCCAAAAATACGCCGATTTCCGTATCGTTACCGACACCATTTTGACTTGCCGCAAATTTGCCTGGATCATTCACCAATACTGCATTGATTCCGATTGACCCCGGCTTAACTCCCGTGAAAAAAGTGTTCAATCCCAGTGCCGATAACACGCCGCTCGTGTCCTTAGCAAAAGCAAATTCGATGTTGCCATGTTCCGTTTGGATTTCTAACTCGCCGTGAGCGTTGATCGTTGCGATTAGCCCGTCGATCGCATTGATCGAATCGGCTAAGTTTTGGAACGTTGTTCCGTTGGGAGCAGGCGGCGTTTTCAATGAAAATGGACTGACCCGCTGCGGTTCATCCACCTTGATTTCAATGTAGTGCTCCGTTGTGATGCCCGTCTTGGTATTGTAAACCTGAATGAGAAACCCGCCGTTGACCACCGCTAAGTCGAGCGGTGAAACGCCTATCGGCATATCGACATCCTCCGTTCGGGCAAGGGATGCTATGTTGTTGTAGCCGGATAATCCTTGTCCCGACGTGTAAATCTTGTTGAACTCCGTAACGAGTTGATCGGCAAAGACATCGAGTTTACCGAGATACCCGCCGAGAATGACCTGATGGGATTGATATAATCCGAAGACCGACCCGCCGCGAACATCGAGCGGCGAAAGTTCCTTGCCGATGCAGAGTTGTGCCATCGTAACTTCGCCATTTGAACCGCTGGTGTCGTATCCAACCTTGATTTCGGCGCGATAACCGGCGGACAGCAAAATGTTTGAGCCGCTGTAAATCGTCAGTTGCCCCGTTTTGGAGTCTTCGCTCGTTTTGACGTTCAAGAGATTCGACAAAGCCGTGAGCGCACCAAGCCGCTGGTCGCGCAAACCGATTGCTTGTGAACCTTGCTTCGTTTCAATGAGCGTGATATTCGTGTTGAGGTCTTCGATTTCTTTGAGGAGGCGATTGATTTCACCGGCGGAATTCTCAATTTGCCGATTGATGTCGAGCTGCAAGTCAACAATACCTCTTGCGAGGGCGTTGATGTCGTCGGCAAGTTTTACACCCAGTTCGACTGCCATCCCGCGATAGGAAAGGTTCTCCGGCTGGTTCAGAATGTTGTCGATGGAATTGAAAAATGCGAGTATAGTGGTACTCAAATCATTATTGGTCGTGGCACTGAGCAGGGATTCGAGTTGCGAATAGTATTTTTGCTGGGTTGCCGATGCCATTGTATCGCTTGTTGCCCCACGAAGCCGTTCTTCGAGAAACAGGTCGATAATCTGCACTACACCCGTAACTTGCACGCCGGTTCCGACGACGGTGCCGTTACCAAGTTTTCGGCTTGTATCGGTGGAGAGTTCCAACGTCGACCGAACGTAACCGGGCGTTCCGGCATTGTTCAAATTTTGACCAGCAACCTGAATCCCCAGTTGGCTCGCACTGAGGGCATTGGATGCCATGTGTAATGAATTGAAGAGGTGCATGTCTTCGTTTTCGGCACATTTGGGAGAATCTCTATAATCGTTACAGTGTTAACGGTAAATTCTTCCTAAATTACCTTGTTTTTCAGAAAAAACCGTCATTTCTCGCCGTTGGACGTAAGCGGCTTCGCCGCGAGTCGGCATTGACCGAGACGAGTTTTTTTGCGTTTTTTCCGTGGTCTATCCTTCTTGAGTCAATATAGAATCCCCAGACACAGGGATCGGGAGATTCCCAACCTCTTTGTTACGTTGTGTGAAATAATGCAACTACTCTATTGACACACCTACTCCCGACAGAGTAAAATGAGCCCATGCATGTAACCCTAACAAACTTGGAGCGACAATGAGAGTGGTTCTCCCTTTTATTTTTTCGACTTGCTTTCTTTTTGCGGTTGTAGTGTTCACCTATTGGGCAGAAGCAGTAGAGGCGAAAACGACCGTCGAAGTCATCGCACAAGCCAACAGTGAAGATGATGGCTATGAGGCGTTTCGGGCAATGGATGGAAAGGCAAATACGTTTTGGCATTCCCAATTTCGTGGAACTGTGGCTCCGCTCCCCCATACCTTGAACGTTGATTTGACCGCCGAGTTTGAAATCAAAGGCTTCACGGTTACGCCGCGTAGCGACACTTTTTTTAATGGCGTGATTTGCCGCTTTGAAGTGTTTTTGAGCAATGACCCCGAACAACCCGGTGAACCCATTTTACGGGGCGAACTGCCCAAGGAACTGACGACACAAACCGTTCTTTTTGACAAACCCGCGAAAGGACGTTATTTCGCTTTGAAAGTCTTGAGCGATCACATTGCGAGCAACTACGCTTCCCTGGCGGAGTTGGAATTACACTGCGATACCGCCGTGTTCAAGGCTAAGCAGATGACGATATTTGAAATGCAGATGGAAGCCCTCAAAGAAGAATTGGGGGATATTATCAACCCGGTACAACTCAACGAATTCGTACTGCTCTTCGGGGACATCAAAAATAAACCGCGATTCGACAAAATTGCCGACGAGACGTTTTTGCCCGAATCACTCATATTTGAAACGGATCGTGATCCGGTTGATATCGTCATTCGACGCACCTTTGCTCTTTTGAACGATCTCAAGACATTCGTAGATACTCCCGACCTTGCCGAGCAGGAACGACAACTGAAAAGCCTCGAAAAAGATGCAGAAACGATTCCTATCGAGCAAAGAGACCAGCGTTTGGTTCTCTTCGGTAAACTCTGCGATGTGCGTCGGAAAATTGCCTTTGCCAACCCATTGCTCCACTTTGACGAACTGCTCTTTGTGAAAAAGCATCGTTCACGGTACAATCACATGTGCGATCAGTATTATGGGGCATCTCTTCCGCCCGGCGGAGGACTCTTCGTGCTTGAAAACCCATTCGGGAAATATGGCAAGCAACCGGTGGTACGCAATCTTCTTGCTGATTCCGTCGTTCAGTCGGGTCGTCTTGCCGGTCAAACACTTTCCACTGGTTCGTTTCTCTCTCCCAACCTTTCCTACGAAGCCGACAGAATCGCCTTTGCCTACGTGGAGTGTGTTGGCGATACCGGGCACATTTTTCATACCGATCCCAGTCGGGGGCATTGGCACGAAGGACGATGTTTCCATATTTTTACTTGCAACATCGACGGTAGCGACCTGCGACAAATTACGGACGGTACGTGGAACGACTTCGATCCCTGCTGGTTACCCAATGGTCGACTCGCTTTCATCACCGAACGGCGCGGCGGTTATCTGCGGTGTGGAAGAGAATGTCCGACGTACACTCTCTTCGATATGAATCCCGACGGTTCGCATATTCGGTGTTTGAGTTATCACGAAACGAACGAATGGAATCCCAGTGTAACCAATGATGGCAGGATATTGTACACTCGCTGGGATTATCTTGACCGGCACTGGAATGCGTCGCATCATCCTTGGATAACAACGCTGGATGGTCGAGACCCCCGACAGGTTCATGGAAATTTTGCCGTGCATGCCAATATACCAGATATGGAACTCGGTTGCCGGTCCGTTCCTGATTCGCCGAAATTTGTAGCCACGGCGGCTCCCCATCATGGTCAGGCATACGGTTCGCTGATTCTTGTTGATCCCCGTGTTCCCGATGATGATGGGATGGCACCGGTCAAACGAATCACGCCAGATGTCGATTTTCCCGAAACCCAAGGCGGAGCACAGGTTTATGGGGCACCCTATCCCCTTTCTGAAAAATACTATCTGGCGGTTGCCGACTTTGCGATGACACCGGGACGAGGATTCGAATTCGATGGACAAACCCATGACGTTTTGCAGGGAAACTATGACATTTACTTGGTGGATGCGTTCGGTAACAGGGAATTGATTTACCGCGATCCCGAAATCGGCTGCAATTCGCCGATGCCGATTGTTGCTCGGACAAAACCGCATGTGATGCCGCAACAAATTTCCGACCTGATCGAGCCGCAACCGTACCTGCTCCCTCATCGGGATAAATTGGATACATTTCACCAAGCAACGGTTTCCGTGGTCAACGTCTATAAAACGTTGCGACCCTTTCCCGAGGGGACGAAATTGAAGGAACTCCGGGTCATTCAGTGCGTTCCGATGTCTGTCCCCTCGGGGGCTCCGCCACACGAAATTGGATTCCGCGAACCGACCAGTCTGGGTTCGGTAGTGGTCGCTCGAAATGTCCTCGGTACTGTTCCGATTGAAGAGGATGGAAGTGTCCATTTTACCGTTCCTCCGCGCCGTGAATTGCAACTGCAAGTTTTGGACGAAGAAGGACTTGCCGTACAGTCGATGCGCAGTGCGTTTTACCTTCATGACGGCGAGACGCTCTCCTGCACGGGTTGCCATGAACAACAGGCAGCCGCGCCGGTGCAACAACCGACGGTCCCCAAGGCATTCCAACGACCGGCATCGCGGTTAACGCCGGCACATCCAGATGCGAATCCGTTTAGTTACGCGAGGCTCGTCCAGCCGATTTGGGACCAGCACTGCGTTGCTTGTCATACCGAAGAGCGGGCGAAGGGAACGGACAATGTGCCGAATCTCGCCAAAGACCCGATTCAGAACAAGTGGTACGCTTCCTACAATGAACTTGTTCCCAATTATGGTTTTTACTCTTACGGCGAGACGCAGCGGACAATGCCGGGCAACTTCGGAGCAAGAGCATCGAAGTTGTACTCGCTTCTAAAAGAGGGGCACTACGACGTTCAATTAAGTGCGGAGGAATTGCAAAGAGTTACCTTGTGGTTGGATTGCGTATCGATTTTCTACGGAGTCTATGAAAAGGAAGGCGGCGAAGCACAACTCCGAGGCGAAATTGCTTACCCAACATTGGAATAGGCGAAAACACACAAGAGAACACATGAAAAACGTATCCCAAGATTGGAAGGTGCGTGTTGTACCTGTAACGTTGATAAGCATCACGTTGTTGTTCACCGCCCTGTTCCTTGTGTTGCCGCTTGCCTCGGTTTTTGCCGAAGCGTTCCGAAAGGGGTTCGTACTCTATTTCGCCAGTTTTGCCGACAAAGAGGGGCATGCTTGGTTGGCAATTCGCCTGACCATTGTTTGTGCGTTGATTGCCGTCCCGCTGAACGTCCTCTTCGGTGTCCTTGCCGCTTGGTGTATCGCCAAATTCAATTTTTGGGGTAAAAACGCGCTGATAACGTTGATTGATCTACCGTTTGCCATTTCGCCGGTCGTTGCCGGTTTGGTTCTCATTCTTGCTTTTGGTAAGAACTCGACACTGGGTGGGTGGTTGATAGAACACGGTATCCAGATTATTTTTTCTCTGCCGGGCATCGTTTTGGCAACGATTTTTGTTACCGTCCCTTTCGTTGCGCGAGAGTTAATTCCGCTGATGGAAGAACAGGGGACACTCGAAGAAGAAGCCGCCGTCGCTCTCGGAGCAAATGGTTGGAGCATTTTTTGGCGGGTAACGTTGCCAAATATCAAATGGGGTTTGCTCTACGGTGTGATCCTGTGTAATGCAAGAGCGATGGGAGAATTCGGGGCGGTCAGCGTCGTTTCGGGTCATATTACTTCAACGATGACGTTGCCGCTGCACATTGAAGAATTGTGGCAAAGCTATAATAGCAATAGTACTGTTGCGGCATTTTCGCTCGCAACGATCCTTGCTGCCCTGGCACTGGTTACTCTCGTCGTCAAGTCTTACATTGAATGGAAATTCAAGCGAGAAAGAGAGGAACGGCATCAGTTAAGACCGGACGGGACATTTGCCCCTCGGTAAACAGCCCCTCGGTTTACATTTTGTTGACGGTGGGTACAGCGTTATCTCTGACAATGCGAGAGTTTACGGCTCTGCTGCCATTTTGAACGGGATTATCGAAAAAAATGCCCGGGTACTTGGGAAGGCTTATGTGCAATCCGGTGCAATTGTTACCGACGAGGCGAGTGTTGCTGGTGACGCTGTAGTAATAGGACTTACGACAATCATTGGGGACAGGGTTAAGGTACCATTCGACGACACGTTGACGAATCTCCCCGCACCGAGTATGATAATGAAGCCTATAACATCCTCTTACATATAAAACGATGGATATACACGATCTGATGAAGAATTTAAAGGAATCCAACGACGGCAAAATCGTTTTGCTGGTTGCCGATGGCATCGGCGGACTTCCGATGAAGCCGGGAGGACTCACCGAATTGGAAACAGCCAAAACGCCGAACCTCGACGCATTGGCAAAAACCGGCGTGCAAGGGCTTTCTATCCCGATTAAGCCGGGAATCACTCCCGGTAGCGGTCCAGGACATTTGGGACTCTTTGGCTACGATCCGCTCAAATTCATCATCGGACGTGGAGCACTGGAAGCCGCTGGCATTGGTTTTGTCATGACCGACAAGGACATTGCCATTCGCGGAAATTTTTGCACCATCGATAAGTCCGGCAACATTTCCGACCGCCGGGCAGGACGGATTCCTTCTGACGAGGCTGCCGCAGTTGCCCAAAAACTCAAAGCGATCAAGGTGCCTGGCGTGGAATTGTTCGTCGAAGCCGTCAAGGAACACCGATTCGTGCTGATCATTCGTGGCGAAGGACTCGGTGATGATGTTGCCGATACCGATCCGCAAAAGACGGGCGTGCCGCCGCTTGATGCTGTCGGTCGTGATGCCGCCAGCAAGAAAACCGCCGACGTTGCCAATGAGTTTTTCAAGCAGGCTCAAAAAATTTTGGCAAACGAAACGAAGGCAAACAGCCTCACGCTTCGAGGTTTTGCCAAGAAGCCGCACATGCCGAGTTACCACGAGATTTACGATCTCAAGGCGGCATGCATTGCCGTCTATCCGATGTATAAGGGGCTGGCAAGTTTTGCCGGAATGGAACTCCTCGGTAAAGCACAAACGCTTTCCGAAGAAATTGACGTGCTGGAAAAAGAGTGGAAAAATTATGACTTCTTCTTTGTGCATTTCAAATACACCGACAGTCGGGGCGAGGATGGTAATTTTGATGAAAAGGTCAAGATGATTGAGGAGTTCGACAAGATTGTTCCGCGCATAATGGCTTTGAAACCGGCATGTCTAGTGGTAACGGGCGATCACAGTACGCCGGCAAAAATGGCATCGCACAGTTTCCATCCGGTTCCGACGTTGTTCGTATCGGACTTGGTTCGGACGGACGCAACGCAACAATACAGCGAAAGTCAAGCGGTTATTGGCGGACTGGGACAATTCGAGGCGATGTACGTGATGCCGCTGGCGATGGCACATGCCGGGAAACTGGGTAAATTTGGGGCGTAACAACGGAGTCGTACTTTTTGGATTGGATTCAGTTAACGAATCGTGGTAATACGTTGGCAAAGGGTTTGGCATTGACAAGTGTGAAAATTTCGCTAGAATCTGCGAACATTTTGGAGTTGGCGACTTGTACTTTGTTTGGTTACGGGGCGTAGCTCAGCCTGGCTAGAGTGCTGCGTTCGGGACGCAGAGGTCGCACGTTCAAATCGTGTCGCCCCGATTTGGGTTTTACCCTAGAAATACAAGCGTTTGCGGCTTGTTTAGGTTTTGATTTTTTGACATTGTATCTACCGAAAACGTCCCCAAAGGGACGTTTTTAACGAGAGAGGTACACTCATGACAAAAACAAGACCCCCAAAGTACAGTATCGACAAGAGCAAGAAAAAAGCCTACGTGAGGATAGACGGCAAGAAAAACTACTTGCCCGGCAAAAGCAATTCACCGGAGTCCAGAGAGGCATACGCCCGGTTTGAAATCGAATGGTGGGAAAATTCCCGCCGACCAGTTG
>Ga0123353_10018372_pt1 | contig 10337 bp, 4 predicted proteins | sample TergutLab28metaG_3_FD_92763 | JGI IMG/M metagenome (GOLD analysis project Ga0123353, IMG submission 92763) | Labiotermes labralis P3 segment gut microbial communities from Petit-Saut dam, French Guiana - Lab288 P3 | ecosystem: Host-associated > Arthropoda: Insects > Digestive system > Gut ...
AGGGCATGATCCGGTGACGGGCCGTTTAAACGACGGCGGGGCCTTTTTGTTCCGAAAAAAAAAAAAGAGAGAAAAATAGATCTGTTTTGCTACTTCCAGCGCCTAAGGGAGGACTCCACTCCATGAAGGTAGTCGCATTTCGTTAAATACACAGTTTGCACGAAGTGGAATAATTTCTTCAAGGTGGCACAACCCCGTTCCGTTGTTACTCTTATGCAGAAAGTAATGTCACAGTCGACACATCTTCATATTCAGTAAGAATAAGGCTACACGTTTGGCTGTAAATGATGAGCCAACATCAGGCTTAATTACACCAATATTCAGGGAAAGGGGGGGGGGGTAAATTTTACAGCTGTGTTTCAGGTTTGAGATCTCAACTTCAACCAGTTTTAACCTTTTAAATGCTAGCGGTTTCTTTACTTACAGCCAGGTTTGACATTCAAAAATTGTACATGGTTTGTACATGGTACTCGCTTGGCGTTGAGTGTTTTGTACGGATCTCAGAACAGAGACCTTTTCTTTATACATCATCAACTGATTGGTTTTTATAGCCATATTGGAAAGTGTTTACTGCGCGGTACGGACTGATTCCTTATGTAAAGCAGATACGTTTAGTCTTTAAAAGGTTAACATAAACTCAGCGTTAGAGACATGGAATGCCTGAAATATAAAATTTGAAGTTTATATAATGTTAAAAATATTAACTAGAATAATAAGACATAGACAGATATATCTAATTGTCAACGCCTCTTCTCCTGGTATGCAGAATACAATATTCTGACATTTTGGATTACAGTGTCTTACTTTCGTAGGCTGTTATGACCATTACAGTTCAATATGGCTCAGGTTCCTCCCAAATTATTCACAGTCATTGTAGAGCCTGTAGAAGGAGGCGGCAGGTATCTCCGAAACTGTGGTGATCACCTCCAAGAATTCACGGTGTCATAATCAAGAAGACCACAACCCACCGCTATGAAGGCTTCAAATTTAATTTTTGTATTATTTTTTCTTATTACCGTCCATCAAGAAAAACCAATTTCCAGCTGGCGTGCTGGGGCAAGCGTATCGAATTTAGCATTGTGTAGGTTACTTCTGCTGACGAGGCGTGCTGTAGCAACAGTTTGCGCAAGGAAGTTCAGTGAATTATTGCGTCGATTTATTGGAATCAGAAGTAATGCCAATCTGACGGAATTTTGTGCCGGCAGCAAGCAGGTTAGTTTGGGATCAATAGCATTCTAGAATTAGAAATATTCGTACATTCAAGAGGCGAATTTGGCTTCAGCTCACTGTTTGTACTCATCTTCCCCATTGTGTTTCACGCTGTGTGACCTTGTCAGTTAAAGTATTGTTAAATAACCTAGGAATTTATCCTGGAAACTTGAATTCTCCTGAAAAAGTACAGCACAGAGCGCGAGCTTTGTTATACGAGACAACTGACTAAAACTTTGTTCCCTGGAGACTTCCAATGTAAGCAAATAATGGTGAGGCTCCGTACAATCGTTTCCAGCGATAGATGGCAGGAGAGACAATGGAACTGTCCTTGGATTCCGTGTAATTGTTAAGGTCGGTTAAAAAACCAAATTCTTCGTTGTGCGGTGAGTGGCAGCAGCTCTTCTGTTTTGGTGTGCTCAGAGAATATTCTGAACGTCTGAATCTCATGACAGGTTCACTCTACCATATTCCGTTCGCTTTCTTTGTGTGGTAATGTATCTTGAAAATCCAATTTCATGAAAACATCTTGTTACAAGAGGATTAAACTTGCCCACTTCGCATTTCTGCTGTTAAATGAGCCCTCCACAGAAATTAATAATGGAGCCGTAATTGCATTATTAATTCAGTGCGGAATCAGGAGTGCATATTTCGACCGAATATAATACTTTATCCTTCCCTCCCTCGCGTACAAATACCACCAAGAACTCCACTGTGCATTATATTAGTTGTTAACTCTGTTCTGTTGGGTCGCAGTAAACGTACGAGAGTATAATGAACGTTAGACCTTTCCGAGAGGGATTTGGCAGAAAGTGTGGGCTTTATATTTGGGCGGATACAACAGAAGCAATACAAAACTATTAATCTTGCATTCGTATGCGCTTCTGGTGTCATTGGTAGTTCATTGGGTCTCCACGTGTCATTTTTTAACGGACGAACGTAATTCACGGCTTCCAAACGAGAATAATTTCAAGTATTGCGCGCAACAGTGGATCATCACCCGGAACCCGTAATCCGAAGACTTAGAAAGGCTTATTTTTATGTTAAATGCATAATTTTTGTATTAAAATGGAACTTGGAATTTGTTATTTCAATAGGATGTTGGTCGTTAAATTTATTCGCTGAACTTCAGAGAGATACTCGTTGAATTTCAGTCTTGTGCGTCACAGTGACCGAATGGTTAGCCGGCAAAATTTTCTGTCTCCTCTACACAATAGCGTAAGTTTGAAGTAGAGAAGTGGATGGTTGGGAGTTGAAGCGGTGGACTCCCAAATACGAATCAGCTAGGCTTGCTGCGCTCTGCTGGTTTTCGGGTGATACGTTCTTTTATGTGCCGGAGTCACTGAACCATGTATCAGCAGGTCATGTGGGTTTGCGTCACTCAGGGGGCAGTATAGCCGTTTTTTTAAATTATGTTTCCACCTGAATTAATCGCCATATTTGGGCCCACTTTCCACGAAACAGGGTGACGTACTATGTGTGGGAATGTGTTCAGGGACGTTAGCCTGGATATAAACGACAACCACCTTTGACTTCTCTGTGCACCTTTCTTCATGTGAACACTCGGGGTTAGTCGGTATAGCAACTAGGCTACGGGGTGGACGGTCTGGGGTTTGAATTCCGAGAGGGAAAAGAGATTTTTATTTTCTTTAATACCTTCTGACCGGCTCTGAGCCCCTCCCAGCCTTCTGTTCAATGGGTACCGTGGGTAAAGCGGCCGGGACGTGAAGTTAAAACCTTCATCTGCGGCCGATGCCGAGGTCAAGAATGAGTGGAGCTATATATCCACTCCCCATATGCCTTTATGGCGTGGAGAGGAAGAACTTGTTTACTTCTATACACGTCCGCATAGTTAAGCTACGGAAATTCTGGTGGAAGAACAGGGTTTGGGGGTGTCTGATACAATACTGAGGAGAACATTTGGGCTTCAGTCCGACGCGAAATTCTAGTGTATTCCGTTAGCGCCTATACCGTAGTATTAGGGGAAGTTCCGGGTTCGAATAGCTTTCCTGGAACCGTCTACCTAACCCTCCTTTAAGCAAATGATGGAAGAATATCTCGAGTAGAGAACCATATTTTCCTTCTACGTCCTCTAAAATTCCCAATTCTTTAGAGTTGAAAAGCATCGTTAAATATTCAGAAAGGAAATTACCTAGTGAGGAGATTTTTCTCCTGGTATTATTGCAGTGACTGAAGTGAGAACGATCGGTTGGGTGGTGCACTACCATCCATGATGAAAATGAATGCATACAATACAGGTCAATTGAATTTTCACAAAGTACGAAACACATTGGCATGCCACATACCCAGAAGTGTGTACAAAATTGTGGTTGATGTACGTACACATGTCCTGACTCCTAGTGGTGGACCACCGACTGTTCTGCTCCGAACTGATGTGACTGGTCACCGGAATAGACTTTTACGCCACAGCGTGCATTGATGAAGTGACGATGGTGGCGATGATGATGATGACACGAACAGGAACAATAATAAAGCAGTGCGTGTATATGAAACCCGTGTTTTGCATTATATCATAATGAAGCGGTTAATTTCGTACCGATGTATTTGGAAGTTCTAAATTCGTGGGCGTGTCCTGCAATAGATTCATTTGCGGAAGTGCTCAGCAGTTGCTAAATATTCGGACAGCTTCCTGTCTTGCAAATGAAGAGCTGGTAACACGAATTGCTGTCTCAGAATTAGCATATTGAGAGTGATTAGCAGACTGTCTTGTTTATGGAAGGGAGGCACAGACATTTTGTTGACGCACCGGTAATTAATTCGGGAAACAACCAACATGAGACAGATTTGGATGCCGCTCTCAGTTGAAGGTCAACATCCAGCCGTTCATTGCCAGACCCAGGCCAGCAGCGCGAAGGGAGGAGAGTGATACTGCGCACAGAGATTCAGCCGATTTGCTCAGTCGGTGTGGGTTAGCGTTGAATTAACTGTATGGTGGAAGGGGAGGTCCCGCTGTTCCGATTTAACAAACATTATTGTCAGTAGCATGCATTTCACGTTTAAATCCGGCCTTCTTTATTAACCTTTTAAAGCCTTGCGATTACTTTACCTACAACCAGGTTTAACACTCAAAAATTCGACGTTGTTCTCACATTGCGTTTATGTGTTTTTGTACGGATCTCACAACAAGCAGCGACTTTTCCTTACACAGCATTAGCAGATTGGTTTTGTATAACCGAGGTGGAGAGTGTTTACTGCGCGGTACGCACCTAGTCCTTCTATGAAACAGACACGTTTAGTCTTTGAAGAGTTAAACTCTGCCAGAATACCGACGACCCTGAGCTGTTCGGCAGCCGCTGAATGCAAATTCCGGAATGTCATTGAAAATAGGCCAAGTCGTCCTTTCCTTCCCTTAGTATTCCTAACTCTTTATTCGTTGTCAGTCCGTAATTTTTCATTGGACGTCATATAACTTCATTATCCGATGCAGTGTTAGGAAATAAGTATAAAAACATGGTCGCTATAGCGATTACGCTACGTGTCGGACGGTTCGGGTTTCGAATCCAAATTAAAGGAAGAGCCCTTGTCCGATTCCTGACCGGCTTTGGGTTCCTCCCAGCTTCCAATTCGGTGGGCGCTGGGGTCTTATCCAGGGAGTGGGGGATTTACCTCCATCCATTACCGAGGTTAAGCTTGCCTTCACGTTAAGGCTACTCTTGGGGCGTGGAGAGGGAAAACTTTACCTATTTGCCACTTTAGACACGTTCGCAAAATTGCGAAAAGCGACTGTTAGCTCCGTTATGTCTGTCCGTCCTCATGGAACAACTCGGTTCCCACTGGACGGATTTTCATGAAATTTGATATTTGAGGATTTTTCGAAAATCTGTCGAGAAAATTAAAGTTTAATTAAAATAGGACAAAAATAACGGGTACTTTCCATAAGACCAATATACACTTTCGATCATATCTCGTTCATTTCTTCTTAGAAAATATTTCAGACAAATGTAGATAAACCCGAAACACAATTCTATATTCAATACCTTTTTTTTTTCGGAAATCTTGGCGTTTATGAACTAATGTGGCAAAATATTGTAGAGCGGGGCAGGCCACGGTTGGTTATATGGCGCATTGCATGCTTGATATCTAAGGATACAAATGCATACACAGGGTGTGTAATACAAATTGCTTTTTTTCTCTGCAACAATGGTTGCACGAACGCGCATCATTGTTACGTAATACGTACATTGGCTGTCTTTTAGCATCTTAACTCTGGAGTGAATATGGGAGGAAGAGGGCCATTCACTTGTTGGATGGAGTATCGTCATGTTACCGTACGTAGACAAATTATCGAACGCAACTAAGTTAAATGTAAGTTGTGTTTAGCAGTTTATTGGTTTGTTTGGGGAGAGGGTGGGGACAGGTCGGTGTGACGGACAGAGCTGAGTAGGTGCCACCACACATCCTTACAAGAGGACGTTTTTGAAACGCTGGATGTTGGATTAATTGTAAATACCAAAGCTGAATGATTCTAAATGTGATATGCCAACTTCAGAATCCGGCATTTAACTTACACTTACAGACGGCCTTTTCTATTAATTCATGTACTTGAAGTCGTGTAGTGTTACTAGAATGTTGCTAGAACTCCTTGTTATGTCAGTAAGACTGACAGTATACGTATAATGTTAACATTGAGGCGCGTTCGTTCGACCATTGTTGCAGCGGAAAAGCAATAAGTATTATATATTCTGAGTGTGCGTTTGTAGCCTTGGTGTCCAGCATGCAATGCGCATTCGCCATATTGTCATCTGTGTCCTGTCCGGCTCTACCAAATTTTTTTCCACATTATCTCATAAACGGTGCGATTTAAATAAAAAAAAGGGTTAATTGAACATAAAATGGGTGTTTCAAGTTTCTCTACAACTTTTGTCTGAAAAAATTTTTATTCTAAGAAGTACTGAAAGGGATATGATTTAAAATGTATCCTGATATTTATGTAAAGTACCTTTTATTTTTGTCCGATTGTAATTAGACTTGAATTCTCTCAACAGAGTTTCGAAAAATTTCAAGTACCAAATTCCATAGGGGACCGCGTAGCACAGTGGTTAAGGTGCTGTGCTACAAATCGGAATGTCGCTGGCTCGATTCCAGGTAGTGTCATTGGAATTTTTCATTGACATGATACTTCCGATCCGACTATGGCCCTGGGGTCGACTCAGCCTCTAACAGAAATGAGTACCAGGAGTATTTCCTGGGGGTACAAAGCGGCCGGTGCGTAAGGCTGACAACCTTACCACCATCCTGAACCATTGTCACGTAATCTGGGAACCTTAACTTCCTGGAACCTTCTGGGCACCTCGGGCCTGTACTGGGACTGATTTTTACCAAATTCCATAAAAATCCGTCAAGTGGGAGCCGAGTTGTTCCTTGCGGACGTACAGACTGACATGACGAAGCTAATAGTCGCTTTTTGCTATTTGTGAAAGCGCCTAATACAAGTTTAAAATGAATGGATGTCATTTGAAACAAAGGACATGCCACGCAACGTTTTTTTGTTTTGTTTTATATATACATGCAGTGACGTGATACGGTCCGGGAGCGTTTCACGAATTGTGACAGATAACAGTGGCACTGTGTGTGATTCATTTGAAATGGCGAAATCGGCGCCAGTCACTGCGCCGTATCAGTGTGTGTGTGTGTACACGGTAATCCCGGCCATTTTATAATGGCCGATGTCATGGTATAATAAAGCCTACAACAAACGCGCCGAGGGGACAGAAATGTCGATAAAATTGAAATTAACTTACAGAACACCGGTTGGATTGTGACGTCGTTTCTTTTTTTTTTTTTACGTACGACGCGCCGTTTCTTCCAAAAATACGGCGTTGCTTTCACTTGGTGAATTATGTAATGTGATGGTCATGTTTTTGAAATGATTACTTCGCGTGCTTCAGTTGAAGATTTTAAACGCCCTATGAAAATGAGTGTTTGATACGGGGGCGAATCAAATGAAAACCTTAAATATTTTTTATCTCGTAATTTATTGAACGCAAAAGGTACACAATGACTTCATTTTTCTATGTAGTCTCCATTCACACACTCATTCATTCACTGTTACGTGTCGATTTTCCTTCACGATGGCTTCAACTGCTGCAATGGCCTCTGGTGTCACTACTCGGTGTGCCTGACCAGGTCGAGGTGATTCTGTTACAGAACTAATGCCGTTCATGAACTTCCTAGTCCACTCGTACACTTGCTGTATTGACAGACATGCATCACCATACTGAACTTTCATTCGTCGATGAATTTCGACGGGTGTCACCCCTTCACTACGTAAAAAAACGGATGACAGAACGCGGATCTTCTTTGGTGCACGTTGCAAGCGGGGTCGCCATCTTTACACCACTGCTGCGCCGTCGTGTTGCATTCCTGCATCGTAGTAGTGCCACCTGTCGGCCACTCTTCAAACCATGAGCATCACTGTTGTCAACTTACGAGACAATCGGGCTGTGTTCCAAATTTTTATCGCACTTTTAAGGTTTTCATTTGACTCTCCCTCGTATTATTGTAGTGTCTGTTTGGGATTCACAGACGTAAGAAACATGCATCTACGCGGGGGAGACGCAGTTCTTATTCAGTGCTTTGGTTTGTGTACAGCGCGAAGTTGAAAAGCACATCGCATGGACATGTGATGGGTGTGAAAAGGTAAAGGTAAAGCAGTCCCGTTACAGACCTGGAGTGGCCCAGATGGATCCAGGAAGTTAAGGTTCCCAGATTTCATGACAACGGCACAGGATGGTGCTAAGGTTGTCAGCCTTACGCACTGGACGCCTTTACCCCCAGGAAATGCTCCTGGTACTCATTTCTGTTAGAGGCTGAGTCGACCCCAGGGCCATAGTTCGATCGGAAGAATTTTATGTCATAAAATTCCAGTGACACCAGCTGGGTGTGATGGGTGTAAGGAAATGAAAATTAGATGTAGAGCACACGATTTTAACTGCGCCTGTGGACAAAGGAGTCTGCCTTGGAGATTTGACCGCGTTTTTGTATGAAGAGAGAACATCCTTGCCTGCATTATTAGGAACAGTTAAACTTTTAACGTGCGGCTATATCTGGGGGCATTGCTACAAGCAGTACTTGGCGGTTTCATGTGTTTTGTGTAAGACGTTGGCGCGTAATGAAGCTGTTTTCTGATCTGACTTAATCGCTTATGTCATTTAACAGATTTCGAAAAAAAAAAAGTGTTATGGCATGACGCAAAGGAAGTTCTAAGTAGGAATTTATTTTGAATATGTTGGTCGATTGTGACATTTTCTTTGCCCGTAGCTTGCGTAAGGAATAGACAGGCGCAATTTGAAAGTTGTGTGGGATTAACGTCGGACGTTCTTGTGCTCTGTTAATTACGTGTTTAATATGCAGGGCACTGAAACCATGCTTTTCGATCGATTTCAAGTAGTACAATTTTTGGCACGGGAGTATCTGGTTGTTTATTGCACAACATCCGCCATACGCCTGAGCTGGTGCTAATCAGTGCGTTTAAGTGTAAAACGGAAGGTTTGCTTCGTCTCTTCTCCTGTGTAATGAATTTTTAGCCTTGGGGCAGGTCTGTTTTTTTTTTTTAGGGTTTTCGCTTGGGAAATTGATTTTTTAGACTGCTGCGATTCCCGTAGACGAATCACGGCCTAATGGTTTTCTCGGGTGACATGTTTGTTACAGCGGACAGCGTAGATGCTGTCAACGTAGGGTCACTGCATACCGATCAGTTGACCTTAAAACTCTGGATTCAGTATGCTACTAGTATTTAAAAAAATTATCACTGTCTAACTCATTGGAGCAGAGTCCTTCCTGAGAAGCTAACAGATCTTCATTTAGTCAATAAATTCGCAGCGTTTTATGGAACCCGAATGTTCATTACCGCATTCACAAGCTCCCGCCTTTTATCCCTCTCCTGAGACAGAGCATTCCAGTCCATGCCTCGCCATCCTAATTCTTGAAGATCCATTTTAATATAATCTATCTAAGCCTGAGCATTGCGAGTGGTCTCCTTCCCTCAGGTGAGAGACCAAGCCACGCTACATACAAAACACCAGGCAAAATTACAGATCTTTGTATCTTGATTCTTATAATAAAACCAACTAGAAGCACTAATTTCTCAAATTTATTTTTGGGATAAAACACTACATGTTTCGGACAGTTCCTCTGTCTATTATCATGAGTTTTTCACTGTACACACAGCAATGGTATATGTCTTACAGGTTTGCTGACAGCTAGCAAGCTGTCAGCAGAACTGTTTGGCATAGACCATTGCTGTGTGTACAAAGAAAATATTCCTGATGATGGACAGAGGAACTCTCCGAAACATGTAGAACTTTATTCCAAAAATAACTATGAGAAATTGGTGCATCTAGTTCGATTTATTATAAGAATTTATCACGATGCACAGTCACTTGAACGTCAAATTTGTATTTTGACATTTATGTTTTTGGATAGCAAATTGGAATGTAAAAGAGTCTTTACCGAAATTATCACTGTCTGCTTTTATTTTGTACTGACGTCAAATTATAAAACTGCACCACTCACCTGTACACGAACTTTGAATTATTTGTGTATCCACTTAACAAGTAATAACGTCAAGAAATGCCACAAAGAACACCCGTACTTTACAGAACTGACTAAAATTTCAGTGTAGCTACGACTAATAAATGAGCGTGTTTATAGGAAAAGGGAATGCGTGGTGAGACTAAATTCCAGCAAGATGTACGAATTTTCGTAGAAATTCCTCCCCCCCCCGGCGTGGTGTACAGTCTAGTGTAACATACTACAGGGAAAGAAGTACCTAATTTACGGACTTATCTTTGTACAGTGTACCTGATATCTGTGCGGTTGCATGCCTGTTGGATTTGTGACTGTGCTTTTTATCATCTTTCATACGTCTGTCAACAATAGATGTTTACTTACTTACTTTATGGCGCAGAGTCCTTCTTGAGAACCTAACTGGTTTGCAGCTAGTCAAGATATTGCCCGCATTTCACGGAACCCGAAGGTTCATTACCGCACTCACAAGCGTCCGCCAGTTCTCTCTATACTGGTCCAGCCCAATCTAGTCCATATACCCACATCCCACCTCCTGGAGATCCATCCTAATATTATCCACCCATCTACACCTAGGTCTC
>Ga0123353_10018374_pt1 | contig 10337 bp, 3 predicted proteins | sample TergutLab28metaG_3_FD_92763 | JGI IMG/M metagenome (GOLD analysis project Ga0123353, IMG submission 92763) | Labiotermes labralis P3 segment gut microbial communities from Petit-Saut dam, French Guiana - Lab288 P3 | ecosystem: Host-associated > Arthropoda: Insects > Digestive system > Gut ...
AATACTGCAACCCGCACAGCTGATACGTCACGTGACAATGCTAGCGTCCTTGAGAGTGAATGCAGTGTTCACTGTGCCTGCGTGACGCTTTGCGCAGTCAGCCTTGTTACGTCACCGCTGGGTTTTCTAATGTATAGTGCTTGTAAACCTAAGGACAACTATGACATGAGTGCGAGTGTTTTTGTAGTTCAATTTAATGGCTTTATGTCACTACAAGTTAGTTTGATGTTAAGTACAGATAATAACATTACAGAAACCACATATTCCTGCCAGTTTTAATATGTATTTGGTAATCAATAAGTGTGTAACAGCTGTCATAGTTTCAAACTTCTCTGGCCATTATCTCCATAACCGTTCAACTTTGGACATAGGTGTTTTGGGTTATATCGGTATACTTTAACATAAGGAACACCCTCCCGAATTCTGGCACATTCCTCCTGGGACACCCTGTATATAGGCCTACGTACGGTTTATTTAGCGACCCTACCAAACGTTAATACTAGTTTCAGATGGTTCAATAATTAAAAGTTAACGCACTGGTTAAAGCGTGGTAGGAGACAACAGATGTGACGAAAAACGGATGGGAGTGCGTGAGATCTGCTAATAGCGAATCAAGAAACTTGTTAGGACAGAATTGCAGACGGCGCAATTTGTGACGTAGTACAAAGACTTTTCCAAGGCGTTCTTTACGGTCAAAATGTCACACGGTTTCACGGTACACACGTAAAACCTAATTTAATTTACTGCCATAAGAAAAAAAAAGATATTCCACACGGAATTTCACTAACACCTATAGACCTTTGGGGTGTTGACAGTACGCCACAGACAGACAGGCAGACATAAAAAGTGCAATGAAGCTTTTAACAGATAAATTATATGACGTAAGTTTCAATACCACAAAATAATTTTCGCAGTTCTATAGTCATTAAAATACAACTGTCCCTTTCATCTTGTCCTTTACCGCCTGCAGAAGCGATTACATTAATGACAGTCCACGTTACAAAAGCTGTAACAGTCTGTACGCCATTTAAAACTTAAAATTCTTTGTGTCTAAACGTGAAAGTAATCAATGTGTGACTTTTCAGTTCAACGGACGGTATGCTGTTAAAGTTCAAGACGGATTCTGAATAGTGAATTGGAAGGGATATGGAAGGAAGAGGCCATGAGATGTCAACTGAAGTGGATCGTAGCAGTTGTGTTCATAGCTGTCGTGTTCATGACGTAAATGAAATATGAACACTGAGGGCTTCTCTGCAGCAGAACTGACAAATCCCTCCATTGGCCAGACGGCGTCTTTGCAGACGCCACGCTGACATCGGTATTAGCTCTCAGATGCCTTCTAAAGCAATGGCTTGTGTGCTGGGTACAGTACAGTGAATCGTAGAGTTGTGGACTTCAAAACAACTGGTAGCTGGTCAAATCAGAGGTTATGGTGAAGCCACATGGAACCCAATTTCAATTATTTCCCAGTGATATGTTACCCTGAGAAACAGGCTGACGTGACGAGATGACTACAGGACTGAAAAACTGGTTCAGTTAGACCGATATTGGTTTGATGTGCACTAGGAAATGTTTTAGAACACAGACAGGAAACACCATTATGTTTCAATTAGGTTCATCATATAAGAAAATGTGTTGGCAAATTTTATGGGTAAAATGTCTGGAAATTATTTGCAATGTCACGTGAATTCTTCGAAATATTATTTCGCCGGAATGGCTTGGACAATCTAGAGTAAAACCGCCGTAAATGTGTGAAACGTAATTTTTCTAATGAACTTAATTATTTCGACCGGAATTCGTAAGAGTGACAACACCCCGTTGGAAATGTTACTGCTCTCCACTGGATAAACATAGGAATTCTTTTAAGTGTAGAACATTCTACGTAATGTCAAAGTAATTCTTCGGAATATCACTGACATCGGTAAGAATATCACTATGATTCGCTTGAATGTCACTGGTTCATTGTAACGTTTGTTCGTACTTGTGAGATACGCTGGTGCGAGAGAGCTGGTGAAACTGCCTCTTTATCAGGGAAAGGTACACTTACTTTCCCTTCAGCCAATATTGCTTACATCCTCAGTATGTCACGCAAGCCTCTACCTACCTGTGTCTATGTCATATAAGGCTATACCTACCCGTAACAGTATGTCACAAAAAGCTGTACCTACCTGCGTCTATGACCTATGTCATATAAGGCTATACTACCTGTGTCAGTACGTCACATAAGGCTGAACCTACCTGTGTCTATGCCACATAAGGCTTACCTACCTGTGCCAGTATGTAATATAAGGCTGTACCTACCTGTGTCAATATGTCAGTCAGGGTTTATCTACCTCTGTCAGTATGTCATGCAAGGCTGTACTTACCAGTGCCAGTATGTCACACATGGCTGTACCTACCTCTGTCAGTACGTCACACAAAGCAGTACCTAACTCTGTCAGTATGTCACACAAGGCTGTAACTACCTCTGTCAATATGGCACACAAGGCTGTACCTACGTCTGTCAGTATGTTACACAAAGCAGTACATAACTCTCTCAGTATGTCACACAAGGCTGTAACTACCTCTGTCAATATGGCACACAAGGCTGTACCTACCTCTGTCAGTATGTTACACAAAGCAGTACATAATTCTGTCAGTATGTCACACAAGGCTGTACCTACCTCTGTCAGTATGTTACACAAAGCAGTACATAACTCTCTCAGTATGTCACACAAGGCTGTAACTACCTCTGTCAATATGGCACACAAGGCTGTACCTATGTCTGTCAGCAAGTCACACAAGGCTGTACCTACCTCTGTCAGTATGTCACACAAGGCTGTAACTACCTCTGTCAATATATCACACTTGACAGTACCTACCTCTGTCAGTATGTCACACAAGGCTGTACCTATGTCTGTCAGCAAGTCACACAAGGCTGTACCTACCTCTGTCAGTATGTCACACAAGGCTGTAACTACCTCTGTCAGTATGTTACACAAGGCTGTAACTACCTCTGTCAATATATCACACATGACAGTACCTACCTCCGTCAGTATGTCACACATGACAGTACCTACCTCTGTCAATATATCACACATGACAGTACCTACCTCTGTTAGTATGTCACACTTGACAGTACCTACCTCTGTCAGTATGGCACACATGACAGTACCTACCTCTGTCAGTATGGCATAACATTCTGTACCTACCTGTAACCGCGCGCTGGCCCTTCATCCTGCGGCCTACAGACGGAGACACAAGCAGCACCGTTCGCTCGTATCGGTGCAGTACGGGCGACGGCAAGCGTCGTGGCGGCTGAAGCATATTAGTGCTGGGTTCATGGTCGCTCCGGACTGTGGACGCCGCCTCAACAATACTGTCGATGGAGGACGAACGGGAAAGCTGACTGTGGTTGACGTTCCGTCTGGAATACAACAGACGTCGGTATAAATTGGGCCACCACCGTCGGTAGGGAGACAGACGCTTCCACTATCGGCCGTCACGTCATACGCCGTATTAATGAAATGCATGGAATACAGCTAACAGTCGCTCAGGTGGTCAAGAAATTCCCTCCCTCTATGGCACCCCAATGTTCTTCGACGTGAACATAACAGCCACAACTGGATCTTATCTTGGGCCACACCAATTCAATGTACACCCTTAAATGCTATTCATATAAAATCCATTTTAATATTATCCTTCCATCTACGCCTAAATCTTCCGGCTCGCGATCTCTGCCATTCTGTTGACCAATAGAACGTTTTCGATTTTTCTCTCCCGTATTTATTACAATTCAGTAGATTGGATTGTCCTCATACCTAGAGACGGAAAGACAGAAGAAACCTTTGTAATATGCGCTCTGCAGGGATAAGCACACTCCTGAACACTGTGCTAGTGTTTCATTGACGCTGCTCTCCGTATCTCCCTCCACAGTTCCAACGTCTGGTCGTGAGTACCTCTCAGGAAGGAAAGTTATACTGAGGCTCAACTTCACTTATTTCACTATACCGTGCTCTCACGTTCAGCCAAGTACCTGGTAGTTGTCGTATGTCGCTAACTGTTTCGGCAATTTGAGCTTGCCATCTTCAGGCGAAAATGCCTTTCATCTAAAATGAAATGTTTCCTTCTGTGTCGCACAATTAGGAACGCCGTCTTGGGAAGACGATAAGATACTGCGGAGTGTGGGAACTCACCGTAATTGTAGGTTTGTGATTTTGCTGTTGGATGACGTAGCTGACACAGGAAAAGTTTGGAAGAGTTCAAGTAATGGTGATCAGCTACGTTTGGGCTATGAGGAACACAAATCTACAGAGAAATAAAGTAATTCCCTAGACTACACAGATTCTTATTTTAATTTCCTACGTACCGTGATTCGTATAGCAATTAATTTGCATGACCAACTTTACGTGCACCCGGTATGTCCCACAAACGTTACTAACGACAAGTTTCGGCACAACATAGTTGCCGAAACACGTCGCAGAATTAGTAACGTTTGTGAAACATACTGGCTGCGTGTAAAGTGGGTTATTCAAATTATTTAGCAGTGTTATTGTTGTCTTGCCAAGACACCATTCCTAATTATGTGATACAAAAGGAAACATTTAATTGTAGATCTTTTCTTGAAGATGGCAAGCTTAGACTGCCGAAACATTTAGCGACTACGCAGCAGCTACTAGATTCTTGGCTGTACGTGAGAGCAATATGTAGCAAAACATTTATACAAATACAACAGGATTAAAAAATACAATATTGCGATCTCAAATTTTATTTCAGTATATTTTAAAATTCTGTATTTACAACCTACATACAAGCATGCAAATTCCCAGTGACCACACAACTGCCCAGAAAAGCCTCAGTTTGCTGCTACACCGCCGATATATTGCAAAAACTTTGACGTGACGTAATTGTGTGCCATTACGCGCAACCCACTAGCCAATAACAAAATACACCAATAAATCTCAAACCCCTGACGCGTTATTCTCGATTAACGTGACAAATCGATCTGTACGGATGGGCAGTGCAATGCGTGTTGATAGCTTCGACAGTTCGGCAAGCAGCACGTCTCGTTCGGTTTAAGCGTTTGTGTGCTCCAAGTATGAGCAATAAATGAAAAGGATGTTCCAGTATTTGTAGAGACAGGTTTATAAACTGTGACGCACTGTGGGCTTGACAACTCTGATACATGCTGGCAAGTTTCTGTATGCAGATTGTGTTAACAAATGGAGGTCTGTCTCTCCACAGACACGGCTTTGATATGTAAAGATGTCTCTCAACAGAAATTGCTTTGATGTGTTCAGGCCTGTCACTCAAAAGACACTGCTTTGATGTGTAAAGGTCTGTCTCTCAACAGACACTGCTGTGATATACAAATGTGTCTCTGAACAGAAACTTCTTTGATGTGTTCAGGTCTGTCTCTCAACAGACATTTCTTTGATATGTAAATGTCTGTCTCTTAACAGAAACTGTTTTCGTGTGTTCAGGTCTGTCGCTCAACACACACTGCGTTGATGTATTCAGGCCTGTCTCTCTACCGACACTGCTGTGATATGTAAAGATCTCTCTCTCAACAGAAGCTGATTTGGTATGTAAAGAACTGTCTCTGAACAGAAACTACTTTGATATGTAAAGATCTGTCCCTGAACAGAAACTGCTTTGATGTGTTCAGGTCTGTCTCTCAACAGACACTGCTCTGATATGTAAAGATCTGTCTCTGAACAGAAAATGCTTTGATATGTAAATATCTGCATCTGAACAGGAACCGTTTTGATGTGTTGAGGCCTGTCTCTCAACAGACACTGCTTTGATGTGTAAAGGTCTGTCTCTCAACAGACACTGCTGTGATATACAAATGTGTCTCTGAACAGAAACTGCTTTAATGTGTTCAGGTCGGTCTCTCAACAGATACTGCTTTGATATGTAAAGTCTGTCTCTCAACAGACACTTCTTTGATATGTAAATGTCTGTCGCTGAACAGAAACTGTTTTCATGTGTTCAGGTCTGTCGCTCAACACACACTGCGTTGATATGTTCAGGCCTGTCTCTCCACAGACACTGCTTTGATATGTAAAGATCTGTCTCTCAGCAGAAGCTGATTTTATATGTAAAGAACTGTTTCTGAACAGAAACTACTTTGATATGTAAAGATCTGCCTCTGAACAGAAACTGCTCAGATATGTGAAGATCTGTCTCTGAACAGAAACTGCTTTTATATGTAACGGTCTGTCTCTGAAAAGAAACTGCTTTGATGTGTTCAGGTCTGTCTCTCAACAGAAACCGTTGTGATATATAAAGGTTTGTCTCTCAACAGACACTGCTTTGACACATACAGGCCCAAGTGTCACTGTACAGTGCATTCAACCCATAGGTGTTACTGGGGACGGGAGGGGGTGGAGGTGCAAGGGAGGCAAATGCAATTCTAATATTTTCTCTTTCTTTCTAACTTGACACCTTCGTACATTAAAGTTCCTAATGCCCATGGTCTTCCCCCCTTCCCCCAGTGTTACTGGCCAAGTTATGCCCTATGCTTCCACCCACAAAACTGCTCCACATTCCAGTTAACCTTCTTCGTTTTTGGGCGCATTCGAAATACGCTGATGAGATTTTCATAAAATTTAATCCACGGAAATCTTCGTAGTGTCTGTTGATGTATTCCAATCCTCAGTACAGTCGCACACAGCCACTTCACATGAAAACCTACGCGCATCTGCGCAAATATGGAGGGAGTTTATCAGGGCTGCTAGAGATATATTCAGTTTTGGTGGGACAACCTGAAGAAAAGAGGCCACTTCCAAGACTTCGCCGTATATAATGTGACAGTGTTTCAACATATGTTATGTCGGGGGTATGCAGTGGACACGTGACACTGTGGGCAGATGAAATATCGCGTTTTTTTGTGAACAAGAGAGTGAACCGATGAAGTTACTAAGTTAGCAATTGCAAAAATGACAAATGAAACTTTGACATTAGTTTGTAAACATTGGATACGAACAGAAACTTAGCATTAGGCCTACTGTTACCGAGGCTCCGTCACTGTACGGAGTAAAAAAATACTTTAGTGGGCTTTTCTTTAATGTTATTAGTCGTCATGTTCAAATTGTCAGGACGATATACATTTTTCCTGGAATTAAATTTTTTTGGACATCAATATCGTTTCAGGGTATATTGTTTTACGTTGCTCTTTAATAATAATAATAATATGTATTTTCCGTACGTCTGTTTCCTGGGCATACGTACGGGCACTATGGAATTAGCCAACAGCAATTATACATATCCCATGCGATACACACATTTCCTTAAGTCCAACCAATTCGATAAAATCATGTGACTCATAAAGTGTCCTGACGTATCAATATCTACGATCACCATTACTTTGCCGTTAAGTGTCGTTTTCTCACTGATAGCATTACCGTCTGTTGCAGTCCGATGTCGTGTGGCTCAATACAGAGACACCAGCGACCTGGAGGAAACAGCCACCTCCACCTTCAGGGTAGGTGTCTATTACACAGCACCAACTCCTTCCCATAAACTTACAGATATTTATAGCCAAATACTCCTGTCACGATTGTGGCTGTTCTGGGTTACTGAACTGTGGGCCCAGGTAAAACGTTATGTTAATGAGTAATGCCCTCTTTGCCCCCCCCCACCCCCCTTCTGCTTCGTCCGGGGACTGTTTCAGGGGGATAGTGCTCCATATTTCTCATCACATTACTGTCAGTTGTGATGACTTGTAAGGCACTGTACGCACATTTATATGTTATTCTATCATAATTCTTTTTCCTGGAATTGTTTCCAGAGCGCTCTGGTGACACGGTAACACAGTAACACAATAACACGGTAACAAAATTCTGAACATTGGCCTGCATTCACGCTCTGTCCATGAAATGCGACGCACTTCCTTTTATTCTGTTCACAACAAACGTCAAGTGTTTTGAATTCGCAGAAATTATAACCTTATGAAAGAATCATTATGAAACTCTTATCAGTCGTTTTACATTAGCCTAAGCACATCTTATGCTTTGCTCGTAGGCAAAACCTATTTTCCTGTTTGAAATAACTAATCACCTAACTGAACCACTCTTCGGCAGTGAAACGTTAGGTACAATATCGTTAAAAGCGAAACCCGCCGTGGGATGAAATACATGCTTCTAGCAAACAGATCCTGACGTCTCCTTTACAATACTTGCAATCGAGAAACTGTTTAGGGGTTATCCAAAAATGTTCTTAGCTCACCGCAACGGAAATTTGTAGAGCTCACTTCCTTAGAGATACCACATTAGGTGTTTAAGTCACACAGTTCCTTATATTCTGTATACACTAATCACTTATTTCGCACTTGTCATAACCAAACGTACACTAAAATTCTCACTTAATGCACATTTGCCAGATACACACATATGTGTACAATAAAACTCCCACTCACAGGCTCCCAGGGACCTTCTCAGCATTACTTACATGCGACTACCAGAGACAATGTACGCGGAATGATTAACAGAATCACGGCATTCTTAAAAACAGAGAAAGAAAGATTATCAGAAGAGGAAACTGGAGTTCTAACAATAATTTTATGCGTTGCCGAAGAAGGTAGAATTATCAATAATCTTTTGACAAGGGACTTATAAGTAGTTGTGATAGGAGAATTCATCTGAGGTTTAGATTCTTTCATAATTTGTCCTTACGTCACAGAATACAATTTACTCATTACTTGCCCGATTTCCACAAAGGCTTACCTATTATGTAAGATAACAATAGCATAATTACTATTATTCATGCTCTGTACGTGTTCCTCCAATCTTAATTATAACGAACGTTCTGCTTGGTCTATGTAAGATTTTGTACAATGTACACAAGTAGATTCTTAATGTATTCTTTTATAGCTCAGAATGTACAGTGACTAGGTTAGGGGACGTACAGATACAAGAACATGGTTCGATTTCTGACAGCACCGAAGGAATTCTGACTTGTCCAAGCGTCCAGGACGGCACCGGGCCCACCAAGCTTAATATCCAGTTGATACTAGAGGGTCATCACCCAGCATTAAAGGGGAAGGGGCTTGAAGCTGACTACACACTGCATCTGGTGTCGCGGTGACGTATTGTACAGCGCTTGAACCTGCATTTCGGCATATGCAGTCACGGCGCTGTGCATTATTAAGCACAGTGAAATATTTACTTTCATATGTTGTGAAAAACACAAATGATCATCGCCCGTCTAGACACAGCATCCCAATATTCAGACACTCAAGTGCAAATGCGACTTACGTGTCTACCAAACTGCACGGTATCACAATCCACAACATAACAGTACCACTTAGTTTCACGTCTCCCTCATTCAACAATCTACTGTATATGCTGCTTATTATGTGCCCACAACCAAGCCTGCTAACCACCAGCATCCAGTATAGCTGTGCACACACAATCACACACTCATAAGCCGCTCTCAGTGCTTGCAACGTACCTGTATAACCGTGTTGTGGGCAGACACAGAATTCCATCCACAGTGCCATTGGATCTAGCCGACTCCGCTGGCTCGGTGCATGACGTCACGGGACCTGAGTCGTCTGTGAAAGCAATCCGTGGAGCCGAGAGTCGAGCTCTTGACCTTGGGATCGTTGATTTGTTAGATCCGGCGTCACCATCAGCTGTAACAGACAGACAGACAGACAATGACATGGAAGTCTGGAGTAACAATGAGCACGTACTAAAGACAAAGAGTCATCAAATAAATCAAATTCCCTGACAGCACTGTTCTTGACACATTAACATCAATAAAGATAATAGATTTTACTCGCGTTAAAATGTACTCAATACACCATATTCAAGTATAAATACCCGATCTTAAAGCAAAAAAAAAAGTCAAGTACGCCCCATCTTAACAGCTGAACTTTAGGCTTTACCGAATGACACTGTCAGTACGTTAGATAATATGGTGTAGAAAAGTCGTACTCAATCTGAAATCCACGGATCCCCAAAGGGGTCCGTGAACACGTTTTATTTTTACTAACTCGTTACGGAAATGCATCTGCTAATTCAATGAGTGTACGCAACAAAGTAATTTATGGCCTCTGGACTTCAAAAATGCTTGTTGACTTCAATAAATCTCACTATCTACGAGGAGGTGCTGATAAGTCCTTTGCCCGACCAGGAAGGAAACAAGCTACAGCGACTAAACTCGGGATTTTTTTTAACATACTCCCCATGAAGCTCAGTACACTTCTTAGCCCGTTGCTCTAACTTTTGCAAGCCACTCAAAAAAAAAAATTCAGAAGGTTGTCCGTCCAACCAGGTCTCCGCGGCAGCAATGACCTCCGCGTCGGACGAAAAATGGCGAACTTTCAATTGTTTTTTCAGTCCAGGGAA
>Ga0123353_10018375_pt1 | contig 10336 bp, 5 predicted proteins | sample TergutLab28metaG_3_FD_92763 | JGI IMG/M metagenome (GOLD analysis project Ga0123353, IMG submission 92763) | Labiotermes labralis P3 segment gut microbial communities from Petit-Saut dam, French Guiana - Lab288 P3 | ecosystem: Host-associated > Arthropoda: Insects > Digestive system > Gut ...
AACAGGCCTAGTCTAGAAAGCACGAGTCCAAGCTCGAACAGGCCTAGTCTAGAAAGCACGAGCCAAAGTACCAGTAGGCCTAGTCTAGAAAGCACGAGCCCAAGCTCGAACAGGCCTAGTCTAGAAAGCAAGAGCCCAAGTACCAGTAGGCCTAGTCTAGAAAGCACGAGCCCAAGCACGAGCAGGCCTAGTCTACAAGCACCTGCAGACGATAACTCTCTTCTTGACAGATCGACGAAACATAATATTTATGTTTGACGCGTAAGTCGTAATGGACAGTGTAGTTATACAGAATAAAAATGTATTGTAGACCATTATACAACCAGGACTCAGTAATGTAAAGATTTAATTTGTACGTGAAGAACACATTAATTAGGAGAGCGGCTCAAAAGTAAAAGCTGAAGATCGCAATGAAAGTGCATGTGACATTGCAATACAGACCGTATAGCAAAGCAATTCAGCTACGCTCACGATGTAACTGCGTCATGCCGTAAAGACACCAAAACAAACAAGTCTTTGTTTCTATGCCGAAGTACATTTGAAGCGCTAACATTATTACGTGTCGGTTACTGAAACATACGTTACTGTAAATTACAAGGAACTATGTTGACGTCACCAACAAAAGTACACATCCAGGAATTTTATAAGGGTGGCAAAAGTTTAAAAATATTTGCAATGTGTGTCATCCCGGCTGTGTCAATACAGATACATGAATGAAACACTCAATCTATACACAACGTTTTATTATGGAGATCTTAAAAGCTACACGTTTCGATTGTGTAAGACAGCCATCATCAGTCTTCGTATTTCCTCTGTAAATACTTCTGAAATACAAACCCTGATGACGGCTGTCTTACAGAACGGAAATTGTAGCTTTTTAGGTCGCCGCAATAAGGCGCGGTACATAGACTGAAAGTTTCTTTGATACATTTACAAATAATGCTGGCAGAGGGCACTCATATCCACGTAAAATTTATTGAATTTCGGCCAATAAAGTTTAGATATGGTTCCCAGCGTCACGCCTCGCATTTAACACAACTTATTAATTAAAATTTAAATTTGCGATTCAACAGCAATTACACGATTATTTATGTCCGAGTTTCTCGGATTATTCGGGGGGCAGAGATATAAACAGTAACTCAGAGTGGTTGAGAGGGCAGAATTACTTTTTGAACGGAGAACAACTAAAGAACATTCACAGATTTCTTGTGATCGTGTAAGAAAATAACTTTATTGGTTATAACATGGCGAACAGTCCGAGAAGCGGTGACAATATGACAGAAATGCAAATTATAAGTCACTACCAACATTGTGACACAACCAATGGCTCATATTGTAATTGGACAAACCCCTATATCAAATACATAAGACCATCTCACTCTCACTATATACATAGTTCAGATTACCGTAATCTTATCCATACATCTCCTTCTAGGTCTTCCAAACGGACGTTTACAAAGCGTGTTCTCGTAACCATTTTGTATGAACTCCTCAATTTCCTATTCTACTTACATAGCCAACCCATCATGGCCACATAAATTTCATTCTCCAAGCAATGTTAGATGACATCTATCAATCATGAAGTTCTTGGAAGCTTGATTCCTTACACGGCTCACCACTTTATACCCAAGACCAAATATTCATGCCAGATCGTTCCAGGCACATTTAACTCACGTCCTTTCCTGACAGTAAGATGTCACACTTCATACTCATCGCTAACAGATAATAAAAATATATTTTTTTTAATTCTGAACTTCAACCCACCTTGCAATATTCGTAGTTATAATTATTTAATGTCCAGCAAGACACTGTCATTTAAGAACACGCATTTTTAAATAGAGGACTACAGCAGAAATTCAAACGTGGGTTGGCGGTAATGAATAAGAGAGCGTAAGTGTTCCCTCATTGGCACTAATACAGCTGTCATAGTCTTTTGAATAGTGATAATAATAAACATCATTTCACAGTTGTCATGGCTGCTCCATTCACGGAGTGCAGCAAAGATGTATAAAGGGTTGTGGCATTTGCAGTGGCCAGGGAAAGCGAAAACTGCTGAAATTTAAGGAACAATGGGAGCTCAGAATGGTAAGAACTGTATGGGCTGTAAGGAATTTGAGTGGGTGGAAAGGCAAATGACGAGTTGGTAACGCTAATTACGGACTTTCAAGCACAGCATACTGTGCCGGAAGGAGAAACTGTTTAGCGTGTCCGAGACAACAGAAGATCCAATTGCATTTGACATGGACATCAGTCACAGAAACACGCGGCTCGAAAATGACTTAAACGACTTATAGTGTAAAGACACAAAGAGAGAAGCTATAGAGAGGTGGAACAAAGTAAGTGACATGTGACGGTCGCGTAGAGAAGTGAACATTTCCTGCTGAACTAGGATTATTTGTCAGTCAACCCAACTACCTCGTCTATGCGCGGTCTGACTTGAAATTCTGTTAGCAAATTGGCTGGTTGAGATTTTTTTCGTTTAAGAAATGTGTATGTTCATTACTGTGTTCACGTATGGACCAGTTGAGTTTGGTTCAATATGAATTTTAGAGATAAATGGGACATTTTATCATATATATTTGTTATGAATTTATGTTATCATATGTTTTGTATTTATAGCACATCGTCTAACCTGCAGATACTTAGAACATTGCCTTATATTACAAAATATAAGAGCTATTTTCAATTTAATTGCGTGTTACAGGGCTAAGAATCTTGCTGCTAATCGAAACCGATACATCCACTAAGAAGTGGTTGTGCTTCCACCCAACCATGACGTTCGGTCTAAGGCTACATGTCAGGTGCTATGCATATTTCCAAATCTTGTTTCGAGGCCATTATATACTGCGCAAGGATACACGAATGTGCACTGCTGTTTTGTTTGCTATGGAAAAAGTATTAATTTATACGCATTTTAGATCACCATTTGGTATGTCCGGCCGTTGTGATATACATCAGGGTTCTGGCACGAGTAAACACGTAGTATATGTGTGAGTGGACACACATTAGCTTTCTGTTCCTGTTAATGACAAAATTTTACACAACCAGCTTTATTATCCGATACCAATGCACAATGCGACAAGATGCGCCCTCGGAGAACCATGTTATATTTGCGAATTATAATCATAAAACGTAAAGGTTGTCAGTAATAGTCAACATGAATATATTAAATTTGATGTTTGTGTGACCGTGCGTCGTTGACACAATAACATAAACAACCAACTAGATGCAACAATGACAGTTTGTTGATAACTTCAATCAGCCCGACATGTTTCGGGCGATAGTTTCACCTATCCTAAGGAACACTATACTGTGTTTACAGCCTTGTGGTATAAAGCACCGACGATGCTGCCGGCTGGTGACAAGGTCACCAGCCGGCAGCATCGTCGGTGCATTGTACCACAAGCTGTAAACACAGTCTAGTGCTCCTGAGGAAGGGTGAAACTATCGCCAGAAACATGTCGGGCTGATTGAAGTTATCAACAAACTGTCATTGTTGCATCTAGTTGGTTGTTTATATTATTGAATATATTACTTTGCCAGCTCAGAAATTTTACAATCCTCTTTTAAACCTGTAGCAGTATGTGGCGAATGTTTGTTGTCTTGTATATTTTATAAGTTAATATATTCCTGTAGAATTGGTTACATTTGTAAAACTGGTGATTCATTCTTTTGGTTACAATATTCAGTGTTCCTGGTGTAAGTACATAGGGTGAGCGTGATAAACTTGGAATGTGACTTATTTATTGGGCCTGTAATGTTTAAAAATTTTTAAAAAGTCATTACGAATTAGATTACAAGACAGTTTTCGCAAAAAATTGATATTTTATTTTTATCTTTAACGTACTTACTTTTACAGGCCCATTAAAAAGTCACATTCCAAGATTACCACGCTCGTCCTGTGTTCTTACACCAGGAACACTGAATATTATAGCCAAAAGAATGAAGCACCAATTTTACAAATATAACCAATTCTACAGAAATATTTTAACTTATGAAATATACAAGAAAACAAGAACAGGCCATTTCATGGGACAAGTTGAAAAGTAGAAAGTAAATATTCTGCGCTCTCAAATTAATGTACTCAACTTGCATACATACTTGTGTTTTAGATATATATATATATATATATATATATTTATATGCCTGATGATGGTTTGTGTGGGGGAAAGAAACATTATTGATAGAAGCAATGAAGTGTGGTTATGATCGATGGCAACATGTTAGTAATATTGCAAAGTCACGATGAAATAGGACGAACTACATTAAAATTGTAAATAAAATTGTAAATATGTTGTTCCTTAAAGGGTTTTTACACTAGTACGTTTACATCTCGTGGTGACAGAAAAGATTCTTGACTACTAAAACGTCCTTACATTAATACTCGCGCAGTTCATGCTTGTACGAAATTCTTAATTCGATTGTCCACACATTCGGGGCATGAAATTATTATTAGCCAACTGCATTTTAATTTTTATTCCTACGAGCATCTTGTATAAGCCTCTATGAACTTGCTTTCCAAGAAACATTAAGTAAATGGTATAATTATAATTGTTGACCAATTCAGCAAAAACAAACTTTATGGCTATAATTTCCAAATAAAAGAAAACCGTGAAGATTGCCCTGTGACGCTGACAACCAAAGCACTCTATGTGATGATGTTCTAATGGTAACATAACGAAACTGTGTGTGCATGCAGTCCGTTAAATTAACGTTGCCACACAGATACTAATTGTTATAGTATCGAGATTTATGTTCTTCTGGGGTATGAAGTCACATAACTGGGTGATCACTTCCCAAAGTTTATATATCATTACTTTGTCCCGAAAAGTCGGGAACAGATGATCCAGTGACACAACACCATACCCCAAAAGAAAGAAAATTTCAGTGTTGGCGCTGAAAGAAACATTAAGTAATAATCTTAAAATAAAAGCCAACAAGATGCACTATTTCTCAACTTTATTTTGATAAATAAACTTGAGAAATAGTGCATCTTGTTGGCCTTTATTATAAGAATATACCACGATGCAAGGTCCTCTGAATGTCAAACATTACGTAACTTCGCATGTTCTACTGTCGTGGAAATATTTTTGATGTTGGCATGAGAAACCTTATTTTGGGAAGTATGAAATATATTTTTGGGAGATACGAACAAGCGAGGACTGCTGATGTGGTCGTCAGCCAGGTACATGTTATTATAATGCGCCCGATCGTCACTTTTCACACGCAAGCAGTGTGAAAGTGGTCGCCAGACATGCCCGGCATACAAGACGATAACCGTTTCACCATGTCGATATTCCAATGACGAGTGAAGCTGCATCATTTCTCCTATCTGGATCCTCCGGTTCCATCGAAAGTTGTTAAACTCGTGCTACCACTTCGTTTACCTGAAAACTCTGCCTGCCATAACTGCCCTGATAGACTTTTAATTAAAGAGGTTTCTCTCTCCATACCTTGGCCTTGCCGTAGGAGACCTTGTTCCATGTGAGGGGGTGTAAGCTAAACCGGAGAAAGTGAAACCCATGTACGTGACTAAGGTTGCCTCCCTCCAAGCATTCCGCCCTACTTCTTGTCTTAGTCTTACTTCCTCTTTATCCCTTCCTGAAAATCTGTGTTCAGATCTTCTGAAGCAACGAGTAGGGCCGACTATATAACCAGGGCGCCTGCACCCGATTTACGCAAATGTAATTGTTGCTGCTGAAAAGAACGCCCGACTTCGCCCGTGCAGTGGAGGAGCCGGAGAAATATGAAGAGCTACAAGAGCCTTGTGGTCAGTGAAGTGCTATTGTACTTGTGTTGGTCAATACAAACATTCTTATTTTCTTTTGGATAAAGTCATAAGGATACGATGATGGATATAGAAACCGACAGGATTTTATATATTCGAATCGCGAATAACCAAATGAGGAAAAGTATATTGCCCGAAGTTTCTGCTAACCAGAGGGAGTAATCAGTGAATCTCATGTGCGCCGTCTATTTCAGTCAGCCACGTCAGTAAATTTATTCATCAAAATGTATCTCCTGTCTCTTTCTGTGTTTGTGGTAGTATTGCGTTTAACCGTTTGACTGGTTCAAAAAGAAATTATATACTATGGTTTAAAGACGGAAATATTCTCCTTAAGAAAGAACCGATTCAATTTTGTACATCGGCAAATAACTGAAAACACATTTGAGGGTTGTTTGACCGTGTATCTTCACCATTTCACATTATTTCAAACTGAAAACACAGTCTAGTGGTAGCTTAAATTTTCATCCAAAAATTTCCTTCTCTCCTAGCGTTAGTACAACGTTACATATAAATCGATTTCGTGTAGTTTTATCCGTTTCAACCTTTGATATATTATATCCGTCTCCTGTTTTCTTGCTAGAGACTAATCAGTTACACATCGCAGTGATAATCTAAGTACACTGCTGGTTCGTTTCTTGGAAAACATTTGATTCTTGATCCTTCACTAAGAGGCAAAAAGAATTAAGGCGTTACGAATTTTAAAATATATAAGATTCGACACATTCTAAAAAATCTTCGTGTAGGAAATAAACGGCCGATACTGACAGCGATGTAATTGGCTGCCTTTCACATACTAGTTATCGGCGAAACAATGAACAGTTGACTGCTAAGATGACAAATGTGGGAAAGATCAAGAATGCTGCCAATTTCCATCCTTACAAAAAAAAACCCTTTAGGCTACATCTCCTTCGTAGTCCTATATGCTTTGAAGCCACTGATAAAATTATGTTAATGAACTCTCATTCAAGAGGTATAAAATCTTCAAGACAATAATGTTCGGGGGCTTAGAAAAGAGTTCATGACTCGAATTAAAAATTTTAATTTTACTTTCTCTACGGCTTCCGTTATTATTTATACGCATTTGAAACAGTAGCCAACACCAATAGATATTCTTACCTTTCAGGTGTGTTATGTGCTTATGTGTTCCTTTATTTTCCCTTTAAGTATTAAAATTAGTACAGCTGCGATTTCAAAGTAAAACTAACTTACCACATGCATCAGCATATTGCCACGTAAGCTATTTTTACTAAGATGTTCGAAATATTTCCTCTTGTCTTCAAGCCCAAAGATTTTCGCGCGCACTCTTTTCGACCTACCACTCGACTTCGTGCTCAATGGTTTGAATCCATTCTACAGTATCGTAACCTAATTCAGAAAGGCACGCTTACTTGAAGTATTAATTTAATCACTATTTTCATCTCATCATGAATGAGGTCTTCCAAATTCCCTTCCAAGTAAGTTCTTCGACCCAAAATTCTAACTTCTCTTCTCCGTCCTACATGTTCCATCGGTCTCACCGTCTTTGAATTCATTACTGTTGTTATGTTTCGCGTACATTTCAAGTTAGGAGCAATACATTATGCAATTTTCTCCATTCTTCTGTCAAAACTGTAAGCCACGTGCTGCCACTGCTCATAATTCCATATCTCTTCATAAAGTTTTAGGGGTTGCTTTTTGAGGTCAAATGTAAAAAGAGCCCATTCCATTCAACAGTTCGAAATGTTAAAAAATACAATAGATACCGCAGTTTCGGTGTCTTAAACAGCTATGCATGTTGCAGGGTAACAGGGTCGTGAAACGTGTTCATCGTCACGGTTTGAAAGGCATGCAGCAGGTTAGAACATAATCCTGCACAACGTGTGTACTTGAAGGCAACAGAAATGTAATTAACCTACGTGAGTTTTACTTCTCATGTTGCATCAGAATGACTGAGATTGTTCCGGTATATTGTGTATGGGGGCTGTTTATTTTGGCACTGCCATGTCCCTTCATAACGAAGTCCTTCGAAGCTCTTTACAACTACGACCTTCAGTTCCAGGGTCAACAGTTTGCTCTTCTAATAGGCAGATATCAATAAGAAGGCAATATGAGTTCTGCCAGCCTTCCACATAGCGCTATTTTCCATCACAAGAAAGTTACAGGCGATTAAATTTATTCCGAAAAATTCTGTGAAATTTCCATTTCACGTCTAGTTTTGCTTTGTATAACATCACAAGGACCACAAACTGATCTACCTACGAGGGGGTGTTGATAAGTCCTTAGCCCAACCAGGAAGGAAACAAGCTATAGCGACCAAATTCGGGATTCATTCAACATACTCCCCACGAAGCTCAACACATTTCTTAGCACGTTGCTGTTACTTTTGCAAGCCACTCAAAAATAATTAAGAATATTGCCTGTCCAACCAGGTCTCCGCGGCAGCAATGACCTCTGCGTCGGACGAAAAATGGCGAACTTACAATTTTTTTTTTCAGTCCAGGGAACAGGTGGTAGTTTGATGGGGTCAGATCCGGAGAATAGGGTAGGTGATCAAGACACTGGAAGCCCAGGTAGGCTATTTTCTTCTGGGTTGCAAGTGCCCGATGATCCAGGCCATTGTAGTGCAAGAACAAGAACCCCCTTGGTGAAATTTCCGTGATGTTTTTCCTTCAAAATGTCCTTCAATTGCACCAGCAGAGATAATTAATACTCCGCCTTGATAGTTTAGCTCTTTGGAAGATAATCAGTTAGGAGGATGACATCTTGATCCCAAAAAATCGTGGCGAGAACTTTTCCAGCGGATTTGTGCACTCGGAATTTTTGGAGCGGGGTGAGCCGCTATGCCGCCACTCCATTGACTTCTGCTTTGTCTCCGGGTCATAGTAATATAATCAGGTTTCGTCCATGGTCACCAATGGCGACAGGAAATAATTTGGATCGCGCCCAAAAAATTCCAAAAGTTGCTCAGACGACTGGCACCGTTGACGTTTTTGATCCGCGTTCAGGCATTTCGGGACCCACTTAGCGGAGAGCTTCCGCATGTCCAAATCTTCATGAATGATGGACCCAACCCGCTCACGTGAGATGCCCAGTTGCTCTTCTATTATTGATTTAGCCGAAATCCGGTCTTCCAAGATTTGCTCGTGAATTTGACCAGTAATCTCCTGGGTGTGGTCACTGTTTTGGGTCGTCCAGGACGAGGCGCATCACAGGTGAAAAAATCACCACGTTTAAACTGGGCCACCCAGTTTTTGACGGTGGCATACGATGGTGCATGTTCCCCTAATGTTTCTGTCAGAATGGCGTGAATTTCCTTCGGCGCCTTACCTTGCAGGAAAAAAAAAACTTGATGTCAGCTCGCGTTTTCATGTTGTTAAAATCGCGCACGTCGCCTGACATGCTTCCTTTCAGCCACTGTAACAAGAGAAGACTTTCAAATCGTCACATGAACAGACCCCTCTTTTCAACGAAACTATCGATTCCGTCCTGCGACATCGGAAATAAGTCGGGCTAAGGACTTGTCAGCACACCCTCGTAAAAATAATTCATAGCCAAAAATTCAATTTATTTAAGATCCATCACAATGCCTACGACTTAAAGGGGTCTTTGAAATTTAAGCAATTAAAAAATGCATAAATTTCGCCAATTCTCCATGCATACTAGAAGTCCCGTCACACTTAAATCGAAGCTGTTTAATATTAATTGGTATGGACTCTTCTTCTTCTTCTTCTTCTTCTTCTTCTTCTAATGACTCTACAACCGTGGGTGGGTCTTGGGCTGTTCGACAATTCTATTCCACACTTGTCTATCCCCAATCTTCACCCTCCAGCCAGTAATTTTCATCCTCCTTAGATCTTCTTCCACCTGGTCCATCCACCTTAACCTGGGTCTCCCTACTGGTCTTATTTTATATGGCTTCCATTCCGTTATTTTTTTATTAGTTCTCGTGTTCTCCATTCTCATTACATGGGCTACTCATCTCAGTCTTTGTGATTTTATAAATTGTATTCTATCCTCTTTTTTCATCCTCTGTCTCAACTCATCATTTGTTTTAATTCTCCATATTCAATCTAGATTTTGCGTTGGCCCATAGATCTTTCTTAATATTTACCTTTCAAAAATCTTTAATTGATTCTCGTCTGACGTGGTAAGCACCCAGGTTTCACTCCCATATGTTACAGCGGGTCGTATTATTGTTTTGTATATTTGAATTTTACTATTATAGTTTAGAAGTTTGCTTGATAATAGTTTTTTATGTGCCTAACAACATCTATTTCCAGCTTGTATTCTTTTCCGTATTTCCTCACTTATTTTGTTTTGCGTATTAATTTGAACTCCAAGATATGTAAATTAATTAACGCTTTAAAACTGGTTCTGTCGTATTATATACTGTTGAGTTATTTTCCTTTCTTTTCATGTATTTAATCTTTGATTGGTTTACTATCAGTCCAGCATCTCTTGCTTCTTTTTCCACTGTTAGAAACATCCCATCTAGGGCATTTGGTGTTCTTGCTATAATTACCAAACCATCCGCATATGCACACAGTTGTGTTAATTTTGTACTTATGT
>Ga0123353_10018376_pt1 | contig 10336 bp, 9 predicted proteins | sample TergutLab28metaG_3_FD_92763 | JGI IMG/M metagenome (GOLD analysis project Ga0123353, IMG submission 92763) | Labiotermes labralis P3 segment gut microbial communities from Petit-Saut dam, French Guiana - Lab288 P3 | ecosystem: Host-associated > Arthropoda: Insects > Digestive system > Gut ...
AAAGTCATCTATTCCATTTACCTGACGCCGCGTTTGGTAGCGCAAGGTAAGCACTTGCTCCGCTAAGTTCGCCAGATGCGGCCTTGCCGGTTCTGTCATTTTGGGCAAACGTACTCCCCAAGAAATGATATACGCAACCAAATCTGCCAGTTGAATGGCGGTAGTTAGATCGCTATGCACAAATAAAGGCTCTGGAATAACTCGGGAGGAGCGGCTACGCCCTTTATCAGTTTTCAAAAAATACTCTTCCATCTGACCACTGAGAATGTGGCAGCGGGACTTTTCAAGCTCATCAAAAATAACCGACCCGATGGCGTCTTTATCTTCCAGAAAGTAAAAATACCGCTCAAAAAGATAGGCATAGTCCTTTCGCAAGTAGTTGCCGGGTGCAGGGCGAGGGACAGCATTGGGCATAATGCTGGCGAAAGCATACACCCGGTATTGGGCGCACAGATCAAGGATGCTGGATACAAACGCAATTTTGGCTTGGGCAAGCGCCGTAAGCTCTGCACGAGTAGGGGCGTCGTGTGTTTCCCCTTTGCTGAGGCAGCTTTTCGCCAAATCCCGACGCGTATCGGCAGGCAGAGCTTCAAGCTGGCCAGCATGTTTGAACACCTTGTTTTTCAGAATCTTTTTCCCTTTGAGTTCAAGGTGTCCTGTTGTGATCCTGCGGCCAAATATTTCATATTCCAGTGCGTAAATTCGTTGAATCACATTCCAAAGATCCCTGTCTTCAATAGCGACACCGGCAAGCGTCTCATACGGCGGTGAACTGTCACTGCCGCTTTCATCCACGAAAAGGAAATAACTCATTGCCTGCCCCCCGACGTATAGAAAAAGTAATCCCAAAGCCCTCTCGCTGGGGCTTACGCAGAGAAAGACGGCTACAGATGGGGCTGACGTGGATGCTCATGAATACGTCTCACTAAATAACTTGTTAAAGTTAAAGGATTTGTCGATTTTTCTCCAGAAAATGCGTGTACTGTTCCCTGTCTTGAGGGACAAAAATTCTGTAGTTATCTGTTGTCCTTTTTCCATTTCCCCATTCAACACAGATAGATAAAACTACGCTGTTTTCTTCTGGCAGTTTTTCAACGACAACAACATCATGCACTCTTTTTATCATAGGCAAATATGGTTTACCATCTTCAGCAATCACACTGGATAGGCGGCTTATTTCCAATTTAAGCAAGCGAAGCAGCAATTCTTCTTCATGCATAAAGTCGCAAAAATATTTCCCAAAAACAGAGCCCAGGGTTCTATCCAAAAAACCACTCGCCTCTTTGAAAAGAAAGGGCTGTCCTCAAATTTTGCTTCGCACAGTCGATACCTTCCACCATGGCAAGAGCGCCATTTCTGATGAACAAATCGCCGTCTTCGCCCAGAGCCAAACCTCTTCCGGACTTTTCAGGATCTGTTGTCGAAAACTTATCGTGGACAAATACTTCAATAATACCTTGATCGTATAAAATATTGGGGGCTGCTTGCAGTTGACGGCCATCCCCTTGAACCTCTATGGCAATAAATTTTTCTTCGGAACACAATTGAGAGAAGCTGGCACAGTAGTCATACAAATCATCATCACTGCCATAAATAAATCTATGTAAGGAGAACTTCCATATATTTTCCTGTGTAATAGATACCCATTCCACTTCGACTATAATGTTGAATCCAAACTGAATAAGTGTTGTCCTTTTTTTGCGCTTTGGCCCATCTTTCGCAATATCAAGACGTGCTTTTTCTTCCGCTGCATCCTTCCATTGCTGGAGTGTTTCAACAGAAAACGCATCAGGGTTTTTATCTATTAATTGCGCACAGTTCGCACACAACCAGATGCCATTGCTGATGTCCTTGCGTTCTGCCTCTGTCATCGCTCCATTGTAACGCGGGCCGCCGGGTGAGGCTGCGCAAATATGTGCGGCCACTCCAATAGAAACTTTAGCATCCGGGGCACTACCAGGGCCAACGGTAGTGGTATGACATATAGAGCAATGCCAAGCCACGCGCTCAGCCAGGCGCTGTTTTGTTTTGCTTAAAAAGTCATCCCGCATAATCAGACATTAGCCGCCGTCAAAAAGAGAACCCTGTCCCGTGTTATTGGATGTGTTCTTTGTCATGTGTTGCCTTGCGTTAGAGGCAAGTGCCGCAGGCTTTGCCGCCGCCATCGGCAAACTTTCCACTGCCAAACTGTAATCGTCATGCCCCCATTCGCACTTGTCGAGTACGGCCTTGGGGATTTTTTTCAGGGTGATGTTGGGGAAGGTGTCCGGGTTGGCGTTGTATGCTCCGCAGCAAATGAGCAGGGAGCGCTCCGGCGTGAGTTCCGCTGCTATGTGAGCCAGCATGTCCTGGGTGAGGAACTGAGTGGTCACATAGATGAAGTCGCGTTCCGAACTTTGGCCGTGTATCCAGAAGGTGTCCGGGCTTGGGGCGTAGATGAAATTTTCCAGCTTGCACAGAGCTTCGGCCAGCATCTCCGGGTTGAACTCAGGATTGATGACCGGGTTGCCCCAGGCGTCGGCGCGGATGAGAGACGGTCCCAAGCGATAGAAACGAAAACCGCCGCCGCCCTGCCAGTTTTCGGCTTTGGTGATGCCGCTAAAATCTTCATTTTTGATAACTCGTTGTAAGCGTGGAATACAATGAGTATAGCAGTGTTCACCTAGTTCAATACCGATCCAACGTCTGCGCATTTTGTGTGCTACTGCTGCGGTGGTGCCAGAACCGAGGAAGGAATCAAGAACGAGGTCGCCTTCACGTGTAGATAGCTCAATGCAGCGCTTTATCAATCCTTCAGGCTTTTTCCCTTTAGGAAACTCTACCGAACCTTCATTATGTAAATTATTTGATAGGATATCATCCCAAATAGATGTAAGCGGTTCTCCAACAACTTGTTCTCCGTCAATTTCTTTCAGCTTATCTTTATAGAAAAGTATTCTTTCTCCAGAAATGAAGTACATATCTGGATTATTATCACGTTGCAGTAAGTGTACTTTATTTTTTTCATGATTAGACAAATCAATCATGCGTTTAGCATCATTTCCTACCGATTTATAATCAGGCCTAGCGCGACGTATAACACGGACTGAATTATCAAATACAAAATTTGTTAGCTCAGACTCATATTGCTCACCGAGTTGCTTTTTTAGTCCCTTTTCTGGTAGATTTTTACTCATTGCAAACGCTTTTGATAAAGTTATAAACTCCCATTTTTTATACTCAGCGTCTATATTAGTAATAAATTGATTATATCTAATATCTCTATTTTCTTTTGCTGTAAAAACCTTTTTTGGGTTCCATAAGAATTTATCTTTAGCATATATTAAAATAAAATTTGATGTACTCACTATTCCTGGGTTAATAGATTTATGTCCGGTCGCAGAGCCTTGTTTAAATGTTACAAGTGCAACCTTATTTTTTCTTCCAAATATTTCATCCAAAATTACCATCAAATATCCAATTTCATTATCATCAATATGGATAAATATCGTTCCATCTCTTGCTAAAAGCGCGTGCAACATGCGAAGTCTATAGCTTATTAACGAAAGCCACAAAGAATGTTCGATACCATCATCGTAATATGGAAAAGCCTGCTGTGTATTAAATGGCGGGTCAATATATATGCACTTCACCTGTCCGACATACTTCTGCTCCAGAGCCTTCAGGGCCAGCAGGTTGTCGCCGTGGATGAGCAGATTGTCGAAGATGTCTTTCTCGCTCACCCGCGCCTCGGCATGAAAGGAAAGTTCCGGTTCTTCCAGCAGAATGCGTGGCTCCAGTCTGGGCCGCACGTCCTTGCCGATCCAGGTGGGTTCGAGTTTTTGTTTTTTGGACATGGCGGAAGCGATCTTTACTGGTTAAGCTGTTGCAGGCGTTCCACGCAACGCCGTAAACTGGGAGAACAACGCATTGCGGAAGCCACATCCCAGTGGGAAATAACAAAGCGAGTCATGGTATTCAAATATTCGGGAGAGGTCGGCCCTTGATGCCCAGCGGGTGGCGCAATACCATCGCGTATGGACGTTTTGCTTGAACGTCTGGCCAGATTTATCAGTGTATTTTTGGGATCTGGTTCGTCATCCGGGCTGACTGGAATATTTGTCAATGGTACGCGCAAAAAATCAGACACAGACTGTCTGTCCGCCAGAAGCCAGCTTTCCAACTCATTGACCGCGAAACGACATAGGAAATACGGCGCCGGTGGCGAACAGGCGTGAGGCAGGTAGCTTTGCAGCGCTTCCGGGGGACAAGCGGCGCGAGTGTCCATAAAGTCTGTCAGCACCAGTATGGGGGAGTCGCGCGCTGCCGTGAAATAGAATCCCGCAGCTTTGTCGCGAATATAGTGACACCCCCGCTTGCCGTAAACCGTTCCTTTGCTGTGCCCGCAAAAGGCCAGCAACTTGTCGGCTACCGGTTCTTCCAGCCAGCCCTCCAGTAGCAGATTGATCACCATCTCAGAACAGCCTCAACTGCTCGACATTGGCCGGTCTTGTTTTTGGCAGCAACAGATCCGCTACGGTCAGTCTTCCTTCTTTTATTGCCGTTGTCTCCTGCGGGTCAGGCGCCAACACTTTTGTGCCTTCCCGGCCCGGCTCAAAACGAATAACTTCATTGGCGCCGATGCCGGGGTCGCGCAGCATTGCTTCCGCGTGGGTTGTAATGAATACTTGCCGAATACTCTTTTTCCTGCCCCTGTCCATGCGGGAAAAAATAGAGGGCAACTGAGCCACGATTTCCTCATGCAGCGATAGCTCAGGCTCTTCCAGCAGCAGGGGGCCGCCGGTGTCCAGAATAGACCATAGCAGCGCAAGCAGGCGTAATGTGCCGTCAGAGAAAGAAGATTCATTCTGGTATGCTCCGCTTGCCCGCCAATGCGTATAGTTTACCTCAAAATGCGGAATGCCGTTTTTATCCTGCTTGACGGCCAGATTTTCTAATTGCGGCACGGCGACTTTCAGTGCTTCATTGATTTTGCCCAAACGTGATTCTCGCGTGCGCTTTGGGGCATTCCATATAGCCTGAACGAGATCTCGTCCGTATGGGTCGTTACTGATAGGGCTTGGTGAAAAAGCCTTGGGTTCGCGCACGAGCTGGGGCAGGATATGCCTGTACTGGATGCTGGAAAAAAATTCGGCGATCTCTCTAAATTTCTCGTTGGCATTAACCTGTTGCAAGGCCGTTTGCGTCAGGCGCAAGGCATCTTTGCTATCGTCATCCGTTGGACGTTTTAAAATAACAATCTTCCGCGCCGAAGCAGTTCTGCTACTCCTATGAACCGTTTCCTTGCGCACCAGCGGGGTGGATTTTCCCCTTTCCGCGCCGAAGGTGAGGGAGTATTTCCATACATTATCCAAGGTGACCGCCACGGTAATGTCGGGTTGCTGCCGCGCGTTGAGGTACCTGATGGCGCTTATTCCGCCTCGCGCCAGAACCGCTTTTTCGAGACCATCTTGAGCGACATCGCGTAAAAAACGCAAAGCATCAAGAAAGTTGGACTTTCCAGAAGCATTCGGCCCGATCAGGAACATGCGCTTTCCGCATGCCACGTTGACATCTGCAAAATTCTTCCAGTTTTTCAGTTCAATATTGGTTATAATCATAATCAACGTCCCGCATGGTGCTATGTTGACGATACTTGTCAAACACTTACAGCAAACGCCATCGCACTACAAACAATTCTTCTTCCTCCACCTGCTGCCGCATCCGTCCTTCAATCTCATTGAGCAGCGTGTCTTTCTGCACATCCACATTGTCCTGGGATTCAAAAAGCCGTTTACGCATCTCGGAACGGCCGTTTTCCAGAGTTTTGACCTTGCGTTGCAGGGTGACTTTGGCCTCCAGAGGTGCGGTTTTGCGCGCTTCGGCCTTGGCCTCGCGTATGGCTCGGTCCATTTCTTCTATCTGCAATTCCAGGTGTTTTTTGCGCTCTTCAGCCCAGCGGTCCAGCTTATCCATTTCCGCATCGAAGAAGCTGGTGTTGCGGGCGGCAATATCGGCAAGGACAGCCTGCCGTTGTGCGGTCAAGGCAAACTCCAAAGAAGCGGCGGACGGCGCTTCCTTCAGTTCGCGTACTGTGGACAGCAGATCAAACAACCGTCGCACCTGTTCCGTGTCCAGGCTTTCGCCGGTATCCGTCATGCCTGCGAAGAGCAGATAGTCTTCCGCCTCCAGGGCGGTAAGGGTACATAGCTTTATACCCAACACGCCGCGTTTGCCTTGGAGTTCTCGCAGGATACTAATGTTTTTTCCGGAACCGGAAAGATCAAACGTCAGTTCCGCGCCGGGTAAGGTCTTGTTTTTGGCCCCGTCAATCAGATGGCGGGCCAGGGAGTGTTCGGCATGATAGTGTTGATCGCCTTCAGCCGGGTTGCGCATGACATAGCGGCCAAACAGGATGTCTGGAGGAATACCGAGTTTCGGCGTTTTTTCTAGGGTAAAAGCCAGGGCACTTTCGTCGAATGCCGCGCCTTTCGGCAACATGCACCGGGTCAACTCCCAGAGCAGGGCTTCCATTTTGTGCAAGGAAGCGGCCACTTCCGCCTTGTAGACATGGAGCTTTTCCGCCACCTCGGCATCAAAATTTTCCAGCAGTTTCTGGCGGGCTATGGACAGCTCTTCCTCTATTTCCTGGGAAAATGAAGCTTGCAATTCATCAAAGGAGGCCTGAATTTCTTCGGATGTGCGGCAGTTCTGGTAAATTTCCGCGATGCGTTTTTCAAAGTCCACGCCGGATTCGATACTGCCCAACACTTCGTCTGATGCGCCGAACACCCCGTTGAAGAGGCGGAATTTTTCCGAAAGAATTTCAAAAACGCGCTTGTCGGCCGCATTGTTGCGATTGAGGAAGTTGACCACCACCACATCATGTTTCTGCCCGTAACGATGGCAGCGGCCGATACGTTGCTCGATGCGCTGGGGATTCCAGGGCAGATCGTAATTGATGACCAGAGAGCAGAATTGCAAATTGATGCCTTCACTGGCTGCTTCCGTGGCCAGCATGATTTGCGTCCGTTCGCGGAACTCTTCCACCAGGGCGGAACGCACATCCACATTTCTGCTCCCGGTGACAAGGGATGTGCCTGCGTGCCGTTCCTTCCAATTATTGTATATAGCCGTAGCTTGCTTGTCGTTATTGGAGCCGTTGAAAGACAGCACTTGTCCGGCATAGCCGTTTTGGCTCAGAAGCTCGTGGAGGTACTGCTGGGTGCGCTTGGACTCCGTAAAGATAATGGCCTTGGGCGCACCGCCTAGTGTTTCTGTCATAGCGAAGCCGGTGGAGAGGGCTTGGAGTAACGCCGCGCCTTTGGCGTTGCGGGTGATATTTTCAGCCTTGGAAAGTAGCGTGTGCAGAGCGCCTATTTCCTCCCGTATTTCTTTCTGCTCCTGCGGGTTGGGGGTGTCTTTGCCCGGTATGCCGTACAGGGCGATATCCTCTTCCGCCAACAAGTAGGCGCCCTCAAAGTCGTTCAAAATGGGGGCGACGGCTTCATCTTGATCTTCACCGTTTTTCCAGGCCGCGTAGTTATGCAGGATAAAGTCCAGGCGTTCCAGCATAGTTTTGAGTGCTCCGGCAATAGCGAAAGAAGACGAGGCCAGGAGTTTGCGCAGCACCAGGGTTATCAGAGAACGCTGGCCTGTAGGCAGCGCCCAAAGCTTTTCCCGTTGCAGGTAGTCAGAAACACGCCGGTACAAATCTTCTTCTTCAGGTGATGGCGTAAAATCTTGGGTATGCGGGCGGCGCTCGGTATAGCGCACATATTCCAGCACTTGGCGGCGCAGGGTTCGCTTGCATAGCGGCGCGAGGCGGGCCTTCAGGTCCACAAACTGCCCTTCTCCCAGGTGAGCGTATTGTGCCCGGAAGGTTTTAATGTCGCTGAATACATGCGGGTCGATAAAGCTGACCAGTCCGTAGAGTTCCTGTAGGGAGTTCTGGAGAGGTGTAGCCGTGAGCAAGAGCTTTGGCGCGTGTGCCAAGGCTTTTTGTAAGTCCTTGGCGATACTTTGGCCTGTTTTGTAGACGTTACGCAGGCGATGAGCCTCGTCAATGACCACCAGATCCCAGTTCACCAGGCGCAGGAGGTCGGCCTTTTTGCGGGCGAAATCATAAGAGGCGATGACGATTTTTTCCGATTGAAAGGGGTTGGAATGCCCGGCATCCTGCACAACATCAAAGAGCTTCTTATCCAGGATGACGGAAGGCAGAGAGAATTTATCCCAAAGTTCCTGCTGCCATTGCGTACGGAGCGAGGCCGGAACGACGATCAGAATGGCCCGCTTACGCTCCGCCCACTTTTGCGCCAGCACGATACCGGCTTCAATGGTTTTGCCAAGGCCTACTTCATCCGCCAGGATCGCGCCCTTGGACAGAGGGGATCGAAACGCGAAAAGAGCCGCGTCAATCTGGTGCGGATTCAGGTCAACCCGCGCACCCATAAGGGTGGGGATGAATTTTCCCAGATCGGACGAAGCATGACGCCGCGAAATTTCATGCGCAAAAAGTTTGGCGTGGTAGGCCGTTAACATGGCGGCATGGTATAGCAAAAATTGTAGAGGAGCAATGTTGACTGACGGGATCGTTATAGTTGAAGCGTATGGCATCCACAGGTTGGGACGGTGTTGGAAAGTCTGTTGGGGCAAAAAAGACGACTCCCGCCATCTTATCGCAAAACGCCCCCTGCTTAAATTGAAACTACCTCATATTATGTTATAGGGCCGGGATATGTTCTTTTGCTCAAGGCAAATGTGCCGTAAAAAGAATGAAGGCTTTTGATTTTGGAATGATATCGCCAACTCGTTTTCTTATATTTTGTCGTCCTTTAAAAATCATTCAGGGCATCAGATACGGCCTATCTCTTCCCCAAAAGTTCACTGGGATTTATATAGTGATAATTTTGAGGAGGCACAAAAGCAGGATTACGCTCTCGAAGTGTTTCTAGAACCTATCTCATAAATAGTTGTTTCTAAGCTTGTGAATGACCTAAACTATTCTCCCGATTTTCCCGAAAATTGGGTATGGACATCACCAACGAGCAGTGGGAACGCATAGCCCCCTTACTGTGCAAAGTTCCCCAAGAACCACGAAAACGAGGCAGGCCGGTCAATAATGACCCACGTGTGGTTTTAAACGGTATATTCTGGATTCTTCGAACAGGTGCGCCCTGGAAGGATTTGCCGGAGAGGTACCCGCCATACCAAACCTGCCACAGATGGTTCCAGCGATGGCGAAAAGAAGGCGCTTTTGATGCCTTGCTAATTGTGTTGGCAGAGGACTTGAAAGAGCGCGGAGGGTTGGATTTACGGGAGTCCTTTATTGACGGAACATTTGCTCCGGCAAAAAAAGGGGTGGTGCCGTTGGTAAAACCAAGCGCGGCAAGGGCACCAAGATCATGGCAGTGGCAGACGCTGCTGGTCTTCCTCTCGCCGTTCACGTGGCAAGCGCGTCGCCGCATGAGGTAACTCTGGTTGAAGACACGCTGGGCCGTAGCTTTACCAACGAACTGCCTGAGCATTTGATCGGCGACAAGGCTTACGATAGTGACAAGCTCGACACCAAGCTGAAAGAGGATTGGGGGATAGAAATGGTCGCCCCCAGCCGGCGTAAACGGCGCAAGACTCAGGATGGGCGGGCATTGCGGCGCTATCGTCGGCGCTGGAAGGTGGAACGGCTTTTTGCCTGGCTGCAAAACTTTCGCCGTCTTGTTGTAAGGTATGAATTTCATGCGGACAATTTTTTGGCTATGGTACAACTCGGATGCATAATCATCTTGCTCAAGCATTTATGAGATAGGTTCTAGGGGTGAAGGCGGCGTGTGGTGGGCGTAGCGCGTAGCTCTTCCGCGCTCATACTCATGTCGTTCTGTAAATAAGGCGTTGAAGGCCGCCAGCGTATGCGGCATCCCATCGACAGGCTAACGTCATTTGAAATCATGCTGCAATAATTCGCTATTTTTTGTACGAATAAATATCAAAGTTTGGAACGATCTGCCTGTAGGCTTCAGTCATCAAAGATGAAAGGAGCGTCATACCATGAGATACAGATCACAAAAGCGCACCGGTATCACGGTTCACCGTACGGCGTTCCAGGACCTTGTAAATAGCGTTTTGCTTCAGCCGAGTCACGAAGAAAACGCCTTTTTCGCCAAGCGCCCGGAACCAGGGATAGCTGATGAAGCCTTTGCCGAAGACCACTATGGAGCCTTTGGGCAATTCCAGGGCTTTTGCCACACGGCTTTCATGGGCCTTGGCGTCGGTGACGGTGGTGAAGCGCGCTTGTCATGCTGCTTTTTGGTTCGGCTGCAAGCATATATGCGGTAGCCCTGCTTACGGCCCCATGACT
>Ga0123353_10018381_pt1 | contig 10335 bp, 7 predicted proteins | sample TergutLab28metaG_3_FD_92763 | JGI IMG/M metagenome (GOLD analysis project Ga0123353, IMG submission 92763) | Labiotermes labralis P3 segment gut microbial communities from Petit-Saut dam, French Guiana - Lab288 P3 | ecosystem: Host-associated > Arthropoda: Insects > Digestive system > Gut ...
TCCAGCCCATAGCCCAGTCGCTATACCGACTGAGCTACCGGCCCACGTCCCCCCCCCCACACACACACACACCAACACACACACACACACACACACACACATATATATATATATATATATATATATATATATATAAACCTGAAGTTGGTCCATTTGGACCGAAACATGTAATAACCTCAGTATATTAATAATAAGAACCACTGAGTTTTGGTCGACAGATTTTTCTGTCTTTGTTTTGTAACCTTCTTAAAGCCCAGTCGTCATGATTTGTACCAGCAGGTTTAAATTCAGTTATACTCTGATCTGCTGACGTAGTTCATGTATGTGTGTGTGTGTGTGTGTGTGTTTTTTTTTGTCTTTCAGAACAAACAGCGATCATTTCCTTATATGGCATTAACTGATTTTTACAAAGGAGATGGAGTGTGTTTACTGCGCGGTACGCACTGAATGTTTAGTATTCAATATAGTCTTATTCTGTAAAGAGTTAAATATGAAATGTGTATATTTCTCTACAGTTATTTACAGACATGCAGGAGGCAGGAGCTGTCTTTCTTTCATTTCTTTTGTATTTCTGTTGGTCCTTTTTCTGTTGTTGTACGTCGTAGTTCTCCTGGTTCGGGTTTTGGAGGTACTGGGTTAAAGTCGGAGCCCGAGGACCGGTTTTCTTGACTAAGCTTTTTGTCATTTTTGTGATAGTATCAATTGCGTCATTCAGCACAGGATTACTGCCTCAGATTAGGTTAGAACAGCTCTCTTCCTGACGTCCTAAATTAATGACCCGGTTCAGCGATTCTATGGACATATTTATAATTTGAGTTATTGGTACTGGCGTCACATACACCAATAACATGCCCACCCTGTCTGCGTTTTTGTAAACCTGACCTATGGAACGCTAAGAAAAGAAACGCATAAAGGAAGACATTTGTGCATGCATTTATATGTCTCGAGACAAGTCACATAGCTTCAAGGATAGAAATGGAGTCTCTCTCTGGGTTCGGCAGGGGGGTCCTTGTTTGTTTTGGTCTAGACTGGTGCATCGCCCGCCGTTTGAACGGAAATAGAAAATCCACTCCGGCACAGCAGTAGCAGCAGCTAAATAAAATATTAAAAGCAAGGGCCATACAAAACGTTGCGTCGTGCCAGAAATAGAGACGATTCTACCAGACGGTCTGAAAGGAACCCTTTCTTATCTGGAGCTCTGGGTTGGAGTCTAAGAATAAAATCTTAAAGCTTACTTTCGTGGTCTCATCTCCTAGTAGGGTCGGAGGATTTCTCTGGATCTGGTACAGCTGGGGGTGTAACGTGCAGTTGTGTGGGATATATATATATAGTGGCAGGGGGCGCCACGTGTAATGAAGAAGTGGCTCGATTTTTATACATATCACCAGACGTGGAGTTTTTGGTCTTCAGAGGTAGCAGCCTGTGTTCTGAGGTTTGTCGTGTGTTAAAAATAGTGAAGTGTTGTATATAGGCTGTATACATATTTTTATACTGTGCATGTAGCAAGGGAGGGGATTGTTGCCGACACCGCCTTGTTTTGGAAAATATTTGGTATGTCAGAATAATTGTTTAAAAGTTTTCTTTGCCTGAATGACATCCGATGCTCTTTATGTGGTAGCCTGAAAAAAGTCCCAAGATGTCAGGTATATTCGAAGATAGAATACTTTGAACAAGAAAACTGCGCAATAAGCTTATGAAAAAAGTGGTTGGTAATTTAATCGCGATCCGACATTGCCACTCGACCTTACCAGCCAAGGATGACAAAACGTCCAATTATTAGGTGATTTATCCACGGGCACGTGGTAGCGCAGTTCGTCGAAGCACTGTGCTACAAGCCGGAAGTTCGCGGGTTGGATTCCCGATAAGGTAATTGGGATTTTTAATTGACTTGTTCCGGCCGCAGTATGGCTCTGGGGTCGACTCAACCTCTCTATTTCCTGGGTGATAAAGGCGGCCGGTCCGTAGGGCTTGACAGCCTTGCCACCTTCGTGTACCGATTGTCCGGAAGTTCTGGGAGTCTAGGGTCTGTCCAGGCCTGAAATGGGATAGCTTTACCTCTTTCGTCCGACAGTCCTGTTCTGTAGTATACTAGTTCAAATACAGCTATCAATTATTATTATTATTAGTATTAATAAATTTAATGAATGATGATGACAGAAGCAGGATGAAAATGTACGTTGCAGCGTGACGCACAAGTCACTTGACGTGTGATGTAACATGTCGCGTCCAGTGTCGAGTGACTTCAGCTACTATCTCTGTAATGCCCATCAGCTGCTGCCTTTCAGTAGGTTGCTTCCATGGGACGAGTACTTACCAAAACTGGCTTATGTCTTTGATGCTAATTCTGGTTAATAGCAAATACAAACCAACGTGATCTACAGTCGTGATTAATTCTTTCGGTTGCTTCGTTTCTTTTCGTACTCCCCTAGCTGGACAACTGAACACGGTCCTTCTACAAATACATTGCGTCTTTCCGAGAGGTCTGTTGTTGATGTACTGCATTACATTTTTGTGTGACAAATCATTTTAATTTGTGGCCAGTTTTAGTCTGACAGCTGAAGCCGAAGAGGAGGAGGAGGCCGTTAGTAGGTAGCCGGGAGGAACACGGTGCCATAGTAGGTATGTGCTGGTTTCATATGGCCCAGGATGAGGTCAGGTGTCAGGGTTTGTGAACGTGGTGAGAGCATGGCGTTCCCTAAAAGGCGGAGAAGTTCTGTACTGGTTCAGAGATGTACCTTCTGTGGAAGTATCCTGCTTCACGGTTATCATCATCATCATCATCATCCCCTTCCCCTATCCTTCCTTCACAACAGTTTTGCTCGTTCTCGTACAGTGCGAGTCGCACTGACCAAGCACCTTCATATTCAGTGTTCTGCCAAAAACGTACTGTGTAAACGGCATGTATTACAGTGGTGCTGATAAGTCCTTAGCCCGACCAGGAAGGAAACAAGCTAATGTTTCTGTCAGAATGGCGTGAATTTCCTTCGGCGCCTTGCCTTGCAGGAAAAAAAAAATACTTGATTACAGCTCGCGTCTCGATGTTGTTGAAATCGCGCGTGTCCCTGACATGCTTCTGAGATTGTTTCCTTCCCGGTCGGGCTAAGGACTTATCAGCACCCCGGTAAACTGATTTGTGCATTATAATCTAAAGACCAGAGCGAAGATAAGCAGTTTTCAACTTTCGTGTTATTTGTTTAGGATATTTCCCCTTTTCGATAGAACTAGTGACACTATGTAGGCCCTTGTCAGCTTCCATATTCTTGTAAAGTTTTCTTTCAAGCCTGTATACATATGTAGCTTCTCGGTGATGGTGCTGTGAAGTTTGTGACTATTTGGAATTGCTGCATCTATTAAGTATGCTTCTTTGATGGATTTTACCAAGTATAGTAATGTCCGGAATATTGGTACGGATATTTCAATCAGTTATTATGGACCTGTCATAGTACAGTTTGCCGGTCCCAATGGCCGTGCGGTCTAAGGCGTAGGTCTGTGGCCGTTTGCCTGCTGGGGTTGTGGGTCGAATCCCACCGGGGCATGGACGTTTATCTGTTGTGAGTGTTGTCAGGTAGAGAGGTCTCTGCACCGAGCTGATCACTCGTCCAGAGGAGTCCTTACGACTGTGGTGCTTCGTTGTGTGTAATCTAGAAACCTCGTGAATGAGGAGGCCCTGGCTCACTGGGGGGCTGTCGCGCCAAAAGCAAACAAACAAACAAACAAACGTAGTACCGTTTATAGCTGGAGTTCTCTACCACGGACTGTGACTCAGATTTATAATATGGCATTGGTGGCCACTTTGACAGTCCACATTTGGTAGCCAATTTTTAACGGACAATATTGGCTACTTTATTGGGACGGTGGGTTTATTATTATTATTGATTAAATGTGGCGCTTTAGCGACAACTGGATTTCATCGTTTATCATCACCCAATACTTCGGTAAATATTTCAAGAACGTACGGTTCTTACTACGTGCCGTTGTAATCTGTGACTGCTGGTTTTATACTTTAACACATGGCCTGTTCCGCAGGTTCGTGACGTGCTGGGGAGAGGGATTAAAATATGGCACTTGTTATCACGACAGACGAACGCTTTGTAATCCCTTCATTATAAGAGAAACTTTCTTTCGAACACTCGAGAAGACCCGGAAGGCCTTTGTTCGTTGCCCGTTTCTCAAATCCTCTTAGATATTTTGCGGTAAACTCAACATTGTCGTGTTCTTATTTTTTTTATTTCCGAGCTGTTTAGTCGTTCGTAATTCTTTTGTTCGTGATTCGAGTAGTAACAACAAATGTCATAAGTCCTTAGAGCGATGTTTGTTGGTAAACTTCTAAACAGAATTTTATTCCGCTTTCAAGTTGTTGTCGTCTGTCAGAGATATTTTCAGTAACTTCCTTCTACAACTTCAGAAGTTCGTACGAGCGGATGGCTGTCGTTCTGGAGTCATAGTGGAGTATTGGTACGGAATGTTTGTTCGAGTGTCATTTCGATACGCGTTTCAGCCTGCCGGGTATTACGCGAAGTTCCGTGGGCGGTAGCAAATATTTCCCATTGTTTGCAGGAAGATAGCGCTGAAATACTGGGTGTCCCGAAAAGAGTGGTAGGGTTATGAGAGCAAATATTTGGAATTCAATAAAGACATACAAGAAATTAAAATCACGTAATTAACTGAGGAAGTCAGTTTCTAACGCACCGTAGTAAATAATTACAGTAACCACCAGGTGCACATAAAGTAACTAAAAATCATACGTACATATAAAATTCTTAGATGTTTTAGCGCCAGGGTGCCAACTTCAGGAAATCCGAAGTACAAAGGTTTACAGGTACCAAACGCAACATTCTTGGTAATGCATTAACAGATTGTTTAAATATCAGAATTGTAAAGCTGGTTGACATCAGTACTGACGTAAGGTGACGTAGGCGAGAGTCCAAGGTTTTGCATAATTAGGTGCCACGTATGCATACAAATATCTGACCGGTTCAAGTACGATCCAAGAGGATCTAATTTATGTGGTGTGTGTCGGTGTGTTTCTTATCATGCGGTGGTGCGTAACGCAGTAATTTTCATTAAGTGCGCCGTTAGTGGCCGCACATGTTTACAGCCAATATTCCACTTCTTGTGATACAGGAATGCGCTAAAAAGGTTTTATAGTCATAATAGTGTGACTTTGAGCAGAACACGTCGGTTTGATGGCGGTATTTTGGTACTATAGGCCAGAAAACTTCGGTTTGATGGCGGTGTTAAGGTAGTGTAGGCCATAACACGTCGGTTTGATGGCGGTATTCTGGTACTATAGGCCAGAAAACATAGGTTTGGTGGCGGTATTCAGGTACTGTAGTCCAGAAAATGTCGGTTTGATGGCGGTATTCAGGTAATATAGGCCAGAAAACGTCGGTTTGGTTGCGGTGTTAAGGTAGTGTAGGCCATAACACGTCGGTTTAATGGCGGTGTTCAGGTACTGTAGGCCAGAAAACTTCGGTTTGGTGGCGGTGTTAAGGTAGTGTAGGCCAGAACACATCGGTTTGATGGCGGTATTCTGGTACTATAGGCCAGAAAACATCGGTTTGATGGCGGTATTCAGGTAATATAGGCCAGAAAACGTCGGTTTGATGGCGGTATTCAGGTACTATAGACCAGAAAACGTTGGTTTGATGGCGGTGTTCAGGTACAGTAGGCCAGAAAACGTCGGCTTGATTTACATTTCGGAACGGATGTTTTAAGCGGATCACGTGTGGTCCTTGAACAGTAACTGGTAAGTGATAACCGACACGTTTTCATTTCTTTGACGTGCCCAGGTGTAACTAAACATCTGCAATCGGATGTTCCTGGCACTTACAAATTGTGAAATGCTAAACCAACTACTTGGTTAGATCCTGGAAACCACTGTAACTGTGCGTGAAGGTAAAGAGACGGACAATAGGCCTATACGTATGACGTTACACTGTGGCGCGTTCGCGTGACTATTTATTGTGGAGGAGCAACAAGTATTACATATTGTGTGTGTGTGTATTCTGACCCTAGTTATCCAACATATAAATCGCATCTTTTATACGCCATATTGTGTTGTCATCTATGGCCTGCCAGACTGTACCATATTTATCCACATCAGCGCATAAACGAAATGATTTTCGGAAAAAAATTTGGGCAAAATTATGTGTTTTTGTTTTGTCTGCTACTTCTTATCTAACATTTCACATTCTGGGAATAGTTCAGCGAGGTATTAGCATTAATGTGCATAGATATTCAAATAAAGCACCCGTTATTTTCGCAGGATTTTCATGAAACCTGAATTTTTTCGACAGGTTTTCGAAAAATACTGAAATATCCAATTCCATGAAAATCCGTCCGGTGGGAGCCGTTTTGTTTCATGCGGACGAACGGACAGACGGACAGGGACATGATGAATCTAACAGTCGCTTTTCGCAGTTCTGTGAACGCGGCTAACAGAAGTGAACACGTTATAGTAGTCCCATTTCTTGTTTCCCTGCAATACATGCTAAAATTATCCTTCCGTCTCATAGTTTAAGACTGATGTTTTCCTCACAAATGCTGTGTATGGATCTGCATCCCATGACTCGTCTTGTCCAAATTCCCAGCCGATCTAAGCTTCCTGTGTTTCTGTATCTTAAACTGAACAGACATTTGAAAATTATGTCTGAGTGCTGTGCTAAATTATACATGAGTTTTCCTGAGCTTAGTGGGCCGGGTAGCTCAGTCGGTATAGCGACTGGCTACGGGCTGGACGGTCCGGGGATGGAATCCCGGTGGGGGGCGAGATTTTCCGCACCTGTCCAGACTGGCCCTGGGGCCCACCCAGCCTCCTGTACAATGGGTACCGTGTCTTTCCCGGGGGTAAAGAGCGGCCGGGGCGTGACGCTGACCCCTCACCCCTTCTAGTGCCGTGGTCAAGAAAGAGTAGAGCTATACCTCTACTCCCCCTGTGGGTCGTACGGCCTGTACAGAGCCTCAGTGCCTGTACAAGGGTGTACTTTACTTTACCGTACCTTCCCTCAGCCTAGTCCTGTTTCGGTAGTCAGTATAGTAGCAGTAGTTTAAAGCTAAATGTCCGCACCCGTCCAGACCGACCCTGGAGCCTACCCAGCCTTCTGCACAATGGAGACAGGGTCCCTTTTTCGGGGGTAAAGCGACCGGGCGTTTCGTTGACCGCCCACCCCTATCTAGCGCTCAGGTTGCGGGAAGAGTAGAGTATACCTCTTTGGGTCTCCATGGCTTGTTCTGGGGCGATCTTTACCTTTAAAGGTCAATGTGGGCAATACATCCCGCCATGATGAGTCTTGGCATTTATTTGGTACTGTAGGTTCGGTGTTAACTTCCTGCACTGTATAAAGTTGATTGGTTAGCGTCACGTTCCGGCTGCTTAACTCCATCGTAGTATCCCCATACAGTAGTCTCTGGATGTGAGGCTGATTTCGCCTCAAAATCGATCAGGACATAATGGCAGTGGAGCCCCTGCCCCACTCAGAATCGAGCCCCCTCTTTCGGGTCTGACTGACTGCGCACCGTAAAACAATAGGCCTTGCAGTAAGATTTATTAGCACGAACAGTAATAGTAGTACCGGTTGTAATAGTAGTTACGTTGACATTAAAACCTATCGATGAAAGTTTCTTCCTGCACGCCTTGGCGTGGCATATGAACTCGTTCAACCTCGCCAGTTGATGGGGAGTCAGGTTTACCACGTACGCCCCAGCCGCTAGGTCCCCGAAGAATTACCTGACTGTACTCATTGAACAGGCGTCTAGTTGCGTCCCATAGACGGTGTAGACACTCTAGAGGAGAGAAAAGTCTCTTACACCTGACGGGAGCCGAACCGCGAATCCGTGTTGGTGCAGTCCGTTGAGTCGTCACGGTACTCCTGGAGGTGAGACGTAGATTGAAGAGAGGTGGGTTGGGGAGCGGGAGGGAGTAGCAGATGGAGCAGTGAAGTGGAGTCAGCTTGCAATTAATGAACTGGCTGTGTACAGTTCACCTGAGCTCGGTGCAAAACGGCAGTCACTCTTGACAGTCCCCACCACGCGAGGTAGGGGTTACCTGCAGTAGGACACTGCTGTTGCGGAGACAGATCGATATGAGCCCACGAGTAACTGGTTGCGACTCCTTGGAGACACTGGAGGTGGTTGGGATGGCACCGCAGACAGGGGAGTGAAGAACAGAGGGTGGATTAACACATCTGTGCCTTAATCTGTAAAGAACTAAGCCCGAAAAGTTACTTCACTGGATGGAATCCTGTATACGCGTTTCGTGAATTGAAGTTAGAAAAATAATTTTTTTTAAAGGTCGGATTTCCATTTGTGTTTCTGATTGATACTAACATAACAACGGGGGGCACTACTAAGTGTATATAACTGTTTAATGGAGCAACACGTTTCGAACTTTGTATTACGTCATCATCAAGCTAAACAGCATTTTATGTAAGGTTTTGGTAGGAGCCATCCCGTTGTGTCATTCCATATTAATAAAGTTGTTTCTTAAATCACAACACAACGTCAATATATAGTCAATAATACATGGTTTTAGCTACATGTTTCGGGTTTACCAAACCATCTTCTGGTCACTATTTATTACGTGAAGGTATGATTTTAGCTTTTATTAGTGTAAACACTATGGGATCCCATAATGTACGCACACATTGAATGTACTTTCATATAATACACACTGGCCTGAAGATGATTTGGGAAAACCGAAACAAATGGCCAAGACTATGTATTATTGACTGCATATTGATGTGTTGTGGCTGAATAAACTTCTTTATGAACCATCTTTATTGTTTACCTTTAGTCAAGATAGCCTAATTATTTGTATAAAAAATTAATTCATTTTATTTTACAATCTTACTTATTACCTTGACAATATACTTAACAAAGTATATATTTTATATTACAGACATGCTGCCACAGCACCCTGTTAATATAAGGAAATTAACTAGTGAGTGGTTTTAATATGTGACTTTAGCAAGGAACAATATGGCTCCCTGAAGCAAGGAACAATATGGCTCCCTGAAGATGATCTTAGGATCGAAACATGTTGGAGCAATTTTAAGTGTTTTAGTGTGCACATTTTATGTAAGTGCATTAGGTGATATAATTAAAGTGGTTCTTTATGAACATTTTGTATAGTACATGGATGCTGATAAGTCTTTAGTCCGACCAGGAAGGATACAAGCTAATGTTTCTGTCAGAATGGCGTGAATTTCCTTCGGCGCCTTGCCTTGCAGGAAAAGAAACTTGACGACAGCTCGCGTCTCGATGTTGTTGAAATCGCGCGCCTCCCTGACATGCTTCCGAGCTTGTTTCCTTCCTGGTCGGGCTAAGGACTTATCAGCACCCCGATACATAAAGTGCCTTTTATGCATTCCTGTTTATGTATCTTAAAAATGTTGTTTAACCTATTGTTGATGATGTGATGATGATGGTGGTGGTGATGGCCAGTTACAACAGTTCGAAACATGTTGCTCCATTAAACACGCACTTAATTGTGTCGACTGTTATTACGTAATTGTTACAAACATAAATCGTAGCGCGGATCTAGAAAACAAAACGCAGAGCAAACAACAGCTGAAGACTGGTAGAAATGTGTGTTAAATAATATAGAATTTAAGGTTAACGGTTCAGGAATATTATTTAATCTAGGGGAGGCGCACTGCAGAAAACGTTGTGTTTGCAGGCACATTACTGAAACTCAGTAATGCTACTCAGCAAATAATAATAATAATGAAAATAATAATAATACAGAAATACTTATAACATCACACATAATACGGAAAGTACTGCAGTGTAAAGCTTGAAGCCTGAGCAGTGGGGATCAGGCCTGTGACAAGAGACATCCATATTATAATTATAATAATAATAATAAGCCTTAGGCATTGAAACCACAGACAAATGCTACACACACATGCCCAAGCTAGTGTACTCGTATGAAGATTGAGATGTCACAGTGTTGTGGAATTAAGCAGTACACACAGACAGAGAAGTTACAGCAAATAGGCCAGATATAATAATTAAAAACAAAAAAGAGAAAGCATGCACACTGATAGATGTGGCAATATCCGCAGACAGAAATGTTGTGCAAACGGAAGCGGAAAGGAAGTTAAAGTACAAGAGTTTATGTATAGAGATAAAACGAATGTGGAACCTGAAATGTACGATTATACCAGTAATAATTGGAGCCACTGAAATAGTAACGAGAAGCTTAAAGAAAAATTTGGGAACTATACCAGGAAAACACTCGATAGATTCACTACAAAAGACAGCTGTACTTGGAACATCACACATAATACGGAAAGTACTGCAGTGTGAAGCTTGAAGCGTGAGCGGTGGGGA
>Ga0123353_10018383_pt1 | contig 10335 bp, 7 predicted proteins | sample TergutLab28metaG_3_FD_92763 | JGI IMG/M metagenome (GOLD analysis project Ga0123353, IMG submission 92763) | Labiotermes labralis P3 segment gut microbial communities from Petit-Saut dam, French Guiana - Lab288 P3 | ecosystem: Host-associated > Arthropoda: Insects > Digestive system > Gut ...
GAAAACAGAGATTAACGGCTGTGGGGACTCGTTGCGCTGACCACGTAACACCCCTCTATCCGCAAAAGTTGGCACTAACTTCGCCGACAGGCGGCGGCCGCTCTGTCAGTATAGTTCGCGTGCGGACTAAGGCCACGGAGTTTAGTTTTATCACAAGTCATATTGTCGTTGTATCACTTGAATAAGGCCCTGAATATATTCCCCACTTCAGTAATGTAAGTTGAGCTCAATGCAGAGAGACGAAGAATTGTTTCGTAACATTTTTAAATAACAACTATATTCGTGAGGTGTTAACTTTAAAAACTTATTTTCGTGGAATTTTTAACGAATTCTGAAAGCAAACTTACGGCCCTAAGACCATTCTTCTTCTAGAAGATGCGTCATAGCTGTTTGGCTTCAAGATGTCTTCTGTATTAGTTTGTTTTTCTTCTTATTCAGCCTCTTCTTTGGAGCCAGGCTGTTGCTATAATGAATAGTGCGTTCCAGGAATTCAATCACTCAGTCCTTACTTTCCGTGTTTCCCAAACACACACTTTTAAACTAACATTTCAAACTAAATTAGATCAGCTGCCGTAGATGTACTTTGTTCATCTTTTCAGCAGACGTGTACAAACTAAATCTTACAGGCCAAACGCAGCCAACATTGACCCTGTAAAGCTTAATGATTAGTGTATATACCGTCAGATTTAAAATTAAAGACCCTGCCTTTTTTACCACGTTTCGGGACAACAAAAATGTCCCGAAACTTCGGTACGAGTTATTCATTATTCGGATCTGCGTAACATTCCGGAAGAGGGCAGATCATATCTATATCGCGATGAAAGCGTATATCGCGCGTACCACTCAATATGTTTATACATTTCATGTCGTACTTAAAGCGAAGAGCCATTATTTTCCTATACATCATTCACCGACTAGCCTAAAGAAAGCACATCTCTTCTGCACGGCCACGTTCCAGCGTACGGAAACACTTTTAGGAAGACCATATAATCTGAGGCTTTTCCTCCTCGACTGAGCATTCAATCCGGTGTGATGTATTAACATAACCGCGCTTTATGTGTCGTACACACACGTTACTCCGAAACCCCAAGGAAAAATTGTACTTTTGAAATCTAGGAATAGGTGGACACGCTGAAATACAGTGCGCAACGGTGTGAACTGGCCTTAACCGTTGTAACAGTTATGTTTGTGAATACTGTACTTTGGGTTTTTGGGCACCCAAAGGGTCCTATTGAATATCCAAAAGGTTTTATTCAGTATTAATTCTGAATTGAACAAAAGAATGCCAGACAGCTAAATCTGAGAAATATAAAAAAGAGCAAATGCTTTCAATATAAATACTCCATGTTTGTAAGCAAGCACAATACAGTATTGGGAGACTGTGCTGGAAATGGTCATTGATTGTATTTTTGTGTATGTAATAACGTTGTATCAATTGCGGTAATCAAGCACCTGCGAATAATATGAACGTGGTAATTAAAGACACGCGTGGCGGAAATATAGTGTACATTGCAGAGTATTTTCCGGAAGGACAGAGGAAAGCCGCAACACCGTCATGTTGGTAGGTAATCGTGCTTCGGAGTAAAGTCAGCATTATCTCTTCTTCGTCAAAGAAGATGGAACTCTTTACCTGAAAACATAGGAATGTTCAGTTAAAGAAAGTGTTAGACTGTGCAAAATGAGATAAAAAGCCATATGTTAAAGACTCGAGTGGTACTTTTATAATACGGTTTTTCTGCTGCTGCTGCTGAGAGAGAGAGAGAGAAGAGCTTTATTCAACGACGCTGTCAAGTGCCAAGATGGTGTAACTTCGGTGGAAAATGAGTGGATGTATGTGGAATACTAGTGGAATGATTGTGACAGGGGAACACCGAAATACTTGAAGAAAATATTTGTCCATCAGGAGTCTCACCTTAGCTGGCGTGGGATCGAAGCCGACCTCCACACTGAAAGGTCGGCGTCAAACTAAACTAAACTAAACTAAACTAAACTAAACTAAACCGAACCGAACGGAAGCGAACCGAAAACAACCGAACCAAACCGAACCAAAGGGAACCAAACCAAACGATACGAAATGAAACGGAACGGAACGGAACTGAACTGAACTGAACTGAACTGAACTGAACTGAACGCAACGCAACGCTACGCAACGCAGCGCAGCGGAACGGAACGTAACGTAACGTAACGTAACGTAACGAAACGAAACGAAAGTTATTCCGCATAGCTGATGCCCATGAATAAATTCCTTGTGTTTGTCTATGAAATACAGGTCACTCCCGCTACCGGTGGGTTGAACTAGCCAATTAAATGCATAATAACACAATGATTTCAAAGTATTTAGTATTCCTTAAAGGTAAGTTGTTCATGGGGTTAGCGTACAGGCGTATACGGGAGTTGAATTACGGTTGAATATTGCATTTAACCCTAGGTGGCAGTAAGCGGTAATCTTCACGTCCCTACCGCTTTATATCCCATTGAATAGAAGGCTGGACGGGCGTCACCCTATGGAACAAACAAAAGCATCTTGCCCCATCTGGGAATCGAACTGCTATTTTTCGACTTCCGTCTACACTGTCCCGGTTTCATGACAACACGTATGGAAATTCGAATGTATAGCTGTGAGTAGTCAATGGTACCAAAAAATTTGCTTTCAATCTTTAATTAGGGACATTCTGAAACTCTCACATTTATTTTACACCCCTGTTTCGTATTGTTACTTCTGTGAAACGAGAAACAAAACTTACCTGCGTCAACCTTTTTTTTTTGTAGAAACTGGTTTCTTAAGGGTTAAAATTTAAAGTGATTATGACTATCAATTTCCATTAGATGTTTCCCCCCTTGTAATTTCCACTTGTGTTCGTGTATGTTTGTGTATGTGGGGAGGGGAGGTGTGCCAACCTTTTACAGGAAAGTGTAAATTCTGTCGACGTCACCAAGATTTCATGTTGTTGAGCACAGCCCTAGTGTTCGTCCCTATGCTGACTGTCCCTAGCTCTTCCTCCATACTGAGGCTCATTTTTTCCCTGCATCTTAATGCGTGGCTGGATGAGGTATAGAGAGTAGTGTTGCTATATTCTTGGGCTGTATATTTATGAGATCGTCGGTTTGATTATCAGTTTAGACACTGTTAATCTCTTGGAGAGTTTCCAATGTTCTGCCGAGATTTCATGACCTGCTTTTACTACGTTACAAAATACCTGTGTATTTGCTCTTCCTATCAGAAGAACATTCTGTCTCTTTGATACATAGAAATATTTACGCCAGCAGATTTTTTTTTTTCGCAAGGTGGTGCTCGTTACCTTTATGAAAAATGACCAGAAACTTACAACGGTGGCAGGTGGACACGATAGTAATTTGGTTCTAGTGTAATTAAATGAAGTGTTGCAGGATTTTTATTGTTTATTTTAGTAAATTATTAAACATAAATAAGGAAATTATGTCAAAAAACCAAGGTACTGAATGAGCACCACCTTGCACCTCGCTGACGGCAATCCCGCTTAAAATTATTGATTCTGTAATACGAATTCCAATGTTTCTGGAAAACTTCAATAACTCGGAAAACTTGTGAGTATTTTAAAGAACGCACTATATATTTATTCCGACAACCACAAAATAATATAGAATTTAAAAGTCTTGTAATGGGTAGGTAATGTATAAATACCAATAACTAAATTTCCAATTTCAATTGACAAACTACAAAATGGTAACAACTTGGATAGCTACCAGCACAACTTTATGACGCTGTGTAATCTGCAAAATCCTTGCTGCCTTCATCCTCAGGATAGACGATGATACTCCTTCGAACATCCACATGTTTCTTCCATTCTGCACGGCGTCACGTCCTCGTAACCACTGCTGTGAGAACCCGGAAATGTCGCACTCTAACAAAAAATAGGCCTCAGTGTCAGTAACAATTTCCGCACAAGTAACTACTGCACGGAATTTCTATATATGTTGGAAGGATTTAAATGCTTAGTCACAATCCGGACCGCTAGAATATTGTCACTTAAATCGGTTAAGATTTACAAGTAATATATACAAGTACTTATATTTGATTTTGCGCATTATATGTATACCCGTACTTGGAGAACTCATTGAAATTCAAAGGTGAGTCTTTCTTTCATATCTTTGATCTTCATCCTTCATATCTTCCGTCACTTCCTTTCAACACCTTTATTCTTTAAAACAGGGGTTGGAGTTCCTCCAGAAGTCTGAGACTGAACTCTGCGTATCCGGAAGGAATTTCAAAACACGCTTCCTCCTCTTGACGTTTGTAGTTTTCGCTACTGTCAATAGAAAAAAATGTTTACTGTCCAGCAAAGAGGACAGTACGATCACTGTGTAACCACACCAACTATTGCAACTGATGTTTTCAAACATTATAAACCATGTCCACCCGTTCTTCGCAACAGGTTTAAGACATTTTCCTTAACATAACTCCCACACATTTCCCCAGGGTCTGTGGCTGCGAAACCGAATTCCGAACAGTATATCCTGCATTTGACACAAGTCGATATGCGGACAGATAGACAGTCAGACAGAAATTAAATTTTAACGCTTAACAATTCCGAAGAGGGAGCAGTCCATTTAGGCAATTTCTAAGGTACGATAGTGATGAATTTTTCTATGGAAAAGTAACGTATTATAAACTTTTCGGGCAGCTCATAATAATGTTGATATTCCATTTTAGCCCGCGCAATCATTTTATAACCTGGAAAATAGGAATATCAAAATTGTTGTCCATTAATATCAATATTATGTGTAGGCCGATAATAATACGTATAGTACGATTTCTGCAAGGGCTTTGAAGGTACGGTTGAAAAGGCCCTCGGTTACAAAATTTGAGACAAACGTGATAGCGAAATTCTACGTGGATCGTTGTCACATCTATAAAATTGAGAGTTGGCATCTAGGTCCTAAATAGATTTATTTTAATGGTGTTCTCGGACTGAATCTAAGAAAAAAATATCATCTCTGATAAGCTAATAGTCTCCCAAACTTTCTGTAAATCCCTCTATGTTTAATTGAATTTGTATGCCGTGTTCACAAAAACCAGCAACGGAGTCCAGTGTTTTCGAATCTATAAACATAGCTATACAAATTCTATTCCCCATGGCTATTCTTCCATGTTACTTATACCCATGTAGTGATATAAATTTTGAGGTTTTGAAATCTCAGTTACATATAAACTGTTTATGGATGTTCTTTTATTGCTGTGTTCAACTTTATGATAGCCTTTTAGGCCGAAACATGCGGTTAGAAATGATGGAATAAATTGTTTTGTTGTGACTGGGGTTTCGTAATTCCAAGAACCATTTTCACGTCAGAAAAATATAGTCACTCATTATTAAAATGTGTTAATATGCATCCTCCTCCAGTAGTTTGCATAGGAAAGCATGTTTACTTGTTTTCGGGGGTAAACTTTTAGAATTTCAGGCGGGAAGGCAGTTGGTTCTACTGAAAGACATTTGTGGTTTTGGTCAGTCCGTCCAGGCGCGCCCGGGTTTGTTACATCGACCACGCAATTTAAATTCTTTCAAATTTACTTTTCATGTCTATTGAATATCTGTAGTCTTAGATAATGGTACCGTCGTAAAATAAAGCATCATCAAATAAATATCATACGGCTACAGAGCATCATTTTCTTTTGAGGTTCGCTGACTACAATTTTTTATGAATTTTCCATCTTACACATGTATTCTAATTGTTAGACCAATCTCGCCTTTCTTAATTCAATTAAATTTGTGCTCTAATATTATTAATTGTTAATTATTAATTATGAACCTATACTGTTATTTATTAAAATGCATGTAACTTTGGGTATTCTCCTTTCGTTATTAGTCTGGGCCCTGTTTCACATTTAATTTGTTCCCTGTTGTAATAAAACCTGCAGCTGAGTACTGGATCGCGGTGTGGTCACAGAGCGCAGACAAGGACCTGTTACTGAGATTGTCATCAGCGCCGCATCCTAGGCCCTGGCCTCCTGTCCTCGAAATTCGGTAAGCAGTCTTTTCTGCTATTAGGATTTAGGCACATTGGTTCTCTGTGACAATAAATTTCGTCTCCCCTGGCTAAAGAATCCGGTTTTGCATCGCTCGAACGTATATAACGTTCAGTACGTTAAGGTGACTGAATTGCCAATTTTTATTTTACAATGTATAGTGCAAAACACCACATAGATAAAAAACCGTAAATATTTTAGAGATTCAAAATTATATTATATGAGACACTAATAAGACCGGTAGTGTCGTATGGAGTGGAAGCATGGGCGTTGACGAAGAAAGAAGAAAACGCTCTGCTAATTTTTGAAAGGAAAATATTTAGAAGAATATATGGTCCTAAATATGAAAACGGGGAATGGAAAAGTCGGACGAATCGAGAACTAGAAGAGATAAGCAAAGGAGAAAATACAGCAAAATGGATAAAAGGGCAAAGAATAAGCTGATTAGGTCACATAGAGAGAGTGGAGGAAGACAGGATGCCCCAAAAGATCTTCACTCAAGAACTGGAAGGGACGAGAAGAAGAGGAAGACCCAGGAAAAGACGGAAAGAGGAAGTAGAAAGAGATCTTCTAGTGCTGGGAGTGAGAAGATGGAGAGAGTTTTGTGGCAGTTAGGAAAAAATGGAAAGTCATTGTTCGACAGGCCAAAGCCCACAGTGGGCTGTAGTGACAATGGAAGAAGAAGAAGAAGAAGAAGAAGAAGAATCTTAGAGATTCCCTTGTTATTCTTCCGTAGTTTTTGTAACTCCTCAAGGGAAGGTGAAGTTAATAATTGTCAATTTTTTTGTAAGTCCAGAGATCTTCGCAATAAGGGGAATCAGCAAAATGGATTGCCAGTTAAAATTTCTCTAATGCAGTGGTTATTGCTTCTTTTACTGCCTGTTAGTTCTCAGAAAACCTGTGATTTGAAATTTTAATAGCCAGGAACATTATGAATATAAATGCATTGCGTTGAGGTGTATGGGCAAAACTGTGACGCGACTTGACTGGCATTTGTCATTTATGTGGTTTGAATCGCGTCCTGGGATCCAACGAATTTGGCCGCCTTTCATTCCTACCAGGCAAAAGAGATAGTAAACCTTCAAGTCCCATAAAAGGCGAGGAATTCTTTAGAAAAACTGAAAGACACTGAGGTTCTCAAGGACTCTACTCCCATGCAGATATAGCGGGTATAAATTTTTATTTATAGAATCGCCCGATTCGTGCTATCTGTTAAGGGGTGACGAAGAGTTAAACTGCCCCTATGCAGAGGCATGGCCTTATGAGTTGTTCGGTGCAGAGACAAGCTTCACGCATTTGGGCCCAAGATGAACGTGAGTTGGTAGTTTCCCGTTACGAAAATATACCTTCGATGTCAATGGTACTGGAAGCCTGTATTTGGTCATTGATTACACGTAAGGACTTAAATGTAAGAAATCTGCTCAGTTCAGCGAAGAAGAACCGAGCACATAAAGCCCTTCAGGGAGGAGGAAATTGAAACAAATGTTTATACGTTTTGTCTACAAAATATATTATGTGAAAAGTCATGGGACGAAAGCGTCTGTCTGTCTTTCCGTCCGTCCGTCTGTACGCCTAATTTATCTCCAGAAAAAGTAGACGGATTTGGATTAAGCTTACTATTGCAAATGTACAACGAAAGCTGTCCAGCCACATAAACCCTAATTTATATCGACCCATTGAAAACTTCTCCTCATGTTTTTGGAGAGGAATTTGGGCCCAATTTTCTTCGACTTTATCAAAAATTGCCCATAAAAAAATGCTGTATATGTATGCATAATATCAAATTTAGAATCGGGTAGCGTAATTGGTGCAGTATCTAGGTTACGAATAGGAGTGTTCTTTCGAATCGTGACAACAATAAGAGATTTCTCTCGTATTCTAAGTGACACTAAAACCCACCCAGCCTCATATGCCGTGCGCATCGTAGACACTTACCCCGGCTTAAAGTGGCCGGTCTCACCTTCATCTAACGCCGTGGTTAAGAATATGTGGCCTTACATTTCCACTCCTCCATGTGCTTTCGCGGAGTGGTGCTTAATTCGTGACAGGGAGGGTTGTACTTTTACATGATATAAAATGCAACGTTTTGTTTTCTGCAAGTATAATTTTAAACAATTATCGATTTGATCCGTATTTAATTGAATAACAGAGAATACACCCGTTTTCTGAGCAAAGAATCCCTATTGTCATAGATTGCAAAACAACGTATTTTTAGACATATTCTCGGAATTTGACAGTTGAAGTTTTTGAGAGGTTCTGAGCCGCATGTAATGAACTCTGAAGGTACCCGTATTCCGTGTTGGTGTTTCTACCTTACTGACATTTATTCCTTCTTTTTATTTTTTGATGCCTAACTTATGACGTAAGAATTTGTTAACATTAAGTAGGTATATACTCTAATGACAATTTAATGCAATTTGTTTAATTTTGACTCATTCTGACACGGTTCCATACGTGTGCAGGGTGTAACGTTTATTAATTTAATAATATTAAAAATTAAATTCTTACCTCACAGGCAATAGAGTTCTTTTCCCTATTATTTCAAGCCGGTTTTTGCTTTTAGGGAAAAAATAGCTGTGCCTTAATGTAATCTACGAAAATATACAGAAGATGTGAAGTTTTCCTTTCCGTGCATTTTTTGTATAGCGTTTATATATTTAACCTACCAGCTAAATGCACACATGCAGTTGAATATATATATAAATATATATATATCTAATATTTATCAAATTTCTCCTACATGTTTCGACACACACTGCACCTACCTCTGAAAGAACTGTCACTTCCTCTAAACTGTCTGCTAATTGTAATGCTGGTACATTGGTTAGAAACAAGTAGGAGAGATTTGATAAATAATAATAAAAATAATAATAATAATACATGTGTTCAACTGTATGTGTGCATTTAGTTGGTATATTAAAGATATAATTGCTATATACAGAAAACGTTTACAAAATGCAAAGATTTTAATTTTGCCTTTGGTGATAAGTATGGTAACCAACAACCTATGAACGTTTAGATAAATCAGAGGAATATCTGACATTCGTTTGCGTCACACATTTGAAATTTTATGATGCGTCCCAAGAAGAAGCCTGCAGTGGTGATTACTGATCTATCATACTTTAAAACGACTCTGCTGTTACTAGTGTTTTCCTTAAATTATAGTTAATTTTTCATGGGTCAAATATTTGAGATTTTTAAGAAACTGTAAAATTTAGTTTTTTTTTATATTTGTTATAGCAAACGGAGTAAATATTTATCACATGAACCTAAACTGTTTACACCAACTGGCATAAATATTATTACTTTAAAAATCCTGCAGCAGACAACAATTTTTTTGCTATAAACTTTTATTTAAATTGCCTGCATTACAACATCTCCACCAGGTCCATAATCGTTAATTCCTTGAACAACACCAGGAATGGAAGTATGAAATAAGCACGTGAAAGTTATGTTGAGGACTCGGCTTTTTCGTTACAGCAATTCGATTATGTGCTGAGTTTAGTCGGAAGGTCGGGACAATAAAGCTGACTGTGTCAATTCTATGGCGTAATAATATGAGAAACGTGCAGGAATTTACGTCATTGAACTCTACGAATCTCCGGCCATATTGTTGGCAAAGAGATCGTATTTGTTTTCTTTACTTTTCTATCTATCTAATTCTTCGTCTAGCCACTTTGTTTCTGAAGTGAGGGCTTTGTGAAAGTTATTGAATACTCCGAAGCTGCATACATACCAGCATAATAATGCACTACACTTAACAGTTTAAGTGTCGGTGACTACATCATATGCCACATGTTCGGTATTAAGCAAGCAACTCTGCCCTTTTCCCTTTTATGTTTTTCGTATGACTGCAAGAACAAACGGCGATTATTCCCCGACATATATTTTACAGTGCTACACGTATTTGGACACGAGCTTTAAAGATTTAACATTACTTCGGTACCTTAAGATGCATCGCACTTAGATTGGTGTTGCCCTTCCCCAAGTCTTTAATTCGATTTCACCCCACGCTTGTAATTTCAATATACTATAGAAGCAATAATGTAGGCCGGGTAGCTCATTCGGTACAGCAACTGACTACGGGCTGGACGGTCCGGGATCAAATCCTGGGGGGGGGGGGACGAGATTATCCGCCCGTCCAGACCGTCCCTGGGGCCCACCCAGCCTCCTGTAAAATGGGTACCGGGTCTTTCCCGGGGTAAAGTGCGGTCGGAGCGTGCTGCTGACCACTCACCCCCTTCTAGTGCCGCGGTCATGGAAGAGTAGAGCTATACCTCTACCCACCCTCTGGGCCACAGCGGGCCTGTAACGGGATAACTTTACCTTTTTTA
>Ga0123353_10018384_pt1 | contig 10335 bp, 6 predicted proteins | sample TergutLab28metaG_3_FD_92763 | JGI IMG/M metagenome (GOLD analysis project Ga0123353, IMG submission 92763) | Labiotermes labralis P3 segment gut microbial communities from Petit-Saut dam, French Guiana - Lab288 P3 | ecosystem: Host-associated > Arthropoda: Insects > Digestive system > Gut ...
AGCGTTGTTAGGTATATGTGTCTTATTTTGACATGTTGTGAAAGATAATAAGAATGGCTTCTTGAAGAGGACTGTGAACATTTAAAGATTATTTGAGTCATGTTAGTCTTGTTATAAGTAATGTACAAGGTGGCAGTGGTAGTGCGCACCTTCATTCAGGAACATCATATCCCTCTGCAGGACACCAGAATCCCCTCAACCAAATCTAAGGAGGCAGTTGAGAATAAGCACTATCCTAACTACATTCCTGGGGAACGTACTCTGATCTTGAGTAGGTAATGGTCAGCTGCTCATGGCCCATGTCAGGGCCACATTATCTGTGTTTGCTCCTTTTGTGAACACTTCACTAATGATCCTCCATGCCCTGAACTGCTTACCAGACCACCTCCAGGTTGCCCTGGTGAACATCTATGTGTAGCATCAAAGCCTGGCTCACTTCTTTGTACCTTATTTCATTTGTATTACTAGATTACACTTTCTTTGATCTTTCTTATTTTATTGTATCAGAATTTATAATTTTTATTTTTGTATTTTGTTTTATTTTAATGTATTAGAATCAACTTTGGCTTCTTTTACTTTAACCTTACTATAATCATTTTTATTTTTGCATTTTATTGTATTCCAACTTGTTAGAATCCACTGGGTTTCACATATTTTTCCGTATGTTATTTGAATTTATGTATATTTTATTTTTATGAATTATTTTGTTTTGACTTACACTCATTTTCCCCTACCAGAATCATTCCACCAGACTCCACACTCATGTTGCATCTCTGTTGACAATACACATCTCAGCACTTCACATTATTGATAATCCAAAACTACTCTTTAGACACCTGTTCATACCCTGAATATTACAGTGTATATCCTGTTATTCTCAACTTCAGGCTTGGGCAGCAGTCATCCCAGCCGGTACACCAGGTCCCACTCAGCGCATGTCACTAATGTTCCAATCGGATAGCCATCCTCACTGTCCTGTCAATACCCTTGTCCCCCATATGTATATAATATACCCTTTCTTCCCATCTGTGTGCTCATCATGTACTGCTTGACCCTGAATAGGCATTATGATCCTTTGATGGGTCAGACAGTATTTATCCATTGGCACACTGTAACATCTCAGAAGACATGAATCTACAGCAGCACTGCTGTGAAAACCTCACATCTCAAATTACAAATAAATCTTTGACAATGTTTGAAGCCTGTTATAGTATATTAGTGCACATGGTAAGTGAGAGTTCTGTTTCTATGAGTGTATGTAGTTTTTAGTACCGTTATGATGTTACAGGATAGTGTATTTCCATTTGGCCTAACCCACAGTTCAGTACAGGTTATAATTAGTTGAATGACATCTTGATAGCATACAATCAGTTGGTGGGGTAACTGTTGAATTATGAATCAGAAATGTTGTGGAAGAAGCCGGTCAGTGCTTGGGATTGACTGAATTGGAAACATTATGCCAAGTACTTTTTCGTAACATTCTGTGAAGGTGTTATGTTAGCCACCATTTTCATTGTCATTTTGTTAATAAGTATGGAAATGTGACATCTCACAAATATTCAGCTTGGGAGTGTTACACGTGAATCTGCTGTTAATACAGCACCAAACAGTACTCACCTTTTGGTCAGGAGGTTCTCATGTTGTGTGCTGATTGGTCAAAAACTGCTGTGTCATTCTTGGCAGGGCATTGCTCAGTTTGTTGTGTGCTGAGTTTTGATCTTCAATGAAAGTGATGGGTGATGTACAGGAAGTTTTAGATGTTTGTGCCTCCTTGGTTTTGTTTCTTTCCACTCAGTCATGCTGTCCTTTGACATGGTTCATGTTTAACCACAATATGTAACAGGAGTCATATTGCTGTGTCTCCTCCTGCTAGGTGTTTGGTAGACTGACAACATTGAATGTGACTGAGTTAGTTAAATTGTGTTTTTGCCATGTTATAGATGGAGGAAGGATTATTGCATTCTGATAATGAACATGTTAAGTCATCTGTTCAGGATGTCAGCTGAACTGTAAATGTTGTTGGACCTGCCAACACAATTCCAGCCCTAAGTTCTATGTTAGTATACGTAAACAAATTGTCTCCCTATCTATTCCCTGTGAGTGAATTGCCTGTTGGTGCGTGACATCAAACTATTTTTGAAAAGTTACACAAAATATTCAAGCTGGGACAGAAATTGAGATTGTTCAGGTAGATTAGAATCACCTATGTTGCTCTAAGGAAGAGAGATATTTGTTCATTTTGCTGTGTACTGTTGATCCAGCTGTATATCTAGATATTTGTGATGAACATTTGGATCAGATGCAAAAGAATGTCATGAAATTTGATATACAGAGCCAGTTTTACATCTTGTCAAACACATTACATGTTTAGCTATGTCACTGTTGGACAAAATGCAGACATACTGGTGGAGCAAAATAGACAGGTGTGTGAATAAACCTGATGTATATTACTACTTGACAGCTAATTTATTTTACTGCATGATGATCACACATTACACATTTAACCTAAATAAATGGGATACATAATCTTTTATACTGTGATTTTGCACAGTAAATTGTGTTCTGTTTACGTGTGATACGCTACTGGACAGCACCAGATCTCTGTAATATGTTAGAAGTTCTGGTATGAAAAAATGTGTTTGGTGTGGTCACATTAGAATTGCTGAAACTGTCCAGCTTTGCAAATTGGAGCACTGTTTTTCGCTATGGATGTGTTTGAAGCTCTTGGAGTCTTCAAACAGGTCAACACTGTCCTTTGCGTCATCAGTTCTTTTGTTACATGCCACACATTTGTACTGGGTTAGCTTAGCATTTTTTTAACCGAGTTAATTTGACAGCCTCTTTCTTATGAGCCTGTAAGGTAGCCAAATCCTTGACAAGAGGATTTTTGGTGGATTTTACTTTTACTTGTGAGCCTTATGGGAAGGATATTGGGGAGTGGAGTAGGGCTTTGTGCATTATAACCTGTGAACTGGATGGAGTTAGTGGTCAGTTCCATGCTGCATCTGCTGTATACTGAGGAAGGAGCTGGCAGTACCCATTGCATGGGATGTTGGGTGAGTCCCAGAGTTGCCCTGTGTGCTGTAGAGAAGGGAAACATATCCGGCTGGAAAATCAACCATGATTCCTCTTTGTCATCAGTCTTTAGACTAGTCACTATGCTGATGTATCCTGGCTGCAGTCAAAATTGTGTTTATGATGAAATTGAAATTGTGGATTACAGCTATGGAATGTTTACTATCATACATGTCAGATTTTTTTGTGTTTTAGTCTGCTATTTAAAAGCATAAAAGTATAGAAAACTTAGCATTTTCATCAATTTTTTATATGGCTATAATACTTGGCATCATTAAGTTGGATGACATATTTAGTGTCTTAGACAGGGTTCTGAGACTTGAGAGGGTGAGACAGTATTGCATGATAATTTTCATCATTTGTACTCTTCGCCAAATATTGGTGTGATCAGATCAAGGAGGACATGATGGGTATGCGTGCAGCACATGTATGTGGGTGGAGAAAGCATACAAAATAGGGTGGATGGGTGGATGGAATTAAAACGTACATATAACCAAGAAATAGGTTTGTAGGTGTGAACTGGATTCATACATAGGTTTGTAGGCTTGGACTGGTTACGTGCACCTCAGGTTATGGAATGTTTGGTGAATTGTATAAGACGGGTAAAATTTCATGGCTGTGGGATGCTGTTAGCTTCCAGAGAAATCCTTTATATACAATAGGTGTGGGTATCAGTCAATAACACAACAATATCTAAAAAAGATGTTTGATAAAGGATGAAGTAAACTACATGTTTCGGCCTAATGTAGCCATCATCAGGTTTTCATCCGAAAGTATGGTGGTATTGCTTTACAGGATTGGTATGGATATGTCACGATGATGAGGTCTCAGCATCTGTGATGTTTGTTATATGCTATTTTGAAGGGGCACAGGGGGGTATCTGTGATGTGTGCTATCCTGGGGATGCAGCTCTAGTATATCTGCTCGCTGCTGTCCTGTGTTATTGACTCATACCCACACCTATTTATATACACACACAACAGGGATGGCTCATTTTAGAAATCCTTTATATGATGCAGTGAATATCAGTCTTGTATTTTTATTATATTTTGTTATGTTTTGAATATGTTGGTGTGTATACTGCTTGATGATGGCAGGTAACATGTAGGGGGAATAAAGAAATTATATCTCTATGTTCAGTGTATGTACAAATATCAGTTTTCTAAAAAGAAGCATTTCTCCTTGGAGGTTGTTTGTTAGTACTAGGTTTCTAAAAGTTTGGACTTGGGATGGTAGCCACTTTCCTGTTTGGCACATCTGAGCTGTTTGCCTCACCAGGTCATTTGTGGTACATATGATAACAGTGAATCACATTCATAGATGCCGAAGTGAATAAATTAGGACAGTCTCATTTTTAACTGATTTTTTGTGTGTTACCCTGCAAAGAATGCTCTACTGTACAGTTTTATTTGCTCTTTGTTGTGAGTTCACCCGTCCAGAATGGCCCTGGGGCCGACCCAGCCTTTTATACGTTGGGTACCAGGATATTCCCAGCGGGTAACCAGGGCTTGGTGCTGACCACCTACCCCCATCTAGCACCCAGGTTAAAGAAAGAGCTATGTCACTCCCACCTTGGGCCTATGTAGCCTGTTCTAGGGTTAACTTTACCTTTACCTTTACAGGTGTTGTGATTTGCGGGAATGTAACATCAATGTTAAACGAGGCTTTACTGCATAACAAAGTTTGACAGCACAATAAAATTGTGGGTTCTTCTGGCACCTTATGAATGGTTTTAAATTAAATATATATTACTGGTGGTGGTTGCCAAATAAGACAGTATTGATGCTATTGTGTAGTGTTCATGTTTTGTAATGTTGTATATTTTCATCTTTTGTCTGGCTTTTGTGATGCTCAGTTCCTCACATAACCCAGCACAGGCAGATGTGAGGATATTACAGTTCTGTAGAGGATTGTGGTTTTTAGCATGGAATGCTGCATTGTTTGGAACCACTTAACAAATGATACCGTGTCACATCCCAGAAGGCCAGATTCCACAACACAGCCCAGCTTAATTCAACAATATGAGTTACAAGATTTGTTACGGAGATGGCAATGTGCACATATCTGTTGGTAAATGCATACATGTATATGTAAATGAAAAATGTTATTTGCTGAGTGTTGTAGTGGTACATATGGGGTAGAATGTAATCAGAGTGTGTATGGGATGGTAGTGGATAATGAATTTGAATGTGCATTTGTTTTTGAAAAGCTAATGAACAGTACAGCTCTGGCACTTTGTGAGACCTTGCATATTAAGCCATGTGAGTGTTAATGGAAAGTTGATTTTCTGAGACCTTTGTTTTTATTACATCTTGTGTCTAATGCACAGGGAATCCTGGGAGTTCCAGCACATATTCTGATCAGCAGCAGCGAACATTTTCTCCCAGCTATTCTCAACAGCCTCCGCCGCCGCCGCCACCACATTACGCACCCCTTTCCCCTGCAAGTCCTGTTAGGTCTGCAGGTAGCTATCATTACAGCAACCCTCTCTCATCCCCTAGAGGCAGTCCAGTATCAGCACCTTCACATCATGGAATGAATTACAGCAGTCCTCAACAGCAAGCCATTTACAGTTCAGCTGTCTCTCCGGTCCACTATGGCTCACCTAACCACGGTAAGTTTCTTACTGATTCACTAGACAAGGCACACATTCCTCGTCTTAGCTTAAAAAACTTCACCTCCCCACCACTGCCGCCGCCACCACTGCCACCACCACCACCACCACCACCACCACCACCAACAGTGTTTAGAATGTGCATTAAAGAACTGTAAAGAATTAGAATGCTATTAAATGCTGCTTATGTAAATTATGGAAACTAATCATAAACATAAATTAAATAATGTTATTTGTAGGGGGGTTTTTTTTTTTTGCCTGTGGATTCAGCAGAATTACGTGCATATCTTTGCATAGAATTTCAAGGTAATCAAATAACATTTCCTGTGTTCACAACAGCTGGCCACTGGACCCCAAGTCTAAACTACATGAATTTAGTTTACATTCCTGTATCTACATTTTATTACGATTCATTTTAATATGAACCTCCCATATTGCCAAGGTCTGTCAAGTGTTTACATTCAATCATGTTTTCTGACTAGTTATGCATCACCTGCAAAAATATACAGACATAGGCAATAGAAATGTGACTGGATAACAAAGTGACACAATCAGTAATAATTAATAAAGGAGTGTATAAAGGCTGCCTTTTCTCTAACCTCAACAATGTTAAATGTATGCATAAATGAAATAATGTCAGAATGGAACAAGAAAAATAAAAAGAGGGTAAAAATAACAAGAAATAAAGACATAAAACCCATCTTTTTTGCGGATGATCAGGTAGTAGGGGCAGAATGGGAAAACTTATTACAAAGGTCTGGATACTAATTAGAAAATATAAAAGAAAAATATGGGCTAATACCATTAAACAGTGACAAAAATAATGGCATTCAGAGGAAGAGATCCCATCAGAAACAAGATTATGGTACAAATGAACACATGCAATTACGTGGGTTCCATGTAGTCATATGTTGGAGTAGAAAAAAAGGAATTTTTACAGATAACAGGAATAATAACAAAACTGTCAGCAAGTCAAGAAGTGAGCCAAACTGTGAACATACAGCACATAGCCATTCTTACCCAACTGTTTGACTGTAAAAGAGCAAGACTCATCCAGCAACACACAACAGAGATTAAACTTTTAAGAGAAACTTTGACATACATGCTCTTTGACCACAATAGAAGTCACGATTTTCTGAAGTAAAACACAGCCACTTTTAGAAAAAATAGTAAATGGGTACATGTTTGTAGACTGGGCTAATTGAGACTCCCACAGGCTGTTACAAAATAACCAACCAGTACGCCTATTAAAGAATCTTCAGGATTGTTGTATTGAGACCAGAATGGGCCATGAGGCTTGAGTCCTTGAAAGCATTATGCTAATGATGAATTTTTATCATGTCTTATTTTCCATGTATGCCATATTCTATTCCTATTATAATTGCCCCAGTTTTTGAAAGCAAGATTACAAATTATGCTCTATATTGTGCCATTGTTGCCAGCTTTCAGTTTTTTCCTCGTTCTTGGTCCCTGTTCACAAACATATATTCTTTCTTTATGGTGAGAGTTTGAAGTTCTGTATGCAGTAAAATTATGGATTGTCACACATGCAGTGTGTTAATATTTGTTCGTAAGTATATGTGAAGGATAGTCCATCACTAGTCTTAGGAGTATATGAAGTTTCTTTGTGTATGCTTTGAAGCCATATGGGAAATTGGAGACATAACCTGTACTAATTCATAACTTTGGCACCAGGTGAAGGTAGGTGGTTAGCTGGGTATGCCCCAACCCCTTCTGCCTCTGGTAAAATGTCTCCTCATGCCATACCAATTTAGAGGTGGTTGGGTGGGCCCCAGAGCAAGTCTGGATGCTTTGTGTTTAGGTATATATTTTTGTATAAGGCTACTGAAGTTGTATATTAGGTATATCATGTAAAATGAGTAGCAAATTTCCTGCATCTAGTAACACATGGAGTTTTAAGGTATGTGGAAATTGTTGTAGTTATGAGAAATGTTTCCCCCAATCTCTCTGCATAGTTAAACACACAAATTTGTGAATAATATCAAGTGCAGTGCAAGAAAATAAATGCACTTTACTTGATATGAATCTTTGTAGATATTTATGTGAATCTTCTTAATCTAAGTTCCGTATGTGTAGGCCAACACAGTGGTTACTCTCCCAGCAGTAGCAACAGCAGTGGTGGCAGTGGTAGTGGCAGCAGCAGTCAGCAGTGGCAAATCCAGCAGTCTGCAGGCGATTACTCTCAGCATCATTCAAGTCCCTCGCCTCAACACACTTCTGTACTAACAGGATCTCCTGTTTCGTCTGTCACAACCCCTTCTCCCTCTCCTGCACATACCCCAACATCTACCCGTTCTCTGCATTCCCCTCCACCGTCCCTTGCAATGTCAGGCCAGTATCCTGCTCACCATCATGGACGTCATCCACCAATGGGAACCCCACCACAAACCAGTCAGGGGCATAACTTGCCCTCTTGGGTTCATCATGGTGCTGGACCAGGTCAGAGTAAACACACTTCATCATATGTTAAAGTATTTTATTGTACATTTCCATTCTTACCACCTAAATGTTTATGTACTTTAGTTGGGCGGTGGTTTTGGAATATCCTGTTTTTGCTGCATGGGTTGTGTAGTGTTCATTGAGATGGTAAAAGAATCATGAATGTCTCTAGCCATTCTTGTGGGTGTGGGTGTGGAAGGAGGCAGATGAGACATGTTTTTTGGGGTGCCGTAGTGGTATTTATGTATAGGTGCTTATGTTCAGAAAGACAACAAGTGGTATAATAACAACATAAGAATGGAATACGTGCAGATCCTGTTGATGTAGCATGCAAGTTCTGATCAAAGAGTTTCGGGACTGAGATGTAGCGGATTAATTTTATAAACAAGTTATAGTTCCTGTTAGTCAGTTATTATGTTTTTGACCATTTCTGACACTGCATGTTGAAGGGACTTTCCAAAGAATTAAGAAACATCAAATTATTCCATACTCATAATATAATGTAATTGTTATCCATCTGCGATAAAATTGTATATTTATTTGGTGAACTTATCTTTTGTAGGGATGAATATGCATCCAGGAGCTGCGATGAGTGGACCTTCCCCTCAGAGTCCAGGTTTCTATCCTCCCCCACCCCCTGGCTGTGGAATGCAGGGACCTCCGCAGCATGCACATATGGCAAGCTCTGTTCCTGTGCCTGGGGACCGGCGGTCACCACTGCATTCCCCCACTCCAAGCTCATGGAACAACTTGGGCTCTCTGGGGTCAACACCTGCCAAAGCTTCAGGCACCCATGATGGAAGTGGAAGAGGTCCACCTCCACCATCTTCCCATCCACAGCAAAACAACTCTGGTGGCAGTGGTTGTGGAATTGGTGGCAATCCCTTATTCAGCCTTCAGATGCTGGTAAACCAAGACATAAATCGTAATGCAGCAGCTGCATCCGCAGCAGCGGCCCAGGCAACTTCGTATAGGTCATCTACTCCCTCAGCCACTCATCAGCAGGAAACAGTTGATCTGTCTGCAGCAGGAAGTGGTACAGAAGTCTATTCAAGGGTTTTGCCACAACAGTCAGGACCCATTCCTTTGACATGCACTGATAAGCAGACTTCTCAGGTTCCTGAATATGCATCATTACGGAATGGAAGCATCATCACATGCACCTCTGCTGCATCATCTGTCGTGAGCAACACAAATGTGACCTCTCCTCCCACACCTTTGAATGGGGAAGTTAGTTCAGACAGTGGTATTGGTGGTAGTGCAACCCCTACCCCTGGTTCCCAAGCTGAAATGCCTAGTTCATCTGCAGAAAATCCTGGCACGGACGTTAATAGGTCAAAAACTGCTGCATCAGTGATAGATAACAAGACAGTGACAAAGGAGCCTGTGAGTGTTATAGCAAAAACTCCACTTCCGGAGAAATCTAAAGTCTCTGCACACATTCCTGCTTCAGGTTCTCATCAGAGTACTGAAAGCAAGCCAGAAAGTCCTGCACAAGAATGTGAATCAGGGATTGGTAAGGATGACAATACAGATCTTGACAAGGATTCAGCTACTCAGGAGAAAGAAAGAACGGTAAGAACTGCATCTGAAGAGGGCTTGGAGAGGAGCAATCCTGTGATTACGTCCAGCACAGGTGATGTGACCTCAGCACCTAGGGAACCAGCATCTGACATAGTATTGTCAAGTATTGGTGGCAGTTCTGTGTCCAAGCCATCCGATGAGGGTTTGTCTGTGCCATCTCCCTCTTCTGGATCCAAAGATTCAGTATCACCAGTCCGGTCACCAAAGAGTGGAAACCTAAAACGGACAAAGAAAGTAGATTCAATCTTGGAAAATTTAGTGGAGAGTGGTGCAAAGAAGCTTGGAGGAGGAAGTATTGGCACTGTGGTGGTTGAGCAGCCACCACAAACTGTTCTTGTAGCAGCTGCTGCATCAGTGATTGTGTCCCCAGTAGCTGCTAGTGAAGATAGTGGTAGTGGCCTTGGTCAAGATGTTCGTACTCCATCACCAGGACCCCAGCAGAAGCAACAAGTTTCCAGTCAACACAAGTCACCAGTACATGAAGAGGATGCTGTGTCACCTACCTCTGGAGGGGGTGATGACTCAGAAAATGGCAAGCCTAGACGTAAGAGAAAGCTTGACAAACCTATCCGAGTGTCCAAAGTCTCAGGTGAAGGTGAAGG
>Ga0123353_10018386_pt1 | contig 10335 bp, 5 predicted proteins | sample TergutLab28metaG_3_FD_92763 | JGI IMG/M metagenome (GOLD analysis project Ga0123353, IMG submission 92763) | Labiotermes labralis P3 segment gut microbial communities from Petit-Saut dam, French Guiana - Lab288 P3 | ecosystem: Host-associated > Arthropoda: Insects > Digestive system > Gut ...
GTTTTTTGCCGTTAGGAAGATGACGGGGATATCGGCGTACCGCGCATCGGACTTTAATACTTTTAAAGCTTCATACCCGTTCATCTCCGGCATTTTGACATCGAGCAGTATAAGGTCAGGTATGAATTTTTCCAGAAGATTAAACATCTTTGCTGCAGAAGGCGCCGGAAAGACCTCATAATAAGTCTTAAGCATGTTCCTACCGACAGAAAGGTTCGCGGCATTATCGTCAACTATGATCAGCTTTTTGTTTTCCTTAGTCATTGGTAATCTCTCCTAATCTATCTACGATTTCATCAAAATTTGTCAGTTCGGTGTTTGCGCGCAGCCATTCTACCAGGTCGCCGCCGGACTCGTAGCGGCTGGCTTCAAGCTCTGCGATCGCCTCATCCGCGGCATTCATATCATAAGCTATACAAGCTTCGCGGAGTTTTTCCAGTATCTCCTTGTCCGGTTCGCTTCTGACAGGCTTGCGGGACACGGCGCGGAGCTCTGTTAACAGTGATTCTATTTCAATAATGAGTTGTTTTGCTGATTTTATAAAGTCATCGTTATTAGCCGCAATATAAGCAAGATCGCCATATTTTGCAGCTCTTTCCAGTTCTTCCGCCTTGTTGCCGACTTCGTTTGCGATTATTGCGCGGCTTGAACCCTTTACTCCGTGAAGTACAGTTCCATAATCCAAAAGGTATGCAGCCAGCGCTTCACCGCCTTCGTCTCCGTTAACAGCCTGCAGCTTATGGTTTATGCTTTCCGCAGTTTCAAGCAGTGAAGGGGTGTTTCCGGTATAGGAACCAAGAACTTCGATATAAGCGTCGCTGTCACCTCCAAAACGTGCTATCCCTTTTTCTATATTAAAACCCTTGACAGGTTTACTGTAAAGCACATTATTTATAGCGTAATTTTGAGCCGTGGCTGAATTATCCTCAATGTCATCGTGAACATAAAGCATATCCAGTTCTTTATCCCTTACCCATTCCCGGATGACGGCGTCTAAACGTTTGATTTCAATAGGTTTTGAGATAAATGCCTGAAAACCGTTTTCCAGGAACATCTCCTCATTACCGACTATCGCGTTTGCAGTGAGCGCGATGATGGGTATGTTCTTTGCATATTCATTGCCTATCGCCCTGATCCGCTTTGTAGCTTCGACCCCGTCCATTCCGGGCATCATATGATCCATAAAAATCGCATTATAACGGACTCTTTCATCATGCATTGCTTCGATTGCTTCAAAACCGCCTGTTACACAGTCGATCTGCATCTGATAGGGCTTCATCAGCCCTCTTGCCACATCCAGGTTTGTAACGACATCGTCCACTATCAGCACCCTCGCGTAGGGCAGGCTGATGCGGGAAATCAAACCTGAATGCTGACGCTTATGGTCAGTATAGCTCATGCGTTTCAAACTTTCAATCACATTAGCGTCAATCATGTCATCGGTCACATGCTTCTGTTTTAACCTGACACTGAACGTACTGCCTTTACCATACTCGCTCTCTGCTTTTATTTTTTCACCCATAAGCTCTGACAGCCTGTTCGCAATAGATAAGCCAAGCCCCGTACCGACTATTTTCCGGTTAGTGGCAACATCGATCTGGACATAGTCGGCAAAGAGATTCTCCATATCCTCATGCCTGATGCCGATACCGGTATCTCTTACCAAAAAAGCGAGCCAGTAGTTTTCCCCGTCGCGGGTACATTCTACCGTAAGCTCAACAGTCCCTTTCAGTGTATATTTAAAGGCATTGGATAAAAGATTATTAAGGATCTGCTTGACCCTTAACTCGTCACCGTGAAGGTGGGTCGGTATGCTTTCAGAGATATTCAGAATAAACTCTATGGGCTTGTCACCTCTGTGTAAGATACTTTGAGCGACTGCGTCATTGATCATACTGGGGATGTCATACTTTGAAGGGATCAGCTCGAATTTACCTGATTCTATCTTGGAAATATCGAGAATATCATTAACGGTGCTAAGCAAGGTAGCTCCTGCGTTGTTTATCTGCTCCAGCCTGTATTGGTTTTCCGGGCTTAAGATATCTGTGGCAAGTATCAAGTCGGATAATCCTATAACAGCGTTAAGCGGCGTGCGTATCTCGTGGCTCATATTTGCCAGGAACGCGCTTTTTGCTTTATTTGCTTCCTCTGCTTGTATCCTGAGAAGCTCATTTAATTTATTGGAACTTGCCCGCTCTTCCTCAAGCTCCCGGCGTATTACGGCATTAGCGCACAGAAATGCCGCGCTTCGCAGCATTTCCGCGCAGTTATCGTCAAAATAATGTTCATTGCGGTGGTCGCTGAACAGCACAAAACCCCAAAAATCACCTTGGATAAAAATCGGCGTAATGAATACGGAAACCGCCCCGTAAGTGCTGAACAAGTCCCTTTCAGCCAATAAATGTGCAGGGCTGTTTATCGATTCCCCTTTGACAAGTATTTCCTCCCAGCCCGGTGCAAACTGGGCATAAGAAATCTTTCTTAGTTCGACTGTCGTGTCTGTCGTGCCGCCGGATGCCCTGTCCCAGCGATAGATCTGTGAGGTGTACAAGCCTTCGGGAGTGGCGAAGTTACGCCAGAGGTTAAGCCTGTCCAGATCCGCCATATCGGCAATAAGACGCATTCCGACTGTCATCATATCCTGAAATGCTTCATTGCTCTCAGGGGTTCCCGACAGAAAAAGCTCAGCGACCTTATTTAGTGCTACAGACATCGCTTTGCTGCGCTTTAATGCTTCAAAAGAACCGTCAAAATCTGTTTTCATGCCGGTTTACCTCATACATCCTTGTCACGGCTGTCGTCAAGCGTTTCCCTAAGCCCGGAAAGTTTTTCCAATGCCGGTTTAAACTCAAGGTCGATAATATCTTTGATGAGATCTTCGCTTCCCGGTATCGCTTTAAGCTTGTCTACATATGACAGGCAATCAAAATCGCTGTCTTTGAGCAGAAACTCCAGATTTTCAAGTACCTTATATGCTGCTTTTAAGTCAACCGGCCCCGCCGCGTGATCGGGTACTGATGGAAAATGAGTCATCGGTTCAAGCCTTTGCAGTGTTTCATTAAGCTCTTTATGCAGTGCTTCCATTTGTTCATCTATTTTAGTGCTTCCGATTTTTATCAAACAGTGCTCTACACTTTCTGCAGCACTGTGCAATAGAAATTCCCCTAGTTGACCTGCATTGTTCTTCAGGGTATGCGCAAGCCTGTGCGCAAGCACGATATCGTTTTCATCTATGGCATTATTTATTTCGTTGAACTTCTCTCTGTTATTTGTCACAAAAGTATTTATAAGCAGTTGACGCAGCTCGCTTTCGGCTTTTTCGTCCATAGGGTCGGTTTCCTGCTGATAACTTACGGGCTCCAGATATTTCTTTAAACACCGCCATAACTCCTGCCTTGAAAACGGCTTACCCACTACGTCTTTCATTCCTCTTGACAGGTAAACGTCCTTATCATCGGCCATAACATTTGCTGTCATTGCAACTATCGGGACTCCGGTGTCCAGCCTTATTATTTCCGCTGCCGCTTCAAGCCCGTCCATGATCGGCATATAGATATCCATAAGGATCAAATCAAACTGCTTCTCGTTTTTCATTCTCCGCACGTCAACCAGATCAAAGCCGTCCTTACCGTTATCTGCCACCGTTACTTCAAGGCCTACTCTTGAAAGATGATCGCATATGACCTGCTGGCTCATAAGATTATCTTCACACACTAAGACCTCGCCGCTAAAAACCGGTTTCATGGTGTCATTGCTTACCGGCTTTTCTTCTCTGATGATTTCATCCATTTTGCTTGTTGTGCTGAAAGTAAGCTCAAAATTGAACTTACTGCCTTTTCCGACTGTGCTTTCGGCAAATAGTCTGCCGCCCATCATTTCAATGAAGTATCTTGCTATAGGCAGCCCAAGGCCGCCGCCTCCATACTTGTGCGCCGTACCCGTTTCTGCTTGTGTAAAGGGATCGAATATGGTTTTTAACTGTTCTTCGGTCATTCCTATACCGGTGTCTTTTACATCGAAAGAGATCACCGTGACTTCCGGAGTCGATCTCCTTACGGATACCAGCGCTGAGATCGTGCCGGTTTCCGTAAATTTAACGGCGTTTGTGAGCAGATTCATCAGTATCTGACTGAGCTTCACCGGATCGCCGTGTAACAAGCTGTCCCTGGGCGGTTCAACATAAAAGTGTACGGAGAGCCCTTTCTCGGTGGCTGATGGCAGGATCGCCGTGCGGCAGGCAGTCATAAGATCGCCCAAATCGAATGAAATGTTTTCCACGCCGACTTTACCCGATTCGATATTTGATATATCCATAATATCGTCGATCAACTGTAAAAGCCAGTTTGAATTTTCCAGTATTTTGTTTAAGCAATCTTTTGTCCCGGGCGGGTTTGTATCACCCAATGCCATTTCGGCAAATCCCATTATACTGTTCATGGGGGTGCGGATCTCGTTGCTCATACCGGCGAGAAAATCAGACTTTGAGCGGTTTGCGGAATTTGCCTGTTCAACGGCTTCTTGAAGCTTGCCGGTCATAAGGTTGCGGTAAATCGCGCTTGTGAATATAAAGCTTCCCGAGCGCAGGATATTTACCTCGTCACGGGTAAGCGTTTCTTCGGTATGGCAATTATCAAAGCTGACAAATCCCCAAAATGTGCCGTGCAGATAAACCGGGATTGCCAACACAGCTTTTACACCGCTGTACTGCAGAATAGCTCTTTCTTTCGGCCCTAAGTCTTTGACCGGCTTGCATATATGCTCGTCTCTCAAAAAGAGCTCAAACCATTCCGGCGCATGCTCGAAGTATGAGAGTGAGTGACCTATGTGCACAGGGTTGCCGATATCCCCGTAGCTGCCCAGCCATTCATACTTCAATGTAAAGCAAAAAACGCCATTGACTATTTCGTTTTGCCAAATATATATCCGGTCAAGATTTGTGCATTCGGCGATAAGCTTCATGCCTTCGGGGATCGCCGCATTAAGTGCCTCGGCGTTTACTGCGTTAAGCAGTGTTGTTGCCATATCATTCACAGCATTGATGATCCCGGCCTGCCGTTCCTGTTCCGTAGCGGCTTTGATCAGCTCATCGTTGCTTTCGTTGATACGGGCCCATGTTTTATGAGTTTCCCGTGCAAGCTCGCCGATCTCGTCATCACGGGTACTGCCGTAGATACCGGTACCTTCGTCATGGGAGGATATGCTCCGTGTCAGCATTTTGAGCGGGTTAAAAACCATTTTGTTGAGTACCGCAGTGCTGACAGCGATATATGCTGCGAATATCAGGAGTACTATCAGGATAAAGAAAAATGAAGTTGTCGGATAAAAAATAACGACAACTGACATCATAACTATCAATACACAAATGATGGTCAGGATGTTTGCCATCATGAAACGGGCGGCAATTTTATTCCCGCGTACTTTTGAAGGTTTTTTTATTAAACTTTTTTGTTCGTTGTTTTCACTCACTAATGCTTTTCTCCCCTATCGCCTAACACCTGATCAGACACTTTTACACAAAGTCAAATATACCATAATCGGGTGTCAATGTCGAGGAATTTTGCACCTTAAAACGGGTATAAAGGCATAAGTTTACAGTTTATTTAGATATTCGCAACGAATTCACTGTTACAAGACATGCCTCGTGTACTAAAACTGGACGAGTACAAGATATTGTGGTATAATGAATTTTATTCCAAGACGCACTAAGGCGCAGTTTTATCAGGCTGCGGTGTTTTTGTCTAAAGGATATTTAAATGGAGCAGCTTATAAACAAAATAAAGCAGTATAAAATTAAGATATCGGTACGCAGCGTCTGTATCGCCCTTATAGCTGCCTTTTTTCTGGTAGCTATGCTTTTTGTTACGCTATATATAGCGTCCGTCCAATATCAGAGCCGCAGTCAGCCGGGTACAGAACAAAACGGTGACTCTCTGATTTCCGGAGACCCTTCAGAAATCAGCGGATCACGGCAACCCGGACAGGAAGACCCTGCGGAAGACCCGCCGGATGGCGCGGCAGAAGACCTGCCGGATGGCGCGGGCACGGATCAGACGCACGACCCGTCCGGCGAGAATGAGCCGGAAGATCCGGATGAAGACCCTGCTGAAGACCCGGATGAAGACCCTGCTGATGTACCATCACCAGGAGGTACAAAAGTAGCATACCTAACATTCGATGACGGACCCGAGCGTGACATCACGCCCTATATACTGGATATTCTGCTGGCGGAGGACATAAAAGCGACCTTTTTTATAATTGCTCAAAATCAGGGCGTAGACGATTTGTTTCAACGCATAATAGACGAGGGGCATGAATTGGGAAATCACTCCTACTCACATGATTATATAAGGTTATACAACAGGACTGTTGACGACTTCAGGAGCAATGTACGCAGGGCGCATGATTTTATCGAAGAAAATTTCGGCTATACAATGACAAGCTTCCGTTTCCCCGGCGGTATCTGGGAAGCAGGAAACGGCTTGATAAGCCGTATAGATGCTATAAGGGAGCTTGGCTACAGGCACTATCAGTGGCACGTAGACTCGGACGACTGGCGGAGAAACAGTACCGCAGAGGTTATAGTAAATAATGTTTTGAACTACACAGCCGGCAGGGAACACGTAATAATCCTGCTGCACGACAACATCAACGGCCATGAAACCGTTGAAGCTCTCCCGGAATTAATTAAAGGCCTCCGGGAGCAAGGCTACACCTTCAGCACAGTAAACAATTTCCCCGCAAACCGCCGCACCGGCTTATCGAATAATTCGTAGTAATGCAGTCACTATATATTTCAAATGTCTTGCTCTGTCTTATTATCTTTGATTCTCTGAGCTACTTTCTTGAAGACATATGCAACGATGATTATCGCTGCGCCTGCAACGGTGAATGCTAAGCCGTACCGGGTTGCCAAATCGATTGGGCGTTCGACGATTTTGACGAACTGCAGGGAAGTGTTGCCCAGCATTGTCGGGTTTGTCCCTATGACCACGCCGGTTAAAAGAGTTATTGAACCTGTCAGCGCTACCGGGATACCCACAGCGATGGAAGCGCTGATGGGATTTTTCCTTTTGCGGAAGAAAATAAAAGCAAGAAGCGCTATAGTGACAAAACCTGCTATCCAAACAATTACCGGAGAGATGAGTACGAGCGGAACAGTAAGATCAAAATCAAATTCCTCCATGACACTGACGATGATACCGTCGACGCTTAACGCGTCAAAATCTACGATATCATCCAAAGTCATGACTAAATCATCGAGGTCTTCTTCCGCTAAGCGGTAACCGAAGAAATCGTAAAGCTCCGGTTCAAGCCTTCTCGCTATAGCTATGACTTCTTCAGCGGATATACTATAGTCGAGATTCCCGCGCGTAAAAGCCATTGCATAAGTGCTAATGATGTCATCGAGTTCGTCAGTAACGGCTTCAAGCTTGATGAACTCCTCAATATCATAAAGGGTTAATTCAACATCGCTGAAAGGAAGCTCGTTTATCTGGTAAACAATATGGCTCGGTTGTATACCAACGGTAGATTCCTCAAAAACTCCAACAAAATCAATATGCCTGATGATATGACCGACACCCGTTGAACGGATTACCATTAAACCGATGAAAACGAACAACAGGATCACTGCAAGAACACAAAGCAGCACCGATAAAGCAGCTCGAAGCCTGCTGTAACGGTCTTCTTGTGTTTCATTGGGAATATACGGGTCAAGGCTGTGGGAACTATCCATTTCCATGCCGATCCTGTCTTTTTTACCCGCGAGAGGTTACATAGGCGCGTATGTTTGACTCGTTTGCGTATGTGATGTATTCGTTGCCGTTTTTTACGATCAGTGTCGGTGCGCTTCTTACCGAATAGCGTTTTACTACTTCAGGGTACATTGAAACGTCCACGATATCGTATTCTATGTTTGCGTCATTCATGAAAGACTGGACTGTGACGCAGTTTGGGCACTGCTCCGTTGTTACAAGGGTAAAGCTGCAGTCCGGCTTTTCTTGTTTTGCGGCTTCGGGTGATCCTGCTTCTGCGGGCGTTCCGTCAGCATTCATGGAAGCTATTCCGGATGCCCATGAGGCTGCGCTGCTTATATCGTACACCTTGCGGGCTTTGTACTCCTGTGTTTTGCCTGCGTTCCAGTTCTGCACGGGGCGGTAGTAGCCTGTGATCCGGCTGTATACTTCGGTGGTTTCGCCGCAATCCCCGCATGACAACTGTTCTCCTGTGAGATAGCCGTGGTTTCTGCATATGGAGTAGGTCGGGGACATTGTATAATAAGGCATTTTGTAGTTTTCGGCGATTTTTTTCACCAGGTTTGCCGCTGACTTCCATGACGGCAGTTTTTCGCCGATGAATGCGTGGAATACCGTACCGGAGGTGTAGAGCGTCTGCAAATCATCCTGGATCGTCAGTGCTTCAAACACATCGTCTGTATAACTGACAGGGAGGTGGGAGGAGTTTGTGTAGTACGGTGTTTCGTCTGCGTTTTTGGCTGCAGTGATTATGTCGGGCCAGCGTGCTACGTCATGCTTTGCGAGGCGGTATGTTGTGCTTTCTGCAGGGCTGGCTTCCAGATTGTATAGATCGCCGTACTCTTCCTGGTAATCCGAAAGGCGGTTTCTCATGTGCTTGAGCACTTTCTGCGCGAATTTCTGTGCCTTGGGGTCGGAGAGGTCTGTTCTTAGCCATCTTGCGTTCAGGGCTGCCTCATTCATGCCTAAAAGGCCGATAGTTGAGAAATGGTTTTCGAAGCTGCCGAGGTAACGTTTTGTGTACGGATACAAGCCTTCTTCCAGCAGCTTTGCTATTATTTCGCGCTTGGCTTTTAAGCTTCTTGCGGAAATATCCATCATCTTGTCAAGCTGCATGTAAAACTCGGCTTCGCTTCGGGATTTGTATGCGATCCTCGGCATGTTTATCGTGACAACGCCGATCGACCCGGTGCTTTCGCCGCTGCCGAAATAGCCGCCGGACCTGTTGCGGAGCTCGCGCAGATCAAGCCTCAGGCGGCAGCACATGCTGCGTACGTCGCTTGGTTCCATGTCGCTGTTGACATAGTTTGAAAAATAGGGTGTGCCGTACTTTGCTGTCATTTCAAACAGCAGGCGGTTGTTTTCCGTTTCGCTCCAGTCGAAATCGCCTGTTATCGAGTAGGTCGGGATCGGATACTGGAAGCCGCGCCCGTTTGCGTCGCCGTCGAGCATGATTTCCAGGAAAGCCTTGTTGATCATATCCATTTCGGGCTTGCAGTCTTTGTATTTAAAGCCCATCTCTTTTCCCGCGACTATTGCCGGGAGCTCGGCAAGGTCGTTTGGCACGACCCAGTCGAGCGTGATGTTGGAAAACGGAGCCTGCGTACCCCAGCGTGACGGGGTATTCACTCCGTAAATAAAGCTTTCTATGCATTTTTTGACCTGGTCGTATGATAAATCGTCCGCTTTGACAAAAGGCGCGAGATATGTGTCGAACGAAGAGAATGCCTGTGCGCCCGCCCATTCGTTTTGCATGATGCCGAGGAAGTTTACCATCTGGTTGCATAATGTGGGAAGATGCTTCGCGGGCGCGGATGTTATTTTGCCCGATATGCCGCCAAGGCCGTCCTGGATAAGCTGCTTCAGGCTCCATCCGGCGCAGTACCCGGTAAGCATGGAAAGGTCGTGCAGGTGTATGTCCGCATTCCTGTGGGCATCCGCGATGTCGTTGTCATATACTTCGCTGAGCCAGTAGTTTGCTGTTATTGCGCCGGAGTTGTTGAGGATCAGGCCTCCAACGGAATATGTGACCGTTGAGTTCTCCTTGACGCGCCAGTCCGTGACGTTGACGTAGCTGTTTACGGTTTCTTTGAAATCCAGTATCGTGGATTTCATGTTTCTTATTTTTGCGTGCTTTTCGCGGTAGAGGATATATGCTTTTGCTACATCCGCGTAGCCGCCTTTAATGAGAACGGCTTCGACGCTGTCCTGGATATCCTCGACTGAGATCGCGTCATCAATTACCTTTGGTTCAAAGTCGGCTGTCACCATTACAGCCAAAAAGTCGATCGTATCACGGTGATACTTTTTATTTTGCGACTCAAAAGCTTTTATTATCGCTTCGCCTATTTTCTTTAAATCAAACTCAACTGTTGTGCCATCTCGCTTAATTACACTATACATACTGAATCCTCACTTAGAAAATATATTAATGTGTTATTTATTCATATCATTTGCAGGACAGTTCATATTCCCGATGTTTTACCATACTAGCACTTGTTGCGGCGCATGTCAAGAGTAAAACACAATATATTGTATGTTTATTTTAAGAAAATAATATATACGGTATATGAACGGTTTA
>Ga0123353_10018388_pt1 | contig 10334 bp, 11 predicted proteins | sample TergutLab28metaG_3_FD_92763 | JGI IMG/M metagenome (GOLD analysis project Ga0123353, IMG submission 92763) | Labiotermes labralis P3 segment gut microbial communities from Petit-Saut dam, French Guiana - Lab288 P3 | ecosystem: Host-associated > Arthropoda: Insects > Digestive system > Gut ...
CACCCGTCATCATATTAATGAAATTAAACTACATCTGACCGTCTATTCGTTTTTTTTGGGCGGGGTTTGTAGAGGAGGTGGAAAGGGTCTGGGGGGGGGGGGGGGGGGGAGGGGGGGGGGATCCTTCATACACAGCTGACCTGGTTGACTTGTACAAATCTGGTTAACAGGAGGGCATGCAAGGGGCACTCCTTAATAAAGACCAGTGGCCTGTCCAACAGACATACAGCAAAAAAAGCAATCCCTGTCCAGGCCTCTTCAGGCCCAAAGGGTTCCAGATTTCAAGACAGTCATCTCATGAAGGTGGTAGGGTTGTTAGCCCTACATACCAGCCTCATTTACACCCCAGGAAGTATTCCTGGTACTCATTTCTGTTAGAGGCTGAGTTAACCCTAGGGCCATAGTGTTGCCAGAAGGATTTTGTCATTATGACAATGAAAAATTCCAATGACACCATCGGGAATCGAACACATGACCTTCCAGCTCGCGGCACAGTGCCTCTACCAATTGCACCAATGCGTGCACCATCCATCAGACATAGTGTTTTTGTTTTGCCTTATAACCATCTCATCTGTCCTATGTTGGACTATACCTGCATTATCTGCAGGTCCCCTGCTTGTGTCTACAACAGATAGCAGCAGCTGATACACTGTAACAATGAACCTTAGTACCTTTATAACAGGCAAGTACATGAGGGTCTGAAGTCCTTTTTTTTTTTTTTTTGTCAACCACATCAGAGCACACCCTGATAGTCTCAAATCAGAATTAGTTGATGTGGGAAACCTCTTCGTTTTCCAATTTAGGGAACATATGTGCTGACTGAGGGCTGACCAAAGCCATCTGACACCTTAACAAAAGCAATTGGAACTCAGCAGGTCAGTCAAGGCTGCCCATAAAATGGTGGCAAAACTGACATAAGGGTTGTACATAGCCCCTTCCAGCTACCGTGGATAAGATTTTCCATGATTTCCCACAGTTGTAAGGTGAATTCCACAAACAATTTAAGGATCACACATGACCTACTCCCCCCCCCCACCCCCCCGGGCATCTAACAAACACCTTCAGAAAACCATCCATAAAGTACCCCTCCCCTTCTCCTCTGCTACCTGTAGCACAGATCCTTATTATGGCATTGTCACCATCCTCAGCCAAGAAATGAAAGACATTAGTGTGTGCCATAACACAGCGTACAACTCTCCTTGGCACAAACAGATTTTGCAGTTCTTCCCCTCCCTCTTACTTGTTTCAAAATTCCTTTTTGGCCGGCCATGTCAGGTCAGTGTCCTTGACTTGGCACTGTGGTTCAGTATGATTTTCTGTGATTGTGGGTTTACTTCTATGATTTTAGGCAAGCATTTCTGTTTTTCTCTGGTCTGTGATTTGGACACATGCTTGCTGTTGCTGTGAACTCTGTAAGCACGACCACGTTTCAGTTTATTGTTCTTTTACGTCTGTAATATTCAGTATCATTATTATTATTATTACTTTAATTAAATGCTTTTATTACTTAGTTATGTTGTGTATGTGTAACTTGCACCACCATGGCTTTCATGAAATATTTTAGGGTCCAAAAATGGTGGGGTGCAAGTGTAAGCATGATTGCAGCTATAGTTAATAAGGTTTCCATATCACAAAACCATGAATGCATTCAGAATGCAGATGTGGCTAAGCAGACCAAGTGGCACTGTATGCATTCTGTGCAACTACATTAGCTCTCTGCCTGAGTGGTTGGTTGGATGATGGCTGTTCTTCATGGCCTGTTTGAACCTGACAACAGAGGCACTAACCATCTTCTGAAACATTAGTAGCTACTCATACAATTATGCACAGTAACATCCCAGAAGAATTGAACATTAATATGACACCCTTAACTTTAAATTCGGCACAATTTAAATTTTCCACAAAGCAATGTGCTTAGAGAAGAAATAAAATTTATCTTAGAGGCTACAGTGAAGCTGTACTGTTGATTCCTCTTACCTGAAGCATGAGCGCATGTGGTGTGTGGACAAAATACGGGACATTTCCTTTCGGTGCTGACTGGAGACACAACTGGCTGTCTGTTGCTACAGGATTGTACATGAACACAATGGCACTTGACAGTTTTCCATCATACAGCACCTGGATCACAACCCAGTACAACACTAATGAAGGGCACTGCTAACAAAAATATTACTAACTGCTACATATAACAAGTGTTAACAGTTACACAAATAAATTTTCTAAATATGAGCTTGCTGTCTTGCATGTCTTATGATCATGTATTCAAGATACAAATCTGTAACTTCAAAGATAATCACATGCAGATAGCATTCTTTTTTTTTTTTTTTCTTTTCTGTATTTCACTGGACATTAACCATACTGAAAAGTCTTGCATATGAAGCTGTAACTACCAATGGAATCTGTATCAAACATCACATACTTTATTTATGCTTGATAAACTGGGAAGTTTAGTTTCAGCTTAATACACAGTATGGGCTATAACAAACTAGCACAAAGCTGAATTTACTCATAAATATTAAGGTTTGCCCCATAACAAAACTACAGTGACTACTGCCCCAGCAGATTTTAAGAGAAATTTGGGACAGAGATCTTCCCTGTTTGGTCAAATTTAGCACTCTGTAAAATGCCTACTTAAGAACAAAGGTATGATGCACAGCATATGGTGAATCCATGTTACATATGTTATACAAAGGACACACAGACATCAAGCCAAAAATATACTACAAATATGTGTAATAAAGTTATCCCACTCCCAATGCAAATTAATATTCCGCACTATGTAGAAAATCATATATGAAAATTTTAAAGCACGGTCTTCATTACCACAACCAACAAAACCTATAAAACAATCTTACAGCCACAAAAAATCACATTAATGAATGGTAACTGCATGAATGCATCATAAACACAGTAGGTGTAAAAAGTTGCCACACATCTTTATTTGCATGGTAGCTTCAAAAGACCATCCCTCTGCAACTACAACTTCTGCCGTGACTGCAAAGTTGTTTAAAACATTTGTGTAATCCAACACACATAACCGCCTTGGAATTTCTGGTCTCCACTAACACAGAGTTTGGTAGATTGAAACTTTCCAGTTTTACTCTGGTTTTATAGTATGACAGTGGACCCCACCATGATTTTGTGACTGATACTCCATTGTTTCTTTGTAATCCACAACCTACTCTCCATGTCACTTCATATACCTAACAAGCAGATGCCAATTTCAGCTGTTCATGATATCTAGGGCATTAATGCAGTTACATATGTTGCAGTCAGTTGGGGTTCAATTGTTAGTAATGTGATTTCCCTTTTAAATCATAATGTTCAAAATGACCCTGGGCAAGAAGACTTATACTATTATACCTTCACAAAAACTCAACACAGTTTGTGTGCACCAGATTCTTGGCAGAGGCAAACCCAACTGATGGAAATGACAAAGATTTAATGAGCTGAGCAGATGTCCTGATAAGGTGCAGAGTAAAATGTGACTCTCACACCAGCCAAATGTGAACTATCTGACAAGGTGGTCTCTACAGAAAGTACTTGCACTCATACATAACAAATTAGAGATGACAGTTAAATACACAAACATGATACAGTACGCTGCCATACCGATGACATCATGTGAAATTTTCAGCAGTGCAAATCATGCTGAATTACTTGATAAAGTATACAGTGCGCAACACAAATGCAGCAACCAATAAAACATCTGTTCAATGTTCTTGGTGTCATGGGCTTTGCTTGCACTGCATTAGTGATAAGTACCACCCAAAATCTTGTCTCTCATCCTAGCCTGAGGTGCTACACTATTAAAACAATAAAAAAGCTAAACTGTTGTGAAAAACTGGGGTATATGCAGTGTTTCTTGCAAACCACTCATTCTCAAATGCCAATAAAATTAAAACAAGTTTTATTGTTAAAAAAGGACTCTCAACTAACTCCATGGAGCAAAGTCCTTCTTGTAACACTAACATTTCCTCAGCTAGCCAAGAAATTCCCTGCATTTTATGGAACCCAAAGGTTCATAATGCACTTGCCTCTTCCCTCAGTCAGACAAATTCAGTCCACACCCTCCCATCCTAATATTATACTCTCTGTATGCTAGGTCTTCCAAATGGACTCTTTCCCTCAGGTTTCCCTACAAAAACCCTGAATGTTCCTCACATTGTAGTCATAGGTACCACATGCCCTGCCCATCTCATTCTTCTTGATTTGATCACCTAAATAATATTTAGTGAGGACCGCAGATCATAAAGCTCCTCTTTATGTAGTCGTCTCCACTCCCGTTACCTTGTCCCTCAAAGGCCCAGGTATCTTCCACAGCACCCTATTCTCTAACAACCTCAACCTATATTCCTGCTGCAGTGTGAAAGACCAAGATTCACACCCATATAAACAACAGGCAAAATTATAGTTCTGTACAGCTTTTACAGTACAATGTATGTGTATATATATATATATATGATTCCCACAACCACCGATAAAAAAATTATCACCTCTTGTGTGATACAGCTCTCATGCAAGAGCACCGAGAATTTTGGGACATTTCAGGTAAACTGCCTCATACAAAGAAGACTGTCAAAACTGTTACACACATGATAAAATTTCTACATACAGATTCTTGTTCACTTTACAAAGAACCAGAAGCATACAGGTGATCATCTGAGAAGACATTTCAGACAATATCTGCATCATCAGCTCACTATGCTGCCCATCCATAATGAGATGTGAGCAGACACTAAGTAATTCACAACCTTGCTGCTTCTGCTTTTGCTGCTGCAAGCAACCCCAGTTTTCTGACTGTAAGTGCATCATCTCTACTATGTGCACATGATCAAATCACCTTCCTGCAAAGACTCACACTGTCCTATTCTGCGATGCTGAAGACTGCCCATTGCATCAGTCTTCATTTAGAGATTCACGACTTCAGATTTTTTAACCTCTCACATTTCTGTGACTGGAAAAATTTTATGTCACTACACTTCTTGGAACAATTCGTTTCCGCCATTTATAAATTTTCTGCTAACTGCATTTATATCCAAGACATATCACATACACCAGACTGTGTGCAACTGAACAGTTCATCTAGATGTACGTAGGGGATGTGCAAATCTCAACATGCAGGAGCAGTCCCCAGCCTATTTGCAATTTGTCACTAGGTCTGCTGCCCTGGAAAATTTGGAACTACCACACATCAACATCACGGAACAACAAACTTAATGCAAGAAATTTTGAACAGTTCATATCTCTCTATAGGTCACACTGTGCATACTACATACTTTCTGTAAATATAACAAACTGCAGAAACTATTCTTAGCAGATTTACTATCACTCCCACAATGCTAACAGCATTTTGAGTATAGCAACATCACTGCTATACTGAAATAATGCAATTACTGGACCTTACAGCCAGGTTCACTACTAACAACAAATTAAGCAAACAGCCAGTGCATAAGCAAGGAAGCACAACAAAAGTAATCTTGTACATCTTTAACAATCCTTTGGAGCATAAAGCACACTGGGTTCACACAGCAACAGTGAAGTGGTAATTATATTTAACCAACAAATGTAATGTGAATAAATGATGCACTGTGATCACTAGGGGCACTGTGAAACCTATGTCCGACTTCACAAAACAAGCAAGTGATGAAGGACACAGTTATATACACTACAACCTGGTCAAAAATCTGATCACAGGTCACACCATAAACAGTCAACAGGCCATAAAATCCACAGCATGTTCCTATTGCTAAATGGAAGATTACAATTACTCTACAAACTAGTGACACTCAGAACAAACACCACAAACTTACACATACAAAAAAAAAGAAGACCATCCCACACTGAAGAGCATGCATCTTGTAAGGTAAGTGTATCACTTAAAAATACATACCGACATCTCTAAGGCCAGCAATTTATGTTATGGACCTTTTAAAAATAAATTCATATTATCAATGTCGTACACTAATGCTATGTGCTATGGCAAAGTTTTATAGACACTATCACAGGTATTAGTATTTTGTGTGTGTGTGTATGTACATAATACATTACACACTATCTACATGTCTCATACAGCTGGTCACACCCTGCCAGTATTCCAATTTCCTGTTAGTCAGGGTGCTTGTGTTGTAGTTCAATGCACTGGAGTTAATACTAAGTTTTCATTTGCCACAGAAGGGAGATTCTCTCAAGTCTGAACCTTTGCACTAGGAAGTGGTGGGTGGTCAATGTCAAGCCCCAGCCACTTTACCCCCAAAGCACTGGTACTCAGAAAAAAGGAGGGTGGATGGGCTCCTGGGCCAGTCTGAACAGGTTTTTGAGAGGAAACAACTTCCTGCCACCACCAGGGTTGAAAACCCAGACTATCAAACCTGTAGCAATTCAGTATAATAACTACACCATCCCAACCCCCATTTAAACAACAAGTTTGAAGCTTTAGTTCAAAGTACTGCAGATAATATTTGGTTCTTACTCACCAAGTTTACAGAAAGGTGGTGGAAATTGTTCTGTTGGGCTCAAAGATATGTCACATGTAACAGAGACACCATTCATTCCACATAAAATAATGCTCCTGAAATTAAAAGACACCACATCCTGGAAGATTTTCACCTTGCTCTTTTCTAGAGCATTTCAGTGTGGTTACTGTTACCACATACTTCATTCCTAAACATGCTGCACAGGTTAAAATCACACCAGTTCAGATCCCATGAATCAGGAGGCTGCAATCCCCTGCCTTGTAGTGCATCACCAAAAACAATTTTTGCTGTATGTGCTGTCACAATGTCTTGCTGTAAAAAAGGCACAGGTCCTCTTGCATGCAGGCTGGTATTCGAAAAATTGAGTCACAATGTGTGTAACATATTAGTGTTTACTTACTGTCATAAAATAATGGAACCAGTAATTACAATTGCAATCACAGCACACTGAACACCAACCATAACATCATGTAATGGCAGTTCATGGCTTAACGTGCGTTTTTCTCAGGACCAGTACCTGTTATTCTGAGAGTCAACTCCACCACTGAGATGACACCAAACTTCTTCTCCAAACAGAACATGTTTCCAGTCCCTTTCTCCAGCATACAACCCATGAAGGTACCAGTTCACAAAATTCTCTTCTTGTAAGAAGTGTACATGGCATATGCAAAACACATGCACAATAAAAATCTTCCAGTGGGTTATTCATTGTGAGTAAAGAGTGTCCTGCTGGGTGTATACAGTTTTAAACAACTGATGAGCTAAGAGACAGTGACCAACAATATTGGTCATATAAAATTACTATGAAGCAGTGTACAACAGACACTGCAAAACCTACAATCAAGGTATATAATTTCACACCATGCCCATTCGTTTCATTTTTTTATAATCTCAGCTCTCCATTATTCCCCACTCACTTTCTCTGTACTCAGTCTTTCACCTTTCTGCCTGTTACAAGCAATGTAATCATTCTTACATATTTCTCTTCTTCCACAGCAACTGTATACTTCAGAGATGGCTCTTAGGTTCAGAAATTCCCAAGTCCATCTTGCTACACTTTCTGTGCCTTTCGGACAAAATTTCTCACGTCTGTAAAACTGGCAGACAATGTACAGTCCAGTGCAGAAGGCTACACACATTTTCTCCAACAATGCATAGCTTCAGGATACACTAATATTAAATCATGTCAACACAACTTATGACATTCAAATTTTATCAGAGTTTACTGCACCCACATGAGTAATGAAATACTGTATTTAGCTGACTGGCAAGACAACAATAATCTAAGATAACCGCCCAAAAATAAAACACCTGCTAAGAAACAATATTTTAGTGTTAATTTCATACACTTAATACACACAGCATGGCAGATTCTATCTACCTTTAAAAGCAAACAGTGTCACTCTCAACATTCCCTTTGTCTCCACTGCCATTCCACAACATATCAATATCAGTCCCATCCAATGCACTTGATATATGGCACTTCATAAAACCCTTCACAGTCACTCCTGGTGAGTTGTAATGCCATGCTCTTGTGATTCACACTGACTAAATAATACATTTATATTGTTTGGTTTATAAACTTATTTGAACCGATGGAGATACACAATTTTCTCCACAGATGGTGTTAGTGGTACTAAGAATTTTAAAAACATGTGTTCTGGATTTGTGTGTCATGTCTGTGGTCAGATCAGAAATGGCTCTTCCTGGTAAGAAGACCAAAAGTGAGGTCTTCAGAGGTTACAGAGGGAGAAGGTGCCTACTGAGTCCTTGGGCTTAACAGTAATTAGTTCATTCATTAGTGCAGCCTTGTCTTTCAGACACTGTTAAATTACGCATTCATGTATCATTACATCATTCTAAATGCAGCCATTAATTGGTGTATTTTAATTTTTCTTCTTGCAGGGAGTGAGTATGTGCACACATGTGTGCATGAACAAAGTGCTTTTGTGACAGTAGAGAACAGTGTGACATTCTAGCACCCTTAGTGACAGTGACACATTAGATAAATATCAAATTTAGAGTGCAAAACATCAAATCATGCTGCTTGTTTTCATCCCAACAATATATCACAAAATATAATAACAACAAATTTCTATTTTTTAATATGACCAGGAGCATTCTCAACCTTACCTCCTGTCAAGGAAAGAGCACTGACTCTTTTCTTTCTCTCAAAGTGTGTACATTGGCAACAATTAAAACAAAAAATCACTGTGTGCATTTGTGCACATTTATGTGTAACAAAATGAGGTATCTGTCTGTGGAAACCATAACTCATCAGGAAATAAGTGATGGGGCTTGAAATTTTGGGAACCTCTGAGCACTGCACATGGTACAACTAGAAGGCAGGTGTCGGATACACGAGATAAACATTTTGTTTCCTCTAACAGCACAAAAAGGACCGAGGGAAGAGGCCTGGGGGGGGGGGGGAAAAAAAAAAAAAAAAATTTTTTTTCCCCAAAAAGAAAAAAAAAGGAGGGGGGGGGGGGGGGGGGGGGGGGGGGGGGGAGATACAGAGGGAGGACAGAAAGAGAGAGTCACAGAGAGAGAGTTTGTCTGTCTGTCTGTCTGTCTATGTAATGATGATGTGATACCTCCAATTTTAATTATCAATTCCTTTGAAGTTCCCTGCTGAATTAAAAGGTTAATTTCAGCTCTCAGCATCTCTGTCTTTATCTTCCTTGTTACCTCAGTATCACTGCCATATTTATTTCAGTACTTGTACCACTGGTATTTTAAGACCTGTATATATTTTATAAATCAAGTCCTCTAAATAACTGAAGGAATACAAGTATTTCAATGAATCACAGATTGATATGGCCATGGAAATCTGGTGTGTGTGTGTGTGTGTGTGTAACTTAAAAACAAAATGATTTAAATGAGGGAATACAGACACGCATAAAAAATTAATTTATCAATACAAATCAGCTTTTACATAGTACTTCATGTGCAAATAAAATAAAAAATTTAAGGAAAAAAATCATGAGCATGCTTACAGACAGCAAAGCGTGGTCCCACATGCAGGTCTGCTGTGGCGACTGTGATGACTCACTCACCCGTTTGTGATTGTCGGGCAGGCTAAGGTTGCACTCACTGTCAAACCGAAACTGACACTGCAGCAATAAGGAATTCATAACACAGTCTTTAGTTAAAAATCATTGCATCCAACACAAACTAAAAACCATTCCAAAAAACTTGTAATTCCAAGACACTGCGAAATAACAGTTTTCTAAATCTACTATATTTGGGGTGACTCGTAACTGATAATGTACTTCAGAGAAAAAAGAACTTTTGACAAAAACTCAAATATATCAAAATGGACATCTTGCTTTACACCTGTAGTCTAATAGAAACATCCAGCAAAAATCTAAATCCATGTTCCTCAAATTCTCCAATCTATACATTAAGTACCATGCAGAACATTACTCAAAACACTACAACTAGAATGGTGTGATTTCCAGAAAGTTCATAAATAAATTCATATTACTTTCCTAGAGTACCAACAAAATCACCTTTCATGACCTCTATGAATGGTTACTTGCTAAATTTCCAAATTTAGAATGGAAGAAAGGAGACAAAAGATACAGATTTTCTCTGAGGAAAGAAAGTAGAAGCCCTCCCACCACCACCAACCAAATGATAAGTGCAGAAACTCTCCAACATAATGCAGTAGCTACACTCTAGAAGATATGGTATAAGGCAGAACCAAGTGCACATGTGGTCAACTATAAATAAGGTGGACCAGCTGAGCTCCAAACCCCAACACACAGTAACCTGATTGGCTACAGCATGTCTGCCCCCCCCCAACCACACACATGGTAACCCCAAACAAATATTCTTCTCCACCCCTTTTTTACC
>Ga0123353_10018391_pt1 | contig 10332 bp, 8 predicted proteins | sample TergutLab28metaG_3_FD_92763 | JGI IMG/M metagenome (GOLD analysis project Ga0123353, IMG submission 92763) | Labiotermes labralis P3 segment gut microbial communities from Petit-Saut dam, French Guiana - Lab288 P3 | ecosystem: Host-associated > Arthropoda: Insects > Digestive system > Gut ...
GTGATAACAAAACTTGTGATTAAATGAGCACAAGCGATAGAAACAAAGCTTGTGGGAAATAAAGGTCTTTGTGCTCCACAGAGCACAGCAGCTCTCCATCTTCAATCTATCCAGGCCACAGATTCTCATCGTTTCTTGACCCATGAACCATTCAAAACCTGGCGTTTCTCGACGCTGTTCGATGGCACACTTGACTACGAAAGAAATCGTGTCCTGTCTAACGGAGGGGGGGAAAAAAGTATTGTGTTTAAGGCAACACATTTCGGTTACCCTAGCCCGGAACTTGTTCGCGGGCCGCAGAATGAGAAATGGTGATCCAAACAAATGACAGGAAATGACAACAGTCATTCTCTCTCTCTCCCCCCTCTCTCTCTCTCCACCCTTACGAATAATTCATATCAATCGCCACATCTCCCCACAAGAGTGAAATGCTGCACTCAGTAGCCTATCCATCACTCCAATCACATATCAAATGGAATAAATCAGTCTAATCATATTTTTTACTGACAGACGGAATGAACGTCCACTTGTGAAAGAAAGGTACTGTACGATCAACAACCAGGTTCATAAAACAAATGCGGTTCACATGGGTAGGAGTAGCAGCTTAGCATAGTGACTAGGCCACACGCTGGAAGATTGTGCAGTAAAGTCAAAAGTGAAGTGAAAAGTCTAAAGTGAAGTGAATGTGAAGTGTAGCGAAGTGAAATAAAGCGAAGTGAACGAAGCAAAGTGAAGTGGAATTAGGTGAAGTGAAGTGCAGTACAGGGAAGGGGGGGAGGGCGAGTCTTTATGGAAAAGGTTTATTGGAGTAGTAACGATGGGCAGTGAAGGACTGGTGTGAAAGCGTGAGTGAATTAATGATTGTAAAAAAAATTTACAAGAAACTCTACACCGTACTCTCTCGCTTGGGTGATTTTACCTTTTGTACGTGTTGTATTCTAATTTGTCTCGTGTGTTTTGTTGCTAGTTTTAAGTTGGCTTGTGTGTAACTGTTGTTGGTTGGTCGTGTGTATTGTTGTAGTTGTCTTGTGTGTATTGTTGTCATATTATGTGTATTTGTTGCACTACGTGGGCATTGCTGTTTTTACTTTAGATGCCGGACTGCTGGCTAGAAGTCAGTATTCGGAAGGTCCTGCGACCGGCCACCTCGACACAGGCTTTTCTTGGTTTCCTAAAAGCAAATGCTGAGATGGCTCCCAAGATTCCAAGTTTCCACTACATGCTTCTCATATAGCCCTCCAGACTTAAATTTAGTAGTAACCAAATTCATGTTTTATTTACATGTAAAATAACCACTGCCACCGGGTGACAACCCAACTGCAGTTAATGAATATTATTATTAAAATTCGATTCCCGGTACGGGCAGATATTGCATTATCTCGCAGCATTCAGAACGGCTCTGGAGTCCAACCACCCTCCTATCCAGTGTCTACTGAAGGCTCCTTATCACGGGGAAAGAGGCCGAGGCGTGAAGTAGGCCACTCACCGCCACATACTGTCCAAATTAATGTTATTTAATTAAACACGGGAATAACTGCGTTCTATTAGCTCTTCACAAGCCGACTGTAAAGGGCACAGCTTTCCTAGGTATTTTCGGTAAACATGCCGTTAAAAAGCCATGCAAAGTTCAAAATCAAAATCCCACTTCATAAGCCTACTATGCACTGTTATTTTCGCCAAACAGGAGACATTCACTGATAACTGCCCTACTCCATGGAGTTGAATCCCTTTCTGAGAGAGAAGCTACAAGTTTTCAGTCAATCTAAAATAACCCGCCTATTGTGAGACTGTAGCTTTACTTGATATGCACCAGAACAAATCAATGGACCTATTGTACGTGAAATTAATCCAGTCTATACCATCACTTCAAGATCCCTTCTAATATCATTCTACGCCTAGTTCTCTGAAACGGTTATTTCCCTTCAGGGTTTCTGACTGAAATTTGAGTTCTTAATCGTATATCTCATGTTAGTAAGACTTCACGTCCTCTTTCTTACAGTCATAGCAGCAGCAGCAGCAGTGGCGGCGGTGGTGGTGGTGGTGGTGGTGGTAGTAGTAGCAGCAGCAGCAGCAGCAGTAAGCATATTTATTAAAGAGCAGGCCTAACAGCGCGAAGTCAATAAAAGCCAGCACCAATACCTACCTACAAAAATACACAGGTACGACACAATTACACAAACTAACAACAACAGAAAGTAACAGACAAGGTGCGTATGGCTACTCCCTCAGCACAGCATCCTACTAAAATATTTTCAGGTTCTAACAAAAAATTCTAAACACAAAAACAAGAATACGGAAATTTTTTTTAGCAATTAAGTCAATAAATATTAAAATTTGATTCAAAACAGTGACAGGTTTCCTAAATACGTCTACATCTCTGCAGCAGACCAAGTTCGCTGCTTTTACGCATCTGGCCGAAGGGCGGTTTTTTTTTTGTGTCAAACAGAAAACACGACGGAGTCTCCAACACTACGAACTGGAACACGCACTCCAGTGCTCTTCAAAACGAACGGACCAACTTTTAAACATGGAAACTGAAGATCAGCGTAATGTCTCTGACCTGAAGGGTATGGAGCCCTGGACCTTGAAGTGCATAACAGTAAATCAGTTTAATTCAATTGGTATTAATTAAAGTGCAGGCTGAACAACGTAATAATAATAATAATAATAATAATAATAGCTCTGTACTTTTCAATACGCGTGTTTCTCCATCCTCCTGTACTGAGACAGACAACTGTTTCAAACACCCGGTAGAAATATTGAATCTTATTCCACGTAACTCGGTGATGGTTTTCAGACAATCTAACCTGACGATCAGGCAAAGCATAATTTACATACTAGACAGCGCACAATGGATCGAGCGAGCTCACACATAAAAACACAGCAAAGCATTACGACCTCCAATACGATCATTTTGATCTCTATGGACATACCAACCACCGACAAATGCGAGCGGCGAGGCTCCAAGTCAAGAAAGGGGGCGTGGCTCCAGCCAGCACGGTGGTGACGTAAAACCGTGTTTCCTCCTCGTGGCTTCGCATAGTAGCAGGGGCTATCTATAGGTCCATTTACGGCCGACAGACGGCATGATGTGCTTCCACGTCTTTAACGCGACTCTCTCTGTCTCTCTCTCTCCCTCACACACACACACAAGCTGTTCCTCTCGAAGCTCAGTATCTGACAAGAATATTTAATTTATACAGCAACCGTCGAATTTAAAAAATATATGTTTTTCCTTACTAATTCAATCCACGCAATGAATAAAATGTATATCCAGCTCCGCCGCGACACCAAGTAATCCGCTACTTCATCCACAAAAGGCGAGGTGTACTGTGCTGCTGTTTGCAAGACGTCAAGGAAAACTGAAAGGATTATGTCACCATTCTGTGCGAAATGTAATTATTGAACATGATTCAAAAGTACCTTAAAATTATAACATAACGGGATAAATAAAACGCCACGTTACATATACCTTAATACTAGGCATATGTGCACACACAAAGAACACGCCTAGCAGCTACATGAGCAGAAGGAAAGACTTCGCACCAAGCTGACCAACATCCCATATACCATCGATGTAGAATTTGTGACGAAGAAGGCTCAGTGTATTTCATATCACCATAATCGATGGCCAATCGGAATTCCTAACGTAACATCACCTAAGTATCTTGCAAAACAATGGATCAAGCAAAACAGCCGTCCAAGACAGCGTTCATTTTGTACATCAGATATTCGCCTAATATAACGGAGAAAACCCACGCAAAATTCAATTGACATATCCCACTTCAAACGGCTCACATAGCGAGCAAAACCAGCCTTCCTTGTTTCGATTGTATGAAGTACAGTTCGGTACCATTATTTTGCCAAACTCTACGCTAAAACTGTCTTCATTTTAACTTGCCTTCATTCATTACCCACACAAAACCTAACCCACAGCATCGACAACGCGTGCTTGTAATATACGTTTCTGTTAACTTGACCAGAATTAACTTCCAAATTTCCAAATTTGGTGGTCCCATTTCACATTGCAAGAAATGCACGTACGTCATGCTTTCATCTGCACGGCGCTCTGCATTAGCAAAGCGATATGCAAGACAAGGAAAACAGACGCCAAGCCTCACGTAATGCAGACAAGGGAACCGCACGTTGAACCATTAAGTTGAACCGTTCCAGGCACTTGACAACCCGTGATTCCTACAGCAGTCAGCACAAGAATAAGATGCATCTAGAAAATGTGTGACCATACTGCTTACTGATAGTCACACAGCCAAACGCTGCACCCCTCCCCCACCCCCATCCCCCCAAAGGACCCGGTACTTGCGTAATGGCTCTGTATCTCATACTGCACAGAACGAGATTTGAAGTAGTTCTCATGGGGGCGATGCTGAAGATTCGGGTGTTCTATGTCGTTATACTAAATCAAGTGGTAAATAGTTACCCAAGTTTCAAAGTCCAGCTAGCCCTTCCAGTCTCGTTATATGGCAGCGAAACTTGGACCATTAAAGCAAGTGACGCCAGAAGAATAACAGCAGCAGAGATGAAACACATGAGAAGAACAGCCGGATACACTTGGACAGATTACAAAACAAATTCACAAATTACAAAGGAGTTAAAAATAACACCAATTTTGGACAAATTACTGGAATACAATAGAAGCTGGATACAACGTGTAAATAGAATGCCTCGAAATAGATTACCCACAGTAATGAAACACTACTCCCCAACTGGCAGAAGGAATCATGGGAGAGGTACAGCTGTACCCTTACTAGATGGGGTGGGTGGTGAACGCCACGCCCCCCTACGCTTTACTCCCGAGAAAGAGACCCGATGGCTCGGTGGGCCCCAGCGTCGGTCTCAACGGGTGCGGAACTCCCCCCCCCCCACTGGGATTAGATCCACAGACCGTCCAGCCCAGCGAGTCGCTACCGACAACCCTATTCCGGCAATTGCAGTAATATTGAATGTAATCCATACTTTGGACGAATACAGCGCATAATTTTATTCAGTCCACTGCAAACTGGAAAATTATATAAATCACGACTTGCAGTTCGTACTGCACAGAAAACAAACTCGGCCTCCTTAGACAGACCATTCGGTAACGATTTCTGGGGGGAAAATGTGAGTACTTGTATTTACTGTGTTTTATATTGTTTGTTCTGTGGTTTTGCATTGTTTCGTTTATGTGTATTTTGTTCTTATTTGTTTTGTTTGTACTAGTGTAACGTCTAATGCCACTGGGCTAGAACTCATTTGCAATAATAATAATAATAATAATAACAATAGTCTTCATTGTAAGAATACTGCGGAGTACATCAATACACTATGGCTGGACGCACAGTTTATCAAGGTCACACACAGCAAGCAGTACATAAAGCTACAAAGGGACCTAAATGCTTAACAACAGCTCCTGCCTTTTCCAGATTATCACTGTCACTCCGTAAGCCGCAGTTTCTTACCTAATCTGATAAACAGTTCTGTTTACTATTTTTGCGATAAGAAATGTCTACTGCTACCAACCGATAATGGACATGTACGGCATACACGTAAACAAGTGCTTGGAACTGAAGAAAAGCAAACTCGCTTAAACGTGCTGTAATATACTCAACCTGCAACAGTGAAACTCGTCTCGGTAATATTACAAAGGTCTTGTTTTTATGTTCTGTTGACCGTGCATCTTATTACAATCTTCGTGAATAACCAACCTGACGCACAGTTCTTTTCCTTATATTGGTTTCTTCCAATTCTCTACATGTTGCGAGCAACCAAGTGCTCATCATCAGAAGAGTCAACTGCATCAATACGACCTCTGGTATATGTCACCTATATATACCAAAGGTCGTATTGATACAATTGACTGTCCTGATAATGAGCACTTGGTTGCTCGAAACATGTGGAGAATTGGAATAAACAAATATAAGGAAAAGAATTGTGCGTCAAGTTGGTTATTCACAAAGATCACAAAGATTACAAAGTTCGTAAATGTTTCTAACAAATCTCGACATATCTACGTCACAGCAACAATTACCAACGATGTTCAGCGCCCAGTAACTATATGCTCAAAAACACATTAAATCCTTACCACAAACTGTGGGCAAAAATTATGAGATATAATACTTGTTCACGTACTTATCACTGCTGCTCAATGAGTTAAAATAATTTTGAATGCGATTTAAATACAGCAACTAGTCATTTCAAGAGTAGTTTGTAAGGCAGTAGTAATGTAGTGAGTTATGAAGGTTTAAAGAAATGCGCGTCCACGTCCCCATATAAGACATCCACCAAGTCGTCTCTCCTTGCGTAGGTCCTCTACTTGCCCCGCTATGCGGTCTGCATTTCCCTGTGCGGTCCGTTCTATCATTTTATGCATTGCAACAATACCAGAATAAGAAGAGAATTCTTCTCTAATTTCTCGTAATCCACAATAATGTTTAAGTGGCGGGTAGTTCAATCCTTCTTATAACACAGGTTTTCAAGACACATCCAGCAATGAAACATGAATATTTATAAAACCACGACATATGACACATGTGTGTCTGAAGTTCTGTAAGAATATCTATAAATACAGAAGGGAATAAAAAAAAAATTAAAGCCGCTCTTTTAACTGAAGAAGCGACTATGCCATCATTAGAAACCTAACCACGTCACGGTATTTTAACTATCATACACGCTGGTCTCGGTCATAAATATCTTCTAAAAAATCGGACCTGTTTCCGGTTTACGCGTCTTCCAACAACCACCCCGAACAAATGTATGGGAAATTTCTAGAAGAATTACATTCACGAACCAGTACTATTTTATTACTCTCCTTACGAAGCGTGGACAATGACGGTAGGTCAACACGTGGGAAGAATTTTTTTTTTCTTTACATTACTTCAGATCGACACAAAAGCACTTTAATGCACCAAGTATTAGCGCCGCATAGCATTTAGACGTAACAGCAGGGTCACAGAAGCCTGTCCTTTTGACGTCAGAACCACACAGTTGACACCATGCACTTCAACTGCTTCTGCGTATTTCGAGACATTCCCAAATAACGCTGAAGGACAAATTATTCCGCAAAACACGGGAGCTCCACAAATGCACACAAGGCGGCTCATAAACAGAACTCGTTCGGGCATTATGATTACGGTGAATGCAGGCACAACATCAAAGCCCTTGACCGTAACGAGCCTTTACGGGAACGGGTTAAAGAACAATGTCCTGAACATTGAGTTTATAATTTATTAGGCGTTATACATCACATCTGAAGAGGCCATGTGTGATTCATGGTTTGTATTATCTGTGGAAAACGAACACGGCTGCTTGTCAATAAAATTTCCATAAACCCTTCAATCACTCAATCATGAACAAAGGAAGCTGCCTGTCTAATCTTCTAACGTACGTGGCAGGGCCGTCCACATGTGCCGCAAATAATGTATTTACGATCCCATTTGCTGGAGCCATTGTTGGTGCCGAACGCCGGCCAGCATTAGACTTCGTTAAGGCGCATTCTGATATTTGAATATTGCGTGATTTGAGGTTCAGGTCTTCTAAGACATGGTGCGGTGTCGATCGGTAGAGTACTGGTGTTTCGGTAAAGCCTGCAGCTTCCATCCAAGGCAAAACACAAGAATTCCGCCGCTATATAAAATTGGCAACTGACGGCGTCGTAAAATAACACTTAAAACAAGAATATCTGAACTGCCATGACGAAAAAGGCATCACGCTCTTCCAAAACGTCAAGAACCATAGAATCAAAAAAAGGATGAATAGGTATTTCCTATGAAACACGGGAGGCCTCGAGAACAGGATGGCAAGGGAATAGTTAGAACAGCGTAGGTATCAGCAGGAAGGAACAGTCAACCAACTCACTACGGAAATTTACGAGTTCCTACTATATCCTTAATTCAACAGGCCTACGATTGGTGTGATCAACTCAACAATGACGAGACAGGCAGGCTAAGATGCATAATCCATACGAAATATTCAACAAAAGACCTAAATGCAACATATCATTTGGGAGGATTAAGCGTAGACAGGAGGTTAATATCAAAGTGGTATTAAAGAAACAATGCGTTGGCCCTGATGTTAACAGCGTTAGATATCAAGCAATGCCAACAGCAAAGCGCAATGACATGAACACTTTGAACGAGAGACAGCAAACCCTGGACAAGAAACAATACCGTCAACTGAAACGGAAAAGTCGAGTATAAAGCATAGCGTTATTTAATGGCTGTGTACACAGCAATATACACTCGCGTAATGATTCCTTCACAACACAACTATTGCTTCCTTCTAATCAAACAGAGGCTTCAAGTCTTGCAGTAACGTCTGGCGTCCTATGACGAACCTGACAACGCATTTAACGTCCCAGCGTCACCAGCGTTTAACTTTGAGGCGTGTCATCCCCGTTGTGTTAATTCAATAACAAATCTTATTCATTATACATAGTCATAACACAACCATATTTTCAATGAGTAATATACAATTATATTGCGTACAACTACATGTTTCGGCCCTGTGTATTGGCCATCATCGGGCTGTCCTTAGCCTTGGTGTGTGGGGGGTGGTGGGACGAGGTCTTGTCCCATCACCCCTCACACCCCCCAGAATAACCGCTTATTGTATAGTTGCTCGACAAGTCTAAGGGCAACCTGATGATGACCAATACACAGGGCCGAAACATGTAGTTGTACGCAATATAATTGTATATTACTCATTGAAAATATACTTGTGTTATGACTGTATATATAATAAATAATAAATATGTCACCAGCTTTGTTTAGGATACACTATGTTGTTGTAACGAGGGATACGTGGCCGAGTCCGGTGAACAAAACCAACAATACCTCCTTCATAAGACCCCACACTTTATGCCTCAATTTCGGACCGACTGCAACCCTGTGGGGCCACCTGCCAAACCTCTCCCTTTCGACAAAAGCACGTGCATGTCAATCCAAAACAAGCACAGTGAACATAAAACCCAACACAGGCCTGTAGCCAGGCGCAGAATAATTCTCCTCCATTTGGACCAGGCGGTAACGTAATATCCGAATCTCCACAATGCCCCCGTTTTGCAATATCTCAACAAAACTACTAACCACGTAATCTAGTAACGAAATAATATTCGATACGCATAAATACCCCAACTTACTCGGAACAAAAGACGCCACTACTTAAACAGAAGTATTAGACTCTTGTCGGCTACATGCTAGGTACTGGCCGCATGCGTGTTCACTGCACGTGTCGTTCTAGTACACTGGGGCGGTCAAACGCACTGCACGTGACGCAACGTGGCGTGGAATGGCGTTCAGTGACAGTTTCAGGTGCTATTACTGCAAGTGGGCGACACCCCCGTCGTTCTGCGCAGTTCACCGACCGGACGTTGGAGATCACTGCACACAAGGTTACGTCCTTATCCCACACAGCTATTCATCACAGCTATATACAGATAATGAACGGAAAGCGTGAACGCCAGTAAAGGTTTCAGAACAGCGTGGCGAAATGACACTAACATATTGCACCGTAAGATCTGTTACAAGACGGCAGAGTCACAGATTAAGTATTAATTCGCTTATTTCTTACACAGAGACCTAGCAAGGTTGACGTCACTCTGTTCGTGACACAGCAATCATCGTGCGAGATCTGAGGGTTCTCACAGGGGCGGTGCTGATTAACCAGGTGTTCTGACCGCTGGCGCCGTTCCCTTCGGTGAGAGGTACTCACCCAACCGGACAGAGCCACGTCCCAGAAGACCTCAGTCAACATTCATCATCTGACTCTGCGGTGGGAAATCACTTTGGCTAACGAAACGTATCGCCGAAACGGCGACAGCACAGTCAGTGCAGTGACTACGCTACGAGATGGGCGACAAAGGGTGCAGATCCCGGCAGAGGCAAATGATCTTTCGCTTCTCCGAAATATTCAGACCGGTACTGGGGCCCACCTCGCCTTCTACTCAATGGGTACAGCAGTTCTTTGCCGGGGGCAAAGCGGCCAGGGCGTTAAACAGACCAACCTCCATCCAGTCACTACTCCTCCTCCTCCTCCTACGTGCCTTCGTGGTGCGGACAGGGACAACTTCACCTTTACATATCAGCAGCTCGCGTAACCTTTACGGGCCACCAACCTGCATCTGAGTACAGTGATACCTCGGCTAACGAAGATAATTCGTTCCGGAATCACATTCGTTAGCCGAAACACGCATACAGACGGAAAATATAGGCTCCTGGAATGGCGCGACCGCTCATGTTTGCTGCTTTATGTTAGCGCGCGCATCCACTAAAACATTCGTTAGCCGAATCCGAAAAACAGCGAAAAAAAAATCTTCGTTAGCCGAAAAATTCGTTAGCA
>Ga0123353_10018393_pt1 | contig 10332 bp, 9 predicted proteins | sample TergutLab28metaG_3_FD_92763 | JGI IMG/M metagenome (GOLD analysis project Ga0123353, IMG submission 92763) | Labiotermes labralis P3 segment gut microbial communities from Petit-Saut dam, French Guiana - Lab288 P3 | ecosystem: Host-associated > Arthropoda: Insects > Digestive system > Gut ...
GCATCAGGTCTTCCGATTCTTTTACATAGACGAAGCCCTTGGAGATGATCTCGGGGCCGCAGCAGATGCGCCCGCTTTCGCGCTCCACGCTCACGGCCACGATCACCATGCCCTCCTGGGCCAGGTGCCTGCGGTCGCGCAGCACGGCGGAGCCCACGTCGCCCACGCCGTAGCCGTCCACGTAGACGCTGCCCGCGGGCACCGATTCCGCCACCCGCATCTCGTCGGCGGTCAGCTCCAGCTGGATGCCGTTGTCGGCGATCATGATGTTGTGTGGGTTCATGCCCATGCTCTGGGCCAGGGCGGCGTGCTTGACCAGGTGCTTCTGCTCGCCGTGGACGGGGATGAAATACTTGGGGGCCGTCAGCCCCAGCATGATCTTCAGCTCCTCCTGGCAGGCGTGGCCCGAAACGTGCACGTCGTACATCTTCTCGTAGACCACATGGGCCCCCAGCTTGAGCAGCTCGTTCACGACCTTTCCCACGGTCTTCTCGTTGCCGGGGATGGGCGTGGCCGAGATGATCACGCAGTCCCGGGAGGTGATCTCCACCTTGCGATGGTCGGAAAAGGCCATGCGGGTCAGGGCGCTCATGGGCTCGCCCTGGCTGCCCGTGGTGATGATCACCACCTGCTCGGGGGCGTAGCGCCCTACCATATCCACGGGGATCAAAAGCCCCTCGGGGATGTGCAGGTAGCCCAGCTCCGTGCCCACGCTGACCACGTTTTCCAGGCTGCGCCCCAGCAGGGCCACCTTGCGGCCCAGTTGCTGCGCCACGTCGATGATCTGCTGCACCCGGTGCACGTTGGAGGAAAAGGTCGCCACCAGCAGCCTGCGGTCCCCTGCCCGGCGGAAGAGCGTCTCGAAGCTCTCGCCCACCTTGCTCTCGCTCATGGCGTAGCCCGGGCGCTCGGCGTTGGTGGAGTCGCTCAGCAAAGCGAGGACGCCCTTTTTGCCGATTTTCGCGATCTTGGCGAAGTCGATCATCTCGCCGTCGATGGGCGTGGTGTCGATCTTGAAGTCCCCGGTCTGGAAGATTGTGCCCGCGTCGCAGGTGATGGCGAAGGCCATGGAGTCGGGGATGGAGTGGTTGACATGGATGGCCTCCACCAGAAAGGGCCCCAGGGGGATGGTGTCCCCGGGCCGGATCTCGATAAGCCGTGCCTTTTCCAGGAGCCTGTGCTCCTTGAGCTTGCCCCGGATGAGCCCCAGGGTCAGCTTCGAGGAATACACCGGCACGTTGATCCGCTTGAGCAGATAGGGCAGCGCCCCGATGTGGTCCTCGTGCCCGTGGGTGACGACGATCCCCTTGATGCTCTGGGGATCCTGCTCCAGCCAGGTGAAATCCGGGATGATCAAATCGATGCCCGGGGTCTCCGCGTCGGGGAAGGCCAGGCCGCAGTCCACCAGGATGCGCTCGCCCCTGAACTCGTATACTGTGGCGTTTTTGCCGACCTCGTTGAGCCCTCCCAAAAATGTGACCTTCACCGGCTCCAGCTGCCGCTTGCGCGGCCGCCCTCTCTTAGCAGGGTTTTGGGCGGACTGCGCCGGCTGCGCCGGGGCAATCGGCTTCGCCGCAGTTACCGCAGGTTTGGATTTGGCCCCGGTGGGCTTAGCAGGGGCCTGTTTAGGCTGCGGCGAAGCCGACTGCCGCGCCGCAGGTGCCTTGTTTTCGTTTTGTGCCAAAAAAATATCTCCTTTACTGACCTATACAGGCCCCACACCTTAAGCGGGGCCCGCACAGGCCGTGTTATGTATTCGCTCATGACTTTTGCCGTTTATTTTCATGGGAGACGCGCCGCTCCCATAAACATACGAACCATACTACCATTCTACGCCGAAAAAACTCTTTTGTCAAGTTTTTATTGCAAGGGCGGCAAAAAAGTGCTAGAATAGAGGCATCGGGGTCCCCGGGAAGCCCGCAGGCTTTCTGGGGTGATTAAGAAGCTAGAAACAAGAGGCAAGATGTACGATGGCCTACAAAAACCTGCTGGATATGCATGTGCACACCGACAACTCCTTCGACGGCCGGCACTCCGCCATCTTCCTGTGCGAAAGCGCCGTGGAGCGCGGCCTGCGGGCCGTGGCCTTTGCGGACCACGTGGAGATGGACCACTTCCGTGACCGGAGCTTCGACCGCACGGCCAAACAGTCCTTCTTCGAGGTCGTCAAGGCCCGCTCGGCCTTCCGCGGCCAGTTGATCGTCTGCGCGGGGGTGGAGCTGGGCGAGCCCACCTACAACCGGGCGGAGGCCGAAAGCCTCGTCCAACGTTATTCTTATGACGTCGTCGTCGGTTCTATTCATAATCTGCGGGGCAAAGAGGATTTTTGGTATCTGCCCTATGGGGAGTACGCCGATGGGGAGATCGCCGTGCTGCTGCGGGAATACTTCGACGAGATGCTGCTGCTGGCCGAGTGGGGGAAGTTCGACGTCCTGGCCCACCTGACCTACCCTCTGCGCTATATCCCGAAGGATTACTTTGACAGGGCACAGCGAAGCGCAGCGTATGCTGACACGGCCGGAGGGAGCGGTGCCCCACCGCAGGTGGTTGACGCCATTCTGGAGGCCGCCGTGAAAAACCGCCTGGCCCTGGAGATCAACACCTCGGGCCTGCGGCAGAGCCTAAGCAAGACCATGCCGGAGGAATCCGTCGTGCGCCGCTTTTACGAGCTGGGCGGGCGGCGCGTCACCGTGGGCTCCGACGCCCACTACGCCCACGACCTGGGCGCGGGCCTGGCGGCGGGCATGGATCTCGCCCTGCGCTGCGGCTTCACCCACATGACGCTGTACCAGGGCCGGGAGCCGGTGCAGGTGGAAATCGCATGATTTTATACCCCCTCTGTCACTGCGTGACATCTCCCCCTGAGGGGGCGATCCTGACAGCAACCGAACATTTAGTTGTCGTTAACAGAAAATTGCAGTTACCGTCAGGATCGCCCCCAATGGGGGAGATGGCTTGTGACTCCATGGGAGGCACTGGCCAGAGGGGGTGGGACAAGGGAAAGGTATAAGCATGATCAATCAACACCGCGCCATAGGCACCTACCGCGCCATAGGCACGTACCGTGCCTACGCGAAAATCAACCTGCACTTGGACGTGCTGGGCAGACGCCCCGACGGCTTCCACAACCTGGACATGATCATGCAGGCCATCAGCCTGTATGACACCCTCACCGTGGAGATTGCCCCGGAACCGGGGGTCGAAATCCTCTGCGACGACTCGGATATCCCCACGGACGAGCGCAATATCGTCTTTAAGGCCGCGCGCGCCTTCGGCTACACGGGCGGCTTGCGCGTTGCGATAGCGAAGCGCATCCCCTCCGGCGCGGGCCTCGCGGGGGGCAGCGCCGATGCCGCCGCCGTGCTCACCGCCCTGCGGGATGCGGCCGCGCCGGATATGCCCCATGAGGAGCTGCGGGACATCGGCGCGGAGGTGGGGGCCGACGTGCCCTTCTGCCTGACGGGGGGCTGCTGCCTGGCGCGGGGCATCGGCGACATTTTGTCGCCCCTGCCCAGCCTGCCCCGGGAGTACGCCGTCGCCCTGGTGAAGCCGGCGTTTTGCGTCAGCACCGCGCAGGCCTACGCCGCCATTGACGCCATGGCGTCTATAGACACCATGGCGTCTTCAAATGCCACGCGGCTCCGCCGCCCCAATACCGCCATGGCCGCCGCCCTTGCCCGGCGCGGCGATTGGGCGCGGGTTTTCCCCCTGTGCGCCAACGCTTTCGAGCGGGCGGTTCCCCTGCCGGGGCTGGAGCAGGCGAAGTCGCTGGCCATGCAAAGCGGCGCGCTGCTGTGCCAGATGACGGGCTCGGGCTCGGCGGTGTTCGCGGTGTACCCCAGAAGCCTCAAAAATGAGGGCGGGATTTTGCGCGCGCTGGAAACGCTGGGGGGCGAGGCGCAGGTATATGCGCCGATCGGTCTGGGGATATCCGTAAAATGTTCATGATATTATACAAAACACACACAGGAGGAATCCCATGAAGGAGAAAAAAGCGAAGAAGAAGCTGACCAAAGGGGCCAAAATACTCATGGGGATTTTCATTCCGGCGGGCGCTTTGCTGCTGGCGGCGGTGCTGCTGGCCGGCGGGCTGTATGCCTGGATGGCTTTCGGCATGCAGTTATATCAGCGCTTCGCGAAGCCCATGGATATTCTCAACGACAGCTCCAGCTGGTATTTCAGCGACAACCCCTGGTGGGAGAAGCTGCCCAGGCAAAAGGGCTGGCGGCAGATCGTGCAAAACAGCCGATTCACCCTGGGCGAGCCGCAGTGGACGGCGACGGACTACAAGGACTGGGTGTACTACGAGTTGGCCTTGCCCGACGCCGCCTTCCCTGTTATCGACGGCTCCACCGTGATGGTGCCCATGGCGGTGGAGTTCGCCCGGCAGCACCTGGGCATGGACGCCGAGCAGGCCGGCAGGTTCTTCACGTTTTCCACCACCCACTACGCCTACGATCACCTGTGCACCCGCGTGACACCCAAGAGCTATAACTTTGTCAACTACTTTGAGGGCGTAGACTACACGTTTTGGGATACCGGGCCGGTGGAGCTGGTGCTGGGCACGGCCCCCGGCGAGGAGGAATATGCCATCGCCGCGGTGAACAATGTGGAATTCATTCAAAAGCCCGTTTGCTGGGATGCCTTCGTATTCATTACAGGCAAAAACAACCCTGTGGACAGCCTCACGTTTGAACAGGTGCGGGATATCTTCAGCGGCAAGATCACCAACTGGAGCGAGCTGGGCGGGCCGAACAAGGCGATCCGGGCCTACCAGCGGGAACCCGGCTCCGGCAGCCAGACGGGTATAGAGCAGCTGGTGATGCGGGGCGTGCCCATGGCCGACCCCAAAATGGTGAAGGTCATCGCGGGCATGGGCGAGCTGGTGGACGCCGTGGCGGAGTACCAGAACAGCGCCGCCAGCATAGGCTACAGCTACCGTTATTATATTGATAACCAGTACAGCAACGAGAACATCAAAATCCTCAAAATCGAGGGCGTCGCCCCCACGGACGAAAATATCGTCAGCGGGGCCTATCCTCTCAGCGTAAACTACGTCGGCGTGATCAGGGCAGGGGAGGAGGACGGCCCCGGCGGGCTGTTCCTGGACTGGATTTTGAGCGAGGAAGGCCAGGCCTGCGTCAGACAGGCGGGCTATATACCGGTTAACAATGCGAATCACCAGTAGAAAAGACCCGCGCGCCAGCCTTTTTTACCCCCTCTGCCGCCACTTTGCCCCTAAGGGCGGCGGTATCTCCCCCAGTCATTCCGCCTTCGGCTCCATTGGGGGCGATCCTGACGGCTGCCACAGGTTTTTTCTCCCTGGAACCACGCACAGGTTTTTGGATACCGTCAGGATCGCCCCCAGAGAGCGAAGCGAGCGATTGGGGGAGATGTCGCGGTCCCGGAGGGGCGCATTCGCGACAGAGGGGGTGAAAAAGGGCGGTTCAACTGGTGATTCGCATTGTAAATTGACAATGAACAATTATGACGGAGGCGAAGTTATGAAAAAGAAACAGCGCGAACCCTGGAGCCGCAGGACATGGAAAACCATCGCGATTACATTCATCAGCCTGTTTACGGCGCTTGCGCTGTTTGCCGCTGCCGCTGCAACGGGCTTGCCCCGGCGCGTCAGAGACTGGCTTTATCCCAGCCAATGGGATGATTACGACTGCGGCTGGGAGGAAGGGTACGACTGGGAGCAATACACGACCACGCGTCCGGGCAGCTGGGACAACATCAACCAGGAGGTCGGCAAGCAGCCCCAGGGCTGGCGGCAGATCGTGGGCGAAAGCGCCTTCAATCTGCGCGACGGGACCTATCCCAGCATCGACGGCTCCACCACGATGGTGCCCCTTGCCATGGAGTTCGCGTGGCAGCATTTGCGCGTCGGCGGCGGGATGGCGCAGCACTACGCGAATTTTTCCACCACCGCCTTCGCCTATGAAAAGCTGATTGCCCCCGGCGACTATTCGATGGACCTTTTCATCGGCACCATGCCCGGCGAGAAGGAACTGGCCCTCGCGCGGCAATACGGCGTTACCTTGGTGGCGAAGCCCATCTGCTGGGATAGCTTCGTATTCATCACCCACAAGGATAACCCCGTGGAAAGCCTGACCGTCGAACAGCTGCGCCGGATTTTCTCGGGCGAAGCCGTCAATTGGAAGGCGCTTGGCGGGCCGGACCGTCCGCTGCAGGCCTATCAGCGCGAGCCCGGCGCGGGCAGCCAGACCGGTATGGAGGCCCTCGTGATGCAGGGCACGCCCATGGGCAGCTCCGCAGCCGTGCAGGTAATCACCGGCATGGGCGCGCTGGTGGAGGTCGTGGCGCATAGCGGCGAAGCCTTCGGCATCGGCTACACCTATGGCTATTATATCGAAAATCTCTACAAAAACGAAAACATTAAGACACTCAAAATTGACGGCGCGGCGCCCACGGACGCGAATGTCGTCAGCGGGGCCTATCCCCTGCGCATCGAGCGTTTCGGCGTCATCCGCCAGGGCGACGAAGAGGCGCCCGGCGGGCTGTTCCTGGACTGGATTTTGAGCGAGGAAGGCCAGGCCTGCGTCAAGCAGGCGGGGTATATACCGTTGGGATAGACAAGGAGGTATCATTAGTGAAAGAGAAGAAACAGCGCAGGCAATGGAGCCGTAAGGCATGGAAAATCTCGGTCATCTTATTGATTACACTGCAGGTCCTGGAGCTGGTCGGGGTCGGCATTTTGGTGTTATGCTATGATGTTACAGATTTTATTGAATTTGTTAGCAATGATTATATTGGCGAAAATGATCGACCGGATGCTTCTCAGAACATAAATCAGGATCTGAGTATCCGTCCGGAAGGTTGGGAGCGGATCGCACGAAATTCCGGCTTTTCGCTGGGCAGTGTCAAACCAAGAATAGAATATGATTCTGGCATAGAGCTTGTAATCTATTGGATGGAGGGCGCAACATATCCAGCAATAGATGGTTCAACAGTAATGCTCCCTCTTGCGGTAGAATTTGCCCGGCAGCACCTTGGCATGCTGACCGAAGAGATGATTTCACGACTATGCTATTTTTCTACTACCAAGTATGCGTATGAAAATCTTTTTAGTTCAAGCCAAGCATGTTATCGTGTCATTATTGGTGTTGAGAATGAAAGAGCTTGGTCAAATCGCCCCCTGGACTTGTTTCTCGGCACTGCGCCCGGCGAACAGGAATTAGCGCTGGCGGAGGAGTTCGGTGTTGTGCCCGTCATTAAACCAATCTGCCGCGACGCCTTCGTGTTCATCACACACAAGGACAACCCTGTGGACAATCTCACACTGGAGCAGGTACGGGGGATTTTCTCGGGCAAGATCAAGAACTGGAAAGAAATCGGCGGAATGGACGAGAAGATACGGGCATTTCAACGTGAAGAAGGTTCGGGCAGCCAAACAGGCATGGAACAGTTGGTGATGCAGAATACGCCCATGATGAAGGTCAAAGAAGTCTATACAATCCAAACCATGAGTGGCCTGATCGATGCTGTGGCGGAATATGAGAACAGCGCCGCCAGCATCGGCTACAGCTACCGCTACTACATCGACAACCAGTACAAAAACGAAAACATCAAAATCCTGAAAATCGACGGCATCGCCCCCACGGACGAGAACATCATCAGCGGGGCCTACCCCCTGAGCGTGAACTACTACGGCGTCATCCGCGCGGGGGAAGAGGACGGCCCAGGAGGGCTGTTCCTGGACTGGATTTTGAGCGGGGAAGGCCAGGCCTGCGTCAAGCAGGCGGGATATATACCGCTGGGATAAGAAAGTTTAAACAAAGCCCGCGGAAACCGTCAGGATCGCCCCCAATGAAGCCGCAGGCGGAATGACTGGGGGAGATGTCGCGGCCCGAAGGGCAAAGATCGCGACAGAGGGGGCAAAAAAAGGAAATAGGCACTTTAAATTACACCAAAATTATCAAATCAAACAGGTGAAGCAAAATGAAGAGTTTAAAAAGTGGCCCCGCCATGAAAAGCGCCCTGCGGCGCACCGTGCGCGATATTCTCATCGTCGCCAGCCTGCTGTGCATGCTCTACGGCGGCGCCAGGCTCTGGAGCGAGCTGCAGGAGTCCGCCGCCTCGGACTACGCGATACCCACGCTGCCCGCCGCGCAGGGGGAGGACGCGGATGATTTGCCCCGCGTGGATTTCCCCGGCCTGCGCGGCGGCGCGCCCGGGGCGCTCGCCTGGATCACCGTGCCCGAAACCCAGATCAATTATCCCGTGGTGCAGTGGACGGACAACAAGCGTTATCTGGACATCACGGCGGCGGGCCAGCCCTCCCGCTACGGCGCCATTTTCATGGATTACCGCAATAGCGCCGATTTTTCGGATTTTTACACGATCATCTACGGCCACAACATGCGCAACGGCAAGATGTTCGGCACGCTCAAGTCGTTCCGCGAGTCCGCTTTCTTCGACCGGGTAAAATACGGCTTCCTGCAAACCCCCGAAAAGACCTACCGCCTGGAGTTTTTCGCATGGACTTTATCGGACGCCGCCGGGGAATACTACAAGAACCTGCTCTTTTTCGTGCCCGGCGAAAAGGAGGCCTTCTTGGAGATGATGAAGGAGACCGCGGGCCGCTGGCGGGAGATCCCCCTGGGCCCGGAGGACCGCATCCTGGCCCTTTCCACCTGCTCCTACGCCACCGGGGACGAGAGGACGATCGTGCTGGCGAAGCTGGTGGAAATTGCATGATGAATAAGGCCCATCCATGATTCTGGATGGGCTGATTGATCTTTATTGTTTATTGCTCACGCATGAAATGCAATCGAAAAATTTTGTAACGCCCCGCCCCTTTGCGCAGTCATACAAGTGAACCGAGGTGAGAACGTGGCCGCGTTCGAGGAAGTATACGCGGAGTATTTCCCGCTGATCTGCCGCTATACCTATTCCCTCTGCCGCAGCGAGGCCCTGGCGGAGGACCTGGCCCAGGAGACCTTCCTGAAGGCCATGCGCGGCATCGGCGGCTTCCGGGGCGAGTGCAAGCTGGAGGTCTGGCTGTGCCAGATCGCGAAGAACACCTACTTCACTTACCTGAAGAAGCAGGAGCGGGCGCACAAAAGCCTGGAAGAGCTTCCCTTCGAGCCCTTCGCGGATTCCGCCGGGGAGGGCGGCGAGGCGGCCATGGAGGTCCACCGGGCGCTGCACCGCCTGGAGGAGCCCTACAAGGAGGTTTTCTCGCTGCGCGCCTTCGGGGAGCTCTCCTTCGGCCAGATCGCGGAGCTCTTCGGCAAGACGGAAAGCTGGGCCCGGGTCACGTATCACCGCGCGAGGCTCAAAATCAAAACCACGATGGAGGAAACAGCATGAAATTGTTTTCAAAGAAAACAACGAAAACAGGCATGATCGTCGGCATCGTCTGCGCGGCGCTGGCCGTGGCGGTGCTCATCGGCAGCATGGGCGTGGGAAGTTCCGATGGCATACAAAATTTCGACGGCAGCTATCTCAGCTACAGAACCAGTTCGGGTTTCGGCGGCGCGTTGAACAACTGGGCCAGTGTTGCCGCGACAAACGCGTTTAATGTTAGCGGCGGCAATATGGGCGGCGAGCACGACCGCTATGACTACGGCGACCGCATCGTCGTCGCCAACGCCGGCGTTTCGCTGCAGACAAAGATGTACGATGCCTGCGCCGCCGCCATCAAGGCGAAGCTGGCGGAGCTGGGCGGGCGCGCCGACGCTTGGGACGAGGAGAATTACCAGTCCGGCCGCCAGGCGGCCATCGTCGCCCGGGTGCCCGGCAAAAAGCTGGACGCCTTCCTGGACAGCCTGCCGGAATACGCCACGGTGATGAGCCAGAGCAAGAATTTCTCCGACGTCACCGACACGCTCATCGATACCGAGAGCAAGAGGGAAGCCCTGGAGGCCGAGAAGGAAGCCCTGCTGAAGCTCTTTGACCAGGCCGGCAATGTGGACGAGGCCATGCGGGTGCAGCAGCGGCTTTCGCAGGTGCGCGGCGACCTGGAAAGCTACCTGAAAACGCTGCAGAGCCTGCAAAGCCAGGTGGAGTACAGCACCGTGCAGATCTGGATCAGCGAGGTGGACCGCATCTCCACCCCCTCGCAGAGCTTCGGCGACCTGGCGGGCTCAGGCTTTTTGAACAGCATCAAGCGCATCGGCGCGGGCCTGCGCAATTTTACGTTGTGGCTGATCGCGGCTATACCTTATCTGGTGATCTTGGCTATTCCCGCCACGGTGGGCGTGCTGCTGCTGCGGCGCTCCATGAAAAAGCGCAGGGCAAATAAGCAAGCGAAAGAGGCGGTTCAGGCATGATGCAATGTGATTTGATCCGTGATTTGCTGCC
>Ga0123353_10018395_pt1 | contig 10331 bp, 3 predicted proteins | sample TergutLab28metaG_3_FD_92763 | JGI IMG/M metagenome (GOLD analysis project Ga0123353, IMG submission 92763) | Labiotermes labralis P3 segment gut microbial communities from Petit-Saut dam, French Guiana - Lab288 P3 | ecosystem: Host-associated > Arthropoda: Insects > Digestive system > Gut ...
CTTTCTCCGACTGAAGAAGCGTTTCCGCAGAATCTTTACGCGCTATGACAAGCTGGATGTGCTCTTCAGCGGATTTATCCTGTTCGCCATGATTGTTGATGCTGTAGTGTGAACAGACTCTAGGCAGGTATTGAGATATGTCCAAGATATAAAAGATGGAAAAAGAAAAAAAGCGAACGGCAGACCCTTTGGCAAAGTAGATAATATTGCATTCTACTGCTATATTATTGCAGACTTGACTGATAGCATGGTAGAAGCGGCGCTCGGCGGTTCTTTGAACAGAACTCAAGACGGCGAGGGTTTCTTTGGATACAATCAAAATTACGGAGCTTATATCGAAGTGATTTCTTTTGAAAAACTTCTGCGCGATGCAAAGGACCGCAATCGAATTCTCTTTGATAGGCTCTTTAAACCCAGCCCGAAAAATGTTATTGAATCATCCCTCTTAGTTCAGGACGAGAGTCTTATAGCTCCCCGCAACGATGGCGACAAGTAGTTTTTCACCAAGCGGCTATATGAGAGGCGCACAAAAGCGAGTATGCTGTTGGAATTGAGCAAATGGTAGAGTGTAACCATTATTCTTTCATGGCAGGGTATGCTGGGCAACGTCTAATCCCATAGTTAGACGTCACATATACTGTCATGTATATGGCCAAAAGACTCCTGTAACGGGGGTCTTTTGGTTTTGTGTGAGTCAAAAATGTTGCCGTTTGGAGCTTTGGGGCCATCTGTTTCCTCGCCCACCCGCAAGTTCAGGCGGGTACTGTTGAACGAACTGGAATCCTTGCACCCATACTAAAGGCAACTGTTGAACAAACCGAAGCTAATGCACCCGCGCCGAGGGCACTGTTGAACGAACTACTGCCCTTGCACCCAAGTGTTGAACGAATGTAAAATGACGGGATAGCGGTGATATTAAAACCGGCTGATTAAGCGACCTGCTCGTCTAAGCTTTAGATATAAGCCAAGTGCGACTACCCCGCCAATAACTGTGGAGAGAATAGCGCTGCCATCAAGTCCGCTGGAGGATTTTGTGAAGAAGCCGGTGCCTGGGGTTCCTGGGCCGTTGCCTAGGTCTCCATCACCATCACCGCCATCTGGGTCTGTGTCACCGCCGCCGCCATTGTCTCCGTCTCCTCCATCGGTTTCATCACAGATATCCCAAGTTGTCCCCAATATGAAGCCGCGGTTGACGAATTGGTTTACACAGGTAGTCGTTTGAAATACCTCTGGGTCGTCAAAAGTCATATCAAAATCCGGACTAGATAAAGCCTTGCTGCTGATTGTTATCCTTTGGGCAGCATCCTGGATGTCTGAATCCTCCCCCATAACATCCACAATAGTTATCGCTATCGGGGCATTGCTGCGACCAGATATCCAGTTTATCGTATTGCTTCCACTAAGCGATAGGATGGCTGTATCAAGTGGAAATCCAGGGTCAACGAGCGCGGTATTTAATATTACAAGATTAGTAGCAGTTATGCTGCTGTTCTCACTAAAAAGATAGAGACCCATATAAAAACTATCAATAGTTACATTATTCATGCTAACATTGATGCCGTCCCCCTCAGTAGCAAGGGCAGTAATTAGTTTGTGGTAATCATCTAGCTCCACATCCAGATCCATGACTAGGTTTAGGTCATTTATGATTGAAAACCGGGACGCATCCCTTTGTCTCCAGGCTGAAGCTGTTCTTCAAATGGGACATTCAGTTTGATGAAACGAATCCCTATGCCATTGAAGATCGTGGAGCCCGCGAAGTGGTATATGCGGACAGGGAGATGGTTGAGGCGGCGATCATCAAGAATTTTCCCGACATCAAACTCCCCGGGCCGGAAGAACGCCCCGCGCCGCAACCGCAGCAGCAACGCAAGAAGCAACAGCCACAGCAGGGCAAGGGGGTAAAGGTATAGCATATTGCGGGAAAATCTATAACGACGCGCGTGTGCTGACGCGGGCGAAATCGGTATACCTATATCTCAGCGACCGGCAAGGTACCGCGGATGAAACCTGGCCGGGGATCAATACCATGGCGCGGGATCTTTCCATGTCCCGCAGCACGGTCAAGCGGGCGCTTGCCGACCTGGAACGGCTGGGATATATATTAAAGGAAAGCGCGTTCCGCCCGAACCGCGCGCAAACATCAAATCGCTACAGGGTTATACACTAAATTTTCGCTTAGGGTCATTTTACCCTTTGGATGAACCGGGGGGAGGGTCATGAGCGGCCCTCCCCTGTATGGAATAACCCAGGTGAAGAGAATATCACTGGCAGAAGAAGAACACCGGCAGAAGTTCCTGCAATGTAGTAAAAACAAACGATGGCCCCAACAATGAGAACCGCTAGGGCAATCCTGGCGGTTCCCGCTATTCTTCTCTAGCTGTCCCGCCATTCGTCGGCATCGGCCTTACGCGGACTCCGCCACCCAGGCCGAATTGCCGCTGCAGTTGGCGCTCGGGTGTTTCCCGTGCTGCCAGCAAAGCGGGCGGGTTCGGGTTCGGCCCCGACTTCTGACGGCGCTGTGGCAGCGTTTGTATTTTGTCCTGAGAAGGCCAAACCACGAATCATTGTTCGGCAGTTACCTTGCGCAAGCGCAGAAAAGCATTCGCACAAGAAAAGCCTGGAAAACATTTAGTCGAAAAACAACCAAATTCTCTTGACAAGCTCGATCTTCGATGGTATCATTCACATAGATTGAAGGACTTTCACAACACTGTCACAATGAAGGAGAAGCGAAATGAAGAAATACTTCTTGAAGCCCTTGGCGATACTCTTGGCGGTAGTGATGTTCATACAAATCGCGCCGCTGGATGGGTTGGTTTCGGCCTCGGCGGCCGCGCCGGTCCCGCAGCTGGGTGACGTGCCCAGCGCACCGGATATATACCAGGAGCCATCGCGGCACTTGAGCGAGGATGTATCGCTGCGCACGGCGGATTCGAAGGTGTTCAATAACGAAGACGGATCGGGCTCGGCGTATGTTTACCCGCAGAGCGTACACTTCGAGGATAAAAACGGGGACTGGCAGGAGTATGACAACACCTTGGTCAAGCAGGGTGATTTTTATGCGCCGAAGGCAAGCGCCTTTGAACTCGCTTTGCCGGATGTGCTGGGCGGCAGGAAAGCGATTACGATGAAACACGGTCCGCTTGGGTTTACGCTCGGGGTACCGGGCGCGGCTTCCGAGGCCATCGTGCCGGACTTGAACGAGCTGGAAATGATCGTGCTGCAGGAAATGCTGAAGGAAATAGACCTCAGCGAAGCGAAGGAGGGTGATTTTGACCTCGATACGTTCCCGGTGGAATTTTTCAACCAGCAGATGAGCGCCGTGCGGGGCCTTGAATCGGTCATATATTACCCGGACGCCTTCCCGGGCGCGCATTTGGAGTACACGATCCTGCCGGAAAAAATTAAAGAAAATATATATGTACTGGAAAAGCAGGGCAAATATGAATACAGCTATACGCTGGACCTGCAAAATCTGAAGGCCGTACAGAAGGATGAGCGCACGATCCACCTGTTTTGCACGAAAACCGGCGATTTGAGAGTCGAAATTGAGGCGCCCTATGCCGTTGACGCCGCGGGCGAAATGAATACGCAGGCCCTGAAGCTTACACTAAAGGGAAATACCCTGACGGTGACCGCCGATAAAAAGTGGATGAACGCGAAGGAACGCGAATTCCCTGTGCAGCTTGACCCCACCTACGCGTTTTCCATCAATGAGTTCAGCATGGCGAGCGTGAGCGTGAACGATAAGATAGGGCGCAGCGGCGATCTTTCCTTCACGCTCAATGTGGGCGGAAGAAGGGGGTTCACCGGCCTTTTGGGCAATACCGGGGTGACAAACGTAAACCGCTCTTACCTGCGCTTTGAGATGCCGGAACTGCCCAACGACGCTGTCGTGACAAACGCGACGCTTATGCTGGACGACAACGCCACGCCGGCCTGGGCGAAGCTGCTGTACTGGCTGCTGGATTTCCTGGGGCCCGATTGGGTGACCAAGCCTATCGATATCATGTATTACTTCATGGGGCAGGAGACCAGGGGTTACACGGTCGACGTCCGGGCGGAGATGGTGATCGAGGAATGGATCGATACGTTCACCGTCTGGTCAAACCGGCCCAAAACGACCGGGGTCGCGCTTGCCCTGGGCAACGACGACCCTGACCTGCCGGACCGCAGCTGGTGGAAGGGAAAAGGGCCCCAGGGCCTGCATACGTTCGACATCACCGACGCGGTCAAGCACTGGATCAAAGTAGGCGGCAACGAGAATTACGGCATTATGCTGCGTGCGGAAGACGAAAGCAAGTATGATAAGAACTTCCTGCAGTTCGCTTCTTTGGTGTACCAGGGCGAAATCGACATGAAGTATGTCAACCGTGCGGCCAATTTCATTATTGACGGTATACTTGCCGCGATTACCGCGGGCACGAGTATTGCAATTCCCTGGTATCTCAAGCGGATGCTCCAGGTGCAAATCCCCAATGTCCCGATCCATATCAACCGCCTGGACACGGAGCCTGTCGTTGCGATCCACTTTATCAGCGCCACGGGGCTGGAGGACTATTTCAGCTACGAAACGGTGGGGATGGGTCGCTCCGGGGCGGCCTACGTGAACCATTACAACGGCGCGCTGACATACGTGCAGCCGGTTGCGCAGATGGGCGGCGAGCGCATGCCGGCGGGGGCGTCGCTGGTCTACAACTCCAACCATGACCGTTCGCACGGCGAGCTCTGGAACATGAAAATGGGCGTGGGGTTCCGGATGAGCCTGTTCGAGCAGCTCAACCCGGTCAACAACTACGAACCGTTCAACCTGCTGGATGATTTGAAAATCGAAGCCATCGACAGGATAGGCAAATTGCTGCAGTGGATGGGTGCAGCGAACTTGGTTTACAATGTTGTCATAGACGCCCTGAACTCCCCCAGGCAATATTACACGTTGATCGACGGCGACGGGACGGAGCATTGCTTCGTCCAGCACGAGGACAGGGAACGGCGGGACGAATTCGTAAGCGAAGTGAACAAAAAGCTGATATTGCATCGAAAGCCCCTTTCGGCGGACGGCTTCCAATTTGTGCTTGAAGACGAGTACGGAAACCAGAAGATATATCAAGACTCGCGTTTTGTGGACGTCGGGTTCAGCACCCCGGACGAATTGGACGAATGGAAAAACTTCGCCCGCCGCTATTACTACCTGAATACAATCAGGGACGCGAACGGGAACGAGACGAATATTTTCTATGAAACGGATTTTCGCAGCGGCAATTACGGCCGCATCATGAAAGTTGTAGACACGATTGGGCGGGAATTCAATTTTGAGTACGACAATGAAGGATATTTATCAAAAATAACAGACCAGGTGGGCAGGGCCACAAGCCTTGCGTATAAGAAAACCGGCTATTACGTGCCTGTGCTTGACAAAATCACCTACCACGACGGCCTGGAAACCCAGTTCAATTACGCGGACAAGCAGGATAAAAACGCGAGGGCCCGCAACCGCACGCGGCTTGTGACCATCACCAACCCGGACGAGCACCATTTTGCGTTCGGGCTTGAAAAAGTGCATACCAGCAGGCGCACGAGCTACCGCGTGGATAAAATACTGCACGGCATAAAAGGCAGCTTTACGCGCGTGGATAACCCGGATATGCAAAAACCCGACAAACCCTGGGCTGACAGGACCGGGGGCTTTTGGCAAAGAGTGTTTTACTGGATCAGCAGGGCGGTTTATGAGCTCGTTTGGAACATATTGCTGCGCCCCAGCTGGTTTTTGATTGATAACCACGGCCGGTGGTATTTCCTGTTCCGCCAGCCGCCCGACCCGACCTATGGGGACGACGACTACGATTATGACTATGAATTTGAAAATGACGTATCCTGCACCTGGTTTGGGTACGAGGGCGGCCGCACGACGGTAATCAGCTCGCTTGGCGAAGCCGCGGGGGTGACCTATGCTTTCGACCGGATTGGCCGCGCGGTGGGGGCGCGGGACAACACCACCGGCGAGCAGGCGTTTATCGGCTACACCCAAAGCGACGGCGTGAACAACCTGCCCGGCTTCGCGGCGGGCACAGCCGTGGTGCGCAATTTGCTGGGCGACCCCAGCGGCAACAGGCCCGGCGTTACATTGTATACAGAAAATGAAGTAGTGCCCGCGGTTGCCGGAAAGCAATTCTGGGGGGTCACATCCGGCAATTCGATGAAGTACACCAGTATAACAAAACTGGAAGATAAAACGACCTACACCCTTTCGCTGTTCGCCAGGCAGGCGGCGCCTTCCAGCAACGCGGAACTAAGAATAACCTGTGGTGACGATGACGACACACGCAAGGTGCTCTCTGGCGATTGGGATCGCTACATTTTTACGTTCGAAAATGGCGCCAACAAATTTTTAGACGTATTCATAGAGGCCGTCGGCGGGGATATCCTGGTGGACGCGGTGCAGCTGGAGAAGAACAACACCGCCTCGCCGTATAACCATTTGGCGAACAGCTATTTTGCGAATCGTTCGGCGGCATCCTGGGACCTGTTTTCCAAAACAGGGGGTTCTTCGAATGCCGTGGCTGAAAAATTTGTATTCAAAGATGATTATCTTCTGGTTGAGGGCGACCCAAATAAAGAAATCGCTTTGCAGCAGATAATCCAGCTGCCTGGAAACGCACCTGATCAAATGATGCTGTTCGGGGCGACGGCTTCCGTTGTCTCGGTGCGGGATGAAGAGGAGAAAGCCAGGGTTTCCGTTGAGTTTTACGACAAAGACGGCGTGATCATGTTGGAAGAGAAAGAAGATGACGAGGAAGAGCGCATTCGTTTCCTTGATTGGCTCAGAAAGTGGTTCCGGGGGGAAAACCCGCCGTGGCCGGACGAATGGAAGCAAATCAGGCCGGTGGAAGACGACGATGACAAAATCACCAATGTGGATGGCAGCCATGTGTTCGCCAATTTCAACAGGGATATCAAGCCGCTGTTTGAGATCAAAGGAGAAAGCAAAAAATGGTATGATTTCAAAGGAAAGAACCCAACAACGGCTAAATTGGTCGTTTCAGACGACGAGAGAGGCTTCCAAACAGCCGCGACGGCGTATGTGATCCCGAAAGAGGCCGATCACGCGATTCTTTACATCAGCTATGACAACCAGTCCAAGGACCTGCAGAACGCCATGCGCGTGCAGGAGGCCTTTGTGTACATCGGGGCCGGCGGCACGATCTTCGACTACCTTGGCGGAAAGCTGCACCAGGCGACTTCCAGCGGCGGCATAGCGACCTATGAGTGGGATGGACCGAATGTTACAAAAGTTGAAATAGAAAGGCCTCTGTCAAAAGAAGAAGCAGAAAGACGCAAAAAAGGCGAAGAGGTCAATCCCAGAAGAGACATCGTTGAGTATGAATACGACAGCAAAAACAATGTCACAAGCATGGTTTCAAGCAGGGACGACGGCAGCGGCGACGGCAGCGCCGACGACATAAAGAACTATCTTGTGACGAAAACAACCTATGACTACAAAACCACACGTACCAGTACGTATCGCCGGAACAGCAGGTTCTTAAATATAAACTGGAGTAACGATACCAGCATCCAGGAAAATGTGGACATCGGCGGCATTTTGACCGGCTCCACCGTGATGACCTTCACATTTAGGGGCACGGAAGAAGATGAGAAAAAACCCGCGCCCGGCGTTACGCCGCTGGCCAGCAAGCAGACCATTGAATATGTGGACTACTATAATGGCGTCCATGCGCCTTTCTACAACGATGTGAAAAAAGTGACGGACGGCAGCACCGGGCAATGGGTGGAGTATACCTATGAGAGCCGGAATAACAACATCCTGACGGAAGCCAACGCTTCGGACGAATCGCGTTCCACGTACCATTACAACAAGGACGCGCCCGTGCTCAGCAACGCGCTGGATATTCTCACAAATATCAAGGCGTACGACGGCGCCACTGTGTATGAAAATGAGTATAACTATACCGGCTTCGGCGCCGGGCAAAGCGACACGGTTTCCGGTTTGCTTAGCTATATTGAGCGCAATGGCACCAGGTATTCGTTCAACTATGATGTGTTCGGGCAAGTGGAAACCGTACAAATCGGCAACCAGACGCTTGTTGAAAACAAATATTTCGGCGAAGAGGCGGAGAAAAACGATCCTTCAGGCAAAACGCGGCGGTTCGCGCTGGAGGAAAGACGCTATGAAAACGGCTTTACGTTCATGCCTGAGTATGACGAGCGCGGCCGCGTTGTGGCCGAGCGCTGGAAGGGCTCGCCCTGGAACAACACCGAGTATATCTACGGCAACAGCGGGCTGCTTTCCTGGGTGATGGACAACGATTCGCAGCGCAGCACGCAGTTTGACTATGACATGCAGGGGCGGCTGACGGGCGTCAACACGGAGCGCACGGGCCCGGGCGCGGTTGAGTCCACCGTGAGGCTGGGCTACAGGAACGGGGGCGAGCTGGAGGATTTCCGGCTGTGGGTGAACGGCAGCCCGCTTTCGCGGGTGCGGTACGAGTACGACGTGTTCGATCGGCCCGACGTGACCACGTTCGCCGGCAACAGTACGCTGCGCTACAACTACAACGCCCAAAACGGGCGCCTGGAAAACACCGTCCTCAATAACGGCCTGGTGACCACGCGTTTCGACTACAAGGACAACGGGACGATGCCAGGCACAAACGCGAAGTATGCGGGTAACGTGACGGGGTTGACGCATGCCCTGCCGGGGGATACCATCGAGTTCGAGTACGAGTACAACGACGGCAAGAACGGCAATATCATGGCCATCACGCAGGACGGGCGGAGGCACGAGTACACCTACGACGGTATCGGCCAGCTGACCGAAGAAAAAACGATTGTTACGACAACCGTACCAGCGCCTGTGCCAGCGCCTGTTGAAGAGGTCGCTGAGGAAATCATAGAAGTGATCGCCGAAGAAATTGAGGAAGAGATTAGCGAAGAAACCGAGGAAGCGGCCGAAGAAGAGATCATCGATGAGCCTGTCGAAGTGGCCTTTGAGGAACCCGAAACGCAGGCGGCCGTCATGCAGGCGACCGTAGAGACCGTAACCACCTATGCCTATGACCAGGGCGGGAATTTGACCCATGTCAACGGCGATCAGGTGTTCTTCTACGGCAATAGCCAGTGGAGGGACCAGCTGACCACCGCCTACGGTAAGCAGCTGACGTATGATGCGATCGGCAATTTGGTTCACGACGGCACCAACACCTACACCTGGCAAAAGGGCAGCCAGCTGAAAAGTATTGAGGGCGCGGTCAATGCGGAGTACGAATATGACTATACAGGGTTAAGAAGAAGCAAGACCACCGGCGGGGTGAGGACGGAGTTTGTTTGGGTGGGTGGGCTGCTCATGGCGCAGCAAAGCGATGATGGGAATACCATTGCGTGGAGTTATGACCAAGGCGGCAAGATGGTTGGGTTTAGCCTGACAAGCGCTGGCGTTACCGAGAATTACTTCTACCTGCGCAACGCACAGGGCGATATCGTGGGAATATCCAACACTACAGGCGAGCTAGTTGCCCGGTACGAGTACGATGCTTGGGGGAATCCAGTTGACAAACTAGACGACCCGTTGTATAATAGTGATATTGCACAGCTTAATCCCATTAGGTATAGGAGGTACTACTACGATACCGAGACAGGATACTACTACTGTAAGAGTCGCTACTACAATCCCGAGTGGTGCAGGTGGATTAGTGCGGATGTATTGATGGATACCGGCCAGGGTGTGCTCGGCACCAACATGTATGCGTATTGTCGAAATGATCCGGTGAATTTGTGTGATCCCAGTGGGTATATTCCAATGATTACAACTGGTACAATTTATGATATAGAAAAACTGATTTTAGCGGATTTAAGAAATCAGGGTTTCACGGTTATAAGCAACAAAATGAATGATACCATTACTATAATACCACCAACAAATCCTTTAAAAGAGGGAGCAAAAGCTGGGTTTGAAACTCTCTCTGTTAGTGCAGCAATTCAACCGGCGATAATTAAGGGAGTAACAAAGGCTAGCTCTGCGGCTATGGCTGCTCAAATGGCAAAAAACACAGGCAGGGGTGCAATTGAGGGATCTGTTAGTAGATTCGCTGCTGCTACAAAGCAGACAGCTAAAGCATCTAAAGGAGCAACAGCTGTAGTAAAGGCCATTCCACTTGCTGGAACTGCAGTTGGTTTTGCGATTGATGTATATGGAGATTATAAAGCTGCAGATGGCATCAATGGTGAATTTTTGGGGAGAGCAGTTATTTCGTTTGGTGTTGCCGCGGTTGATGTTGTTATGGATTTAACCGGCGTTGGGGCAGTGGTTTCAA
>Ga0123353_10018396_pt1 | contig 10330 bp, 8 predicted proteins | sample TergutLab28metaG_3_FD_92763 | JGI IMG/M metagenome (GOLD analysis project Ga0123353, IMG submission 92763) | Labiotermes labralis P3 segment gut microbial communities from Petit-Saut dam, French Guiana - Lab288 P3 | ecosystem: Host-associated > Arthropoda: Insects > Digestive system > Gut ...
TTACGACCGTATTATTGTAAAAGATATTCCTGAAAACACTCTTTATCAGATTTATTCCATACATGGTCAATTGATACAAACAGGTACTACAAGTCCTGATATCTCTACTGCAGAACTCAACAAAGGAATTTACATTTTACGATTAGAAAACGGAAAAGTGTTTAAATTTGTGAAATAATAGCCCTAAAAAGTTTGCCCTTGAATTGTGGGTTGTTTCCTGCCAGTAGGAATTCCGGCAGAAAGCGAAATGTTACAAGTTGCCAAATTAAATGAATTTAGAAATAGGTTGCAAATTTAGTGTACCTTTTTTATAAAGTTGGACATGTCCCAAGAATTTTATGCTGAATTGCTCATTCTTTGTTTTGAATCGCCTTCATCGCGTTTTTAAACTGAAAAAAATAGGAACGTGAAACAGTAAACACGCGATTTCCCATATACACATTGTTTTTTTGAATCTTATCAATGTAGTTTAGATTGATAATGGTCGCATTATTAATTCGAATTAAATACTCAGCAGGTAGTTTCATGATAGTTTCTTTGAGTGTTGCCTCGTGAAAATGGAGCTGATTTGTAGAAGTTTCTATTGCAATAAATTTCTTTTCTTTGGTTATTACTGTGATAATATTAGACTTTATTTTTGTACTAACTTTTTGATATCTAATAAAAAATGAATCATTGTCTTTATTTTGTGCAGATTTGGCATGTTTATAAGCAATGGGACCTTCAGCTGCCATTGGCTCAAGTTGATAAACGTTATTAATGTCGGAAATGATACGTATGATTTTATAGATTTTACTAATAAGCAAATCATTGGTAAATTGTGAAGGGATCACATCAAATAATCCTTTATCGAGCCAAAATTGAGGATTTTCTTTCGAGGAGACGATTCCTAAAATAATAGGAGGCTTGTGAATTATTTCTAAAATATCAATCTCTTCATTTTTTCGTTGAGATAAATCGAGAATTAAGATTTCAGGGCGGAAGTAGTTCATCCGCTCTAAGAAATCGATGCGGTGGTTAACAAATCCAAAAAATTGGATGGACTTGAATCTTGACAAACAATCAATTACTTTTTTTTCAAGTGACGCGTTTTGAATAAACGCAAAGCATGTTACTGGTTTCATACGAATTTTATTTTATTAAACTGTGCGGCAATAATATCATTTTTTTTTAAAATATCAAGTAAAAGTTAATTTTTTTTAGAAAAAAATCATTTATTTCCATTTTTTTTATATATTTTTGCGCACTGATTATAAAGATATGTCAAGAAAAAGGATTTTGTACGTTACTCCTGCCATTTTTCCTTACTTACCGGAGAACTATATTAACTCTATTTGCAGATTTTTACCTCAAGGAATACAGGAAAGAGAGAATGAAATTAGAACATTTATGCCAAAATATGGCTTAATCAATGAACGCAAACACATGCTGCATGAAGTGATTCGGCTTTCAGGACAAAATATTATTATTGAAGACAACGACTATCCGCTCATTATTAAAGTAGCTTCCCTGCAAGCTGTGCGTATGCAAGTGTATTTTATTGATAGTGAAGATTTTTTTAGAAGAAAAGCAATTTTTGAAGATGAAGACAATCGTTTTTTTGATGATAACGATTCCAGGCTTCTATTCTATGCCAAAGGAGTTATTGAAACCGTTCGCAAATTAGGTTGGAACCCTGATATCATTCATTGCCATGGTTGGCTTGCATCGTTAGTCCCTATTTTTATCCGTACTGTTTACAAAGATAATCCCCTTTTTCAGGATGTTAGAATTATTACATCGGTCTATAATGACTATTTTCCTGAAAAATTCTCTTCACATTTTTTGAAAAAACTTAAAATTACAGGTATCCCGAGAGATGCATTAAACCATTTTAAAGGAGCTGCCGGATATAATACGATTCTAAAAACAGCTATTGATTTCTCCGATGCGGTAATTTTAGCGCATCCTAATATTACACACTCGCTGAAAAAATATATAAATAAGTTTGAATACCCCACCCTTTTACACCCTGAATCTGAAGATTATTTAGAATATGTTGATGAATATAATCATTTTTATGAAGAACTTTTGGAACTCACCCCGCGAGAATTTTAATTTTCCACCTCTTTATTGTTTAGCGCTTTTTTTATCGCTCACCATGTTGGTGAACTTTCAAGCGTGCCAAAAAGATCCGGGATCTATCGGAATTAATATTACAGATCCCAACCAACTACTGAATGCTGTATTTACAGATACAATTACACTCACTGCATACTCGACTTTGGATGATACTTTGAATACAAGAAACTTATCCGACAATTTTTTAGGCTTTCTAAGAGACCCCATTTTCGGAATAACTTCTACCGGAATATTTACACAATTTGTGCCAAGTGGAAACAGCGTTAGCTTTGGAAACTCCCCACAACTCGATTCTATTGTTCTCACGCTTAGATATTCAGGAGATTTTTATGGAGATACTTTAAACCCATTTATTATTCAGATTTTTAGACTCACAGAAGATATTTCTTCTTCAAAAGTTTACTATCAAAATACAATCTTTGCACATTCTTCAGACAACTTAACATACAAATATGATTACCAGTTATCTCCAAGACCTAAATCTAAAGTTAGATTAGATTCAATTGTTGACGCACATGCCCGCATAAGATTAAGCGATGAGTTAGGAAATCTATTTTTAAGAAGTACTTCACAAATGACCTCTAATGAAGCATTTAAAAACTTTTTTAAAGGATTGTATATTTGCGCAAAACCGCTTGCTAATAATGGCACGCTCGTTAATTTTAATTTGAGAAACGCACTGTCAGGTATCCAACTCTATTATAAAAATGATACCATCGCCAGACAATTTCAATTTGACATTAGAAGCACTGAAACAGTAAGAGTTAGTAATTACGTACATGATTATGAAGCAGGTGACCCATATTTTGTTAATCAAGTAATTCGTGGCGATTCTTTATTAGGAAGAGACAAACTTTATGTGCAATGTATGGGTGGAGTAAAAACAATAATTAATTTTCCTCATATTAAAGAGTTTAGAGAAAGAAATATCGTTATTGCTAAGGCAGAATTGGTTATTACAAATATTGGGGAAAACCTTGCTTTTTTTCCGCAGCCCAACAGATTAAATATTAATAGAATTGATAAAAAGGGTGAGTTAAGCGTTTTACCCGACTTTGGCACTTCCTTTTGGGGGGGCGCCTATAATGCTTCTACTAAAGAATATAGATTCCGCATTACGAGATATATACAAGATATTATTCTCAGAGATGATTATCACCCCTATATTTATTTAGTGGCAGATAGAAAAGCAGCAGATGCGAGTAGATTGGTTTTAAGCGGAACCCATCCGTTCGATCCGGGTTCCAGACTGAGATTAGAAATTTACTATACAGAATATTAACCTCTTTGCATAAAAAATAGTATGTGCGGAATTGTAGCCTATACGGGAAACAAACAAGCTTATCCAATCTTAATTAATGGAATTAGAAGATTGGAATACAGAGGATATGACAGCGCCGGCGTTGCATTGCTTTGTAAAGTAAGAATTAAGCTCTACAAAAAACAAGGAAAGGTTGCAGACCTTGAAAATTTTTGCACCGAAAAAAATGTAGAGGCATTCACAGGAATTGCACATACCCGATGGGCTACTCACGGAGAACCAAACGACGAAAACGCGCACCCGCACCTTTCGGAAGATGGTTCGTTGGCTTTAATTCACAACGGAATTATTGAAAACTATCTGAGTTTAAAAAATGAACTCATTGATCGGGGCTATATCTTTAAAAGCAACACAGATACCGAAGTTTTAGTGTATCTCATTCAAGATATTAAAAAGACTGAAAATGTGGACTTGATTGAAGCCGTGAGAATGGCGTTATCGGTAATTGTAGGAACTTACGCATTGGCTATTTTGTCAACCGAATATCCTAAACAAGTGATTGTTGCAAAAAAAGGGAGTCCATTGCTTATAGGAATAGGTAAAAATGAGTTTTTTGTGGGTTCAGACGGTGCTCCTATTGTTGAATACACCCAAAAAGTAGTCTATTTGAATGATGAAGAAGTTGCCGTGCTTCATCCGGATAAAGAGTTGAAAATAATTAATATTTGCAATGAAAAGCAACGTCCTTTTATTCAAAAGTTAGAGTTGAAATTAGAACAAATTGAGAAAGGTGGTTTTGAACATTTCATGCTTAAGGAGATTTTTGAACAGCCCAAAGCTATTGTGGATAGTATGAGAGGAAGAATTAACACTAAAAAAGATGTAGTTTCGCTCGGCGGCATCATCGAATATGAGAACAAAATGCTGAATGCGAAACGTTTTATCATTGCTGCCTGTGGAACCTCTTGGCACGCCGGCTTAGTAGCAGAACATATTTTCGAAAGCCTAATCCGTGTCCCTGTAGAGGTAGAATATGCTTCCGAATTTCGATACAGAAATCCAATCATTAATGAAGATGATGTCTTGATCGCCATTTCCCAATCCGGAGAAACAGCCGATACGCTGGCTGCTATAGAATTAGCAAAAAGCAAAGGCGCTACCGTTATCGGAATCTGTAATGTGGTTGGCTCAAGTATTGCCCGAAGTACACACGCAGGTTCTTATACTCATGCCGGACCAGAAATTGGAGTAGCTTCTACAAAAGCTTTTACCGCTCAAGTAACTGTGCTTACACTCATGGCTCTGAGTTTGGCAAGAAAAAAAGGAACTATCTCTCTCTCCTATTATTATCGTTTAGTGAATGGATTGGGGGCTATTCCTGAAAAAATTGTAGCTATTCTTCAAAAAAATGAAGAGATTAAAAATATTGCCAACTATTTTCTTGATAAACGGAATGCTATCTATTTAGGACGTGGCGTTAATTTCCCTGTTGCTTTAGAAGGTGCATTGAAAATGAAAGAGATCTCTTACATCCATGCCGAAGGATACCCTGCAGCCGAAATGAAACATGGACCCATTGCACTTATTGATGAAGCAATGCCTGTGGTTATAGTTGCTACAGAACAAGAAACTTATGAAAAAATTGTTAGCAATATTCAAGTAGTGAAATCACGAAGGGGAAAAATAATCTCTATCGTTTCCGAAGGAGATGAAATTGTGAAAAATATGTCCGATTTTTGTATTGAAATACCTAAAACAGAAGAACTGCTCTCCCCTCTCGTAGCTTCTGTACCCCTACAACTACTTGCTTATCATGTAGCATTATTGCGCGGCTGCGACGTGGATAAACCCCGAAATCTAGCAAAATCGGTTTCTGTTGAATAATATTATTATGAAAAAAAAAATAATTCAACTTCTTATATTTCTTAGTCTTGGAATATTCTTTGTGTGGATTTCCGTGAAAAATTTATCTCCTGAGGATATGGAAAAAATTAAAGAGAGTGCGGTAGGGATACTTAACCCAAAAAGCTTGTTCTATATTTTTCTTACCATGATTTCAGGAGTGATCGCACACTATTTCCGCGCGCTTAGAAATATATTATTGATTGACCCGCTGGGCTACCGTGTGCGAAAAGCTACCGCTTTTTACTCTGTTATGGTTTGTTATCTTTCCAATTTAGCTATCCCACGTCTGGGAGAAGTACTCCGCTGCTCTTTTCTTCAACGATATGATAAAGTTCCTTTTCAGAAATCTTTTGGAACCGTAGTGGTGGACAGAGTATTAGACCTAATTATATTTGCTGTGCTTTTTGTGCTCATTATCTTCCTGAATAAAGAATTGTTATCGGAATTAGTTATTAATAAAGAGGGGGTTACGCTGGGCGTAAGGATGGGTGAAATTTGGATCATTCTTTGGAAATTAAAATATCTGATATTAGGAATTATTGCATGTTTTGTTATAGGAATATTCATAAGAAAAAAGAAAAAAACTGCTAAAAATGAATCAAAAATCACAACTAAAATTAAAAATATTATATTCGATTTATGGAAAGGACTCATCTCAATTAAAGACATAAAACATCCCTATCTATTTGTAATTTATACTATTGCTCTTTGGGTATTCTATTATTTGGGCACATTGATGTGTTTTCTTGCTTTCGACTTTTTACAGGATTTAGGTCCTATGCCTGCATTTATGGTTTTAGTTGTAGGCGCTATCGGTTTTATGGTAGCACAAGGAGGTTTGGGGGCATATCCACTTATAGTTGCAGGAATATTAGTACTTTATGGCGTAGATTTTGCACAGGGATTAGCCGCTGGATGGATAGGTTGGAGCGCTCAAACAATTATGATACTCATTGTGGGATTCGCCTCGCTTATTTTGGCTTCCTTTCTGAAAATTGAAAATAGAGCAGTAAATAATGAATAATGATTAATGATTAATGATTAATGATTAGTGGTTTCATTTTTAAGGTTAAAAGTTTAGGGTTCTTGGTTCACGGACTAAATACTTTATTCTATTCTACGTTCTGCTTTCTACTTTCTACTTTCTGCTTTCTGCCTTTCTCTCTCTTTGCCCAACAACCGGTTATTGATATTGACGAACATTCGCAAAACCGAATTATGTCTGCCACTGTGCAATCTTGCGATTTTCACCCAAACTTAAATTATAATCATATTTCACTTATAAAAAACACCCAACAAATTCCTGCTTATGCATTGTATCAAAATTTGTGGGATACTTTGTTTATTAGAAGTGAAATAATTGAGATACCTTTTTTCGAAAACCAGTTGAAAATTATGCTGGTACAAGAAGGCAATACGCCATTTGCGTTTCCAACTTCCGGCGCTGTTTCCACGGGTTATGTAAAAAACAGAGGAAGACAGCATACGGGAATTGATTTCACTGTTACCAAAAAAGAACCCGTAGTGGCTTGCTTTGATGGTGTTGTACGCCTCGCTAAAAAATTTGAAGAATATGAAAATACTGTGGTCATAAGGCATTATAACGGATTGGAAACACTATATGCCCTGCTCGAAAATGTGTATGTAACTTCCGGACAAAAAGTTAATGCCGGAGAACTTATCGGTTATATCAGCAATACAACCCATCCTAAAAAAAATGCGCTGCACTTTGAAATACGATTTTTGAATGAGTTTTTTAATCCTGAAAAAGTAATCAACCTCACAGAAAGAAAACTTCATAGCAACATATTGACACTCAATCCTAATGATTTTATCCATGTTCCTGTTGTATTGCCAAGCTCTTCAGAAAAACAGATAGAAACAGCTATTAATAATCATTCATCTCAAGACAAACTATTGAATACCCCAAAATCTATGCCTATGTTTCATACTGTAGAAAAAGGGGAGACTATTTTTAAAATATGCTCGAAATATAATATTACAGAACAACAACTTAGAACGTTGAACAGTATTAAAGGTGATCATATTGAAATAGGGCAAAAATTAAGAGTACAGTAATATGGAAGAGAACTATGTACGTCCTTCATGGGATGAGTATTTTATGGAAATTGCTCATACAGTGAGCAAGCGCGCCACTTGCAACAGAGGGCGAAGCGGCTGCGTAATTGTTAAAGAGAAACAGATTTTGGTATCGGGCTATGTAGGCTCTCCAAACGGATTGCCGCATTGCGATGATGTAGGGCACCAAATGAAAAAGATGCTGCACGAAGATGGCAGTATTAGCGAGCATTGCGTACGTACCGTTCATGCCGAACAAAACGCTATATGTCAAGCTGCAAAACGAGGTATTGCACTAGAAGGCAGCACCTTATATTGCCGAATGACCCCTTGCCGAGTGTGCGCTATGCTCATCATCAACTGCGGAATTAAACGGGTAGTGTGTGAAAAAAAATACCACGCCGGCTCCGAATCGGAAGAGATGTTTGCTATGGCAGGAGTGAAATTAGAGTTTTTTTCTGAAGAGGTTTTGAAGTATAAATAAGCATGCTGATAAATGAAACTATTTTGATGAAATCTCTAAAAATATATTATATCTTCATCCCCATCTTCATCATTACCGTTTTCGGAATTATTTTTTTTTCTAATGAAAAGGTAAAAGAAACCGTTCGAAAACAAACCGCGCAAATTATGAAAACAGAATTTATTCCCATTCAAAATAGAGCCTTTGAAAATTGTGAGGTATTTGCACAAAAAGATTCTATCTATGAAGATTTTAGAAACAACTTCCGCTTTCAGTTTCAAACGATTGGGATCGCTACTTTTTCTGATAGCAGCAGGCTTATCGTAATCTCAGAACCCACACCCTACTTTGAAATTGATTCTATAAAATCTATACTCATTAAATTTACGCATGCAGTTGAAACAAGAAACCATGCTTTTGGTTACGACGGTTTTGTAACGGACATTCTCATTTCATTGGTAAATGCTACCGGTGAAAATGTGCAGAACATCGTAAAAAAACTTTCTGAAGCGCTTTATCTATCTGATTATAAACCGGTGTCAATTCATTTACCGGTTGAAAACGCACGAATCTATTTTTCGGAAGAAAATTTAGATTATCAGATCACATTGTACGAATTTAATGAATGGTTTCTCAAAAACGACGAACCTTTTATTAAATTGCAAGATACAAATACAATTTATACTGTTTTTTCCATTTTTGAAAATAAAATTAGCGGCGTATTTTTCAGCCAATTGCCCGGCTTCGTGGCATGGGCACTCCCAAAAAAGGCAGATATTGCAGACCATCTTACCCACATCCGACAGTTTACCTTAGATGCTGACTTGATTCTAGGCGCATTAGCCGATACTTCCATGTTAGTGATTATTGGGCGCGAACGTGAAGCGCCACTGCACGAACTGCCGCCACTTTATGTAGAAACAATCCTTCTGTTAGCTTCTATCACCGAAAAAGAGTTGTCGCAAAGTTTAGATATTAACGATTTCTTGGCAGGAAAAATGAAAAACGGGCGCGACTGGTGCCCTACTTATTTAAGCAAAGAATTAGAACACACCGAGTTTGGAAATTTAATGACATTAACCGATATTCTACTTAAAGATTGGTCGGAAAGTGGAACCATACAGGAATACAACTTTAAGTACCCAAAACCTAAATATTACCCATTCAAAAAGCCGCTTTTTAGAATGTTGGGATTGAATGAGCTGGTTTACAATTGGAATACTGCCAATGCCATGTATGCCATAGATCTTCCCGAAGCCACTATTTATACATTGAACCGCACCGGTTCGTTACCGGTTTCTTACTTTAACTCACAAGATCGGGCGCAAAGTATTGGGAGGCAGTACGAACGCCAGGCATACAACTATTTTGCCAAACTCGGCAACACCGATTTGGTAAGGGTCGTGCAATACACAGCTCTATATCAATTATTTATTGATAATGAGATTACCTATTCGGGAGAATTGTGTAACGATTTTCCAAAAAATAAACCCTATTTACTTTTAACACCCACAAAAAATCTATTGAATATTTTTAAAAATATAAAAGATGAAGAGATAACTTTTGTAAGTGATTCTTCATCAAGAAGGATGTTTACTTTATTTCAAAAAGATAAAGTAATGGAACAGATACGAAGCAACGAAGCAAAATATAACTATAAATATGGGGAACAGGAGATTGAACGTATTATGGAGCGAGTAAAGAAAAATAATAAAGAGAGTTTGGCTAATGATTTTAGAAATGCACGTTCGTTGTTGCAAACTATTTCTGAAGAACAATTTAACAATTTGGCGAAACAATTGGCATACCCACGCGGAGAGCGGATAAACAATCAAGCTACCTACCAAACCTATTTACGTGCTAAGAAATTAAACAGCCTCATGCACAGTCTTGGAAAAAACAATTTAGACTTGTTAGGTTTAGATTTGAATACTGTAAAAAACTATTTCGTAAACAACCTCAGTAATTCTTCCGCAAGATATGCAAAAACACCTTCTGTTATAGTTACTTATAACGATATGAGAACAACAGGAGGGCACAATCTCTCCTCAAAAATTAGCAGAGTAAACTCTTTGCAAAATTACAAACGCGACGAAAGCGGAAGGGAGAAAGTAGAAAGCGGCAAGCAACCTGAGGGTAAAGAAAAGCCTATAGTAAGCAGCGAAAAAAAACCAACTTCTAACACCAATCAGCCCAAAACCACCACCCCTACAACAAGTTCATCTCCAACTCCAAAACCGGTTGCACAGCCTACCATTCGTCCGCGAACAGAAGTAATTTCCGGTGGCGAAAGGACGCAACGGGGGCTATAAGGGTTTCAAAATTTTTAATTCTTAACATACATTCGAATATCTTTTTTTTTTATTTTTACAAACAGCGAGACCTTTGCAAGGCAAATATTGATATAAGTATTTTGGTATTAGTACTTTACTCTATTTTTTAAGGTTTTTGATTTTTGTCTGTGCTTTTTTTCTTGAAAAAAAAAGCACCAAAAAATTCAA
>Ga0123353_10018397_pt1 | contig 10330 bp, 3 predicted proteins | sample TergutLab28metaG_3_FD_92763 | JGI IMG/M metagenome (GOLD analysis project Ga0123353, IMG submission 92763) | Labiotermes labralis P3 segment gut microbial communities from Petit-Saut dam, French Guiana - Lab288 P3 | ecosystem: Host-associated > Arthropoda: Insects > Digestive system > Gut ...
CGGGAAGTAGGTTGGCTAAAGACTTATTAGTTCCCCTCGTATTTTGCTCTAATAAATTATAAAATTCTTCTTTTACCTCTTCCGTTTTTTCATTTGTTGGTACATGTACATTTATCAAGGCACAGAAGAACCATTTAGCTTTTAATCTCAAATAACATATTTTTTCATATCTAGTTTTAAATTCTTTAACATATTTTAAAAATTCTCCTCTTACCTAAAATCTGCATCCAAATTCATGTTTTTTGCTCCCTGATCCTCCATTAAATAATGTAAAGTTATAAAATTTTTGTATGCCACTTTCCAGTTGTGTTTCTTGAAATGCTACTAGTCAAAATGTAACTTTGACAGCTCATTAGAGAGTACTTTTAGTTTTCCTGACTAGAATAAGCTTCGCACATTCCATCTTCCAATATTCATGTTTCTTCTCCGCATCCGTGTTTCATCATAATTTATCTCCTTCTTAGGTTTCTTAGAGAAATTTCTAGCCATGGGTTCTCTTAGATAGGGGGTTAGCCTGTCATAAAACCTTCAACCTGAAGGGCCAGGATTTTTATTCAGGGTTTACTCCCTTATATGACTTGCTTTCACCATATCTTCCAGAGTGTCATCTACTGTTGGTTAGATTTCGGATTGTCCTTCTCTTAGGAGGATTGCACCAAAACTCAAGGGTCTCTCCTACCCCATCTGATAGATCCTTATGATTGGGTCCATCAGACCCCCTTGCTTTGTCTGCTCAGTGACCCATGCTGCCAAAGAGGTTGGATACGTTAACCTTAGCATGGGTTTTTAATCATAACGTGGCACCCCACTAGTAGGTAAGAGTGGGGTAGGAGTGGAGAGGTTTGTAGAATTTCATCTTCATGTTGAAAATATTATTAGGTATAATGTACCTTCATATCACACTCCCAAATAGGTAAGAACTGAAGATGTGGCACATAAATTGTATGTGGACAGCTCATCTTCATTGTAGTGTGATGATGTTTGTGCTAAGAAACTAAACTGCTGTGGTACTGTTAGGCCAAGTGGAAGAGTGATGCCTAAGAGTACTGGACAGTAAATGAAACAAACTGGTGACATAGGAACCAGGGTGAGGGGTAACTTGTTAGAAACATCATTTTTTATAAGTGGACATTTTAACTAGATATAATTTTCAGATGAACTTTTATACCTGTACAAGGTTTTTAGACAAATATGGCAAATAAGAGCATCACCTTTATGAATGTAGAAAATTTTAAAAATGTCATGGCACTGCAGGCTGTTTTCCCCTCTGTATGAAGAAGACGTTTAAATTACTGGGATGATGTTTTCCTCTTTGGCCATTAAAAGTCAATGTGTACTGTCTGAAATGTTCCAAATGTGATGGTCTTATCTTATAAACCACCTGTCCAAAAGTTGTGACATACATCCAATTTCTCAATAATTCTCCACACTGAACTGTAATTTGTTCAGCTTCTGTGACAGATTTGGGGATTGTGATGCACCTATTGGCATTGATGCCTCCACGTACTACATGTTCATATTTTCACTGAAATGAGTAATTGTACTGTGGCTTGTCAGTTTTTTTTTTATAAATCTGCTTGCTTCATAAGGTCAACTCATCTCTTTATATTATGTCATCACTATAGATGTTTGCTATCATGTACAGATATGAGCTGACTTGTTTTGCATTCCACACAGAAATTGTGTAAATTTGCTTTATTTCTTGACAAGAAGGGATGGGAGATATTTGTACTGGGCATGCAATATTTGGTTTTGTGTTTGTAAATTTTTTCAGATATGCAATTTTTATTGCTTTTAGTTGTCCAATCATAACGTAGTGTATAGTTTTGTTACTTTTCATATGTTCATATCTTTATTTTCAGACACCTTGCTGCAATAAAATATATACATGTCGTTTCTGTCATGATGAAAATGAGAGCCATTGTGTAAATAGGAAAGATGTGACAGAACTTGTTTGCACAAACTGTGACACCAGGCAGAAGGTGCAGGCAGAATGTGAAAATTGTTCATTACGTTTTGGGAAGGTAAGCCAAATTTTGCTTGAAGTATGTTGTCTTAGGATTTTTGGTTGATTTCACATGTTGTGTGTGAAGAAAGGAAAAAATATCAGAATTTGGATTTTTTCATTTTTGGTAATGTACAAATGGACTGTGTTGATTTTCTACATCCATCCCTGTAACTTCAGGAACCAATTTTTATGGAATGTTTGGATGATTTATTGTCCCACTGAATACTTCTCCCTCTCCTTTAGTTCATATATTATACTTCCAGTGGTTGTGTGATAATCTGTATACATAAGAGCTGCATGGAATATATATATATTCAGTAGTCTCAATGTTTGTGATTTACTGTGCCTGTAAAACCAAACCATCATGAACTTTGTAATCTGTTTAGAATGTGAAATGCCTGTTTGGTCATTTGAACAGAACAAATTACAAGTAATAAAAATATGAAAGACTTCAAAAGACAAGATTTTTTATTAATAAAATGCAGCAAATTTCTAAAAGCATAAAATACAATAAATTATTGAAGGGGAGTCTCATACCTAAAGCACAAAAGTAATCGATGTCTCTTAATGAAAGACTGGGCTTGACTGACCTGAAGGTGATAAGCCAATTGGCAAGGTAACAGGCAAAGTTGACTTACCAACCATGTGGTCTCATTCCAGTTCATTGGAACTGGTCACAGAAGTTTGACACACTGGAGGTTGAAATCCTGAACACTGAGACTATGCCATGTTCATAAGAACTTTTTCAGGGCACCAGTGAAAGCCCATGTGAAGACAGGTCTGGTCTGTGTGGTACATTGAGGTGCTAGTAAGTCATATTTTATTTCACTGTATTCCTAATGGTTCACCTGAAGCATATAGATATCCAGAAAGTACCTTTAATTATGTCCCTGAGTGAAAAGAAGTACAATCTCACCTTGTTAAGGGGAATTTAGCTGGACTATCCTCATCTTACAGGCAGTGGAGCATGTGATGGGCAGATGGACATTGTATGTGTGAGAAATATAATGTGTTGAGCAAAGAGTGCCAATTTGCAATACTTCTGCAAAGTATGCATAATGGAAAAAATGTTATCAAAAGTTTGTAAAAATTACCCTGTGTCAGCAGTGCCGTGTATGGCGACAGAATTAAAACCAGGCCCCTGTGCAATTAAAGCCATACAACATCTCCTTTCTCTAGACTTTGAAAAAAGAGGCCAGTATTTCTGAACTGTTTTGTGATCCAGAACTTGTGTTTTTCTCAGATGAGACACGGCTTACAGTAAATAGTGATGTAAACTGCAACGGAGAGAGATATTGGTGTTTGGAATATTTGTATGCTGTTTGAGATGTGCGTTTCCATGGCCTAAATTTGGAGTTTGTTGTGTAGTGAGTGCAGGCAAAAATCACAGAGTCTGTGTTTTTTTAAAAAAAGTATTATAACCACTGTTTATATGATTCTGACACCCATTCCATAGAGAATTAATGGATAGAGAGAAAATATGTCGTTACTGCATGCAGAACCTTCCCACAATTGACACAACAAAGTTCTCAGAGGTATTTGACGAATGGTGGATAGCTTGCAAATTGTGACCTCCTGAATCTTCAGATTTCAATGTATTGTATGTTGTAGATTATTTGTGTAACACACTGAAAGAGTTAGTTTATGTGAACTGTCCATATTCCTTTCAAGAACTGTCACATGGTTTGAGATATATTTTTAGATGGTGTGCAGGTGGTCTGATAAGAAGGTGGAGTCATTTCTTAGAGATATGGGTACAGGGGTGAAGTGGACTTTAATTTCCCAGCAGGTACATTCTTTCTATGTAATGAAGCTCCCATGACTGCTGCTTTGCTCAGGAACATGATTAAAGATATAGTTCATACATAACGCCATTTTAGCATATAATCATTTATTAATGGCCCAGCTCCATATTAGCATATTAATTGAGCCCTAGCACTTTCCTCACATAAGTGAATTTAATGTCTATAAACTTAATTTTGGAACTGTTATTTGACAAAATTTAAAAATCAACATAGTTATCTTTACTTTTAGTATACCTGCTTGGAATGTAAGCTTTTTGATGATGAAGAAAAGAATCAGTACCATTGTGATGGCTGTGGGATATGCCGTATTGGTGGGCGAGATAAATTCTTTCACTGTGAGACGTGTAATATGTGCCTTCCTGTCAAATTAAAAAATAGGCATCGGGTAAGTATACTGTTTACAACTTTTTAAGTTGTTCTGTGTTTGATTTACAATGGGAAGTGTACACTGAAAATCTCATTCTTACTTTATTTCTTCAGCTTCCAATATACCTAGCAGGTAATGTCTTGAACCCAGTGTGCACAATTCCTGGTTGCCTAAATTTTGCATGGTAATGCCTAATAGTTGTGGGTCCAGTATGGAACTTGCCACGTATCACCTGTCTGGTGCCTAGCGTTCTGAGGTTCCTGCTAGAGTTTTGGAAAATTTGTGCACTCCTGGCATTAACATTTTTAATGGATGATGGAGAGGAAACCTAGAAATATTTTTCATTGCAAAATGTCATAGAGAAATGTATGAATTTAATGTAAGATAAAAGAAAATTTGTTGTTTTGGAATGAGGGAGCATGTATGGTAGTTTCAAGAAGGTGCCACACAGATTTTTCATCCTTCAGTAGAGTCCATGTATAACAGGGAAAACGGTAAAGTTGTCCCCACCCGCACCATGAAGTGTGGATGTATGGCTTTGCTTATTTTGAAACATTCACAAAAGGAGCCCCTGGTATTCACAGAGGACTGGATGGGCGCCAGAGCCATTCTGGATATTTTGGAGAAGAGACAGGTTTCTTACCGATGCCATGAATTGAACCACAGATCATTTACCTAGTAGCCTGGTCATTATACCAAGTTCACTATTCTTGTTGGTCTAGAACCAGGAGGGACTGATGATAATTTGATGGGAAGTGACATATTGAGGCATTTAATTTACATTTAGTACTGAATTTGGATGTGCTTGTTACTGCATGGTAGCTGGTATAGTGTGGTCAGTTTAGTGAGTAGGGTGGACTGTTTTGGGTTTAGTTCTGGGCAGGTGCAAGAAATTTTTCTTTTCTCTGAAATGATCTCACTTGCTCTGGTGCCCACCACAAAAGGAAAAGTGGCTGGGATGTGAAGTGGACCACTCTTCTACCTTTAGTAATGGTAAAGGTAAATTTGTCCCTGTAGGCTGCTTGTTAGATGGCATATAGCAGGACTGGAACTGTGTTTGTGCTCCTCCTATTTTATACCTTCGTTGCATGATTAGAGACAACATTGCCCTTTTATTAAGGCATGTGCAGTTGCACATTGAGTCAGTGTTGCGGTTGGTGTTACTGGCTTAAACAGTATATAGTAATTGCTCAGAAGAATAGCAGAGGACTTGGAGCAAGAGATGTATTGTTAGTGGATATGCTAGCTTTGCTGGGTTTTGGAAGTTCAGTCTATCGGTTTGAATGGCTGACTCCTTAATTTCAGCATATTAAGTGACTGGAGCCCTGGATCATGCCCAAGAATAATATTTGGCAGAGGAAGGTTTGTGGGATGTAGTGTGGGTAGAAACAGGATGATGGTCTTGCAGTAAAACCACTGAAACCTGGTGACTGAGCTGTGTGAAAAAGAGGTGTAAAATTATGGGCTGGCTTTGAGAGCTGGCCTGGGTATGCTACTACTACATACAGATACTACTAGATGAAGTTTTCTTGATAGCTGATCTCCCTAATACTGCATCCAGCTGAAGTTGGCAAATGGTCAGGCAACATTCACACCTGTTGCAAAAGCATTTATTCTGTTGGGAGTAAATTGTCTATTGTAGTTTGATGCTGGACCCCATTATCAGCCTACTAGGACAGTCAATAGAGCATGGGAGACTTGCATACAGAAAATTAAATATGTATGAAATTTTTATTTATGGGGTGCCTGGAAGCAGGATTAAATACTGTGCCTGTCATTAATATGAGGTAAAGTTGAAGGTGGCTATATATACGTACACACACACACACACACACACATATATATATATATATAGGTAGGGGTATAATTCACCCTAGAACAGGTCATGTAGGCCCAGAGGGAGAGTAGAGGTATAGCTCTACACTTTCTTTAATCTGTGCACCAGATAGGGTTGGGTGGTGAATGCCATGCTTCGACCACTTTATGCCTGGGAAAGAGACCTGGTACCCATTGTACAGGAGGCTGGGTGGACCCCAAAGCTGGTCTGGACAAGTGTGGAAAATTTCACCACCACCAGAATTTGATCCCCAGACTGTCCAGCCCATAACAAATGACTATATATATATTTGCTTCATTAGTAATATGGTGTGAATCCCACTACATTCCAAGTAATTCACAAAAGACTTCACTTCAGACAGCAGTTTTGCTTGTTCTTGTAGAATTTCCTTTTGCTTTAGATTGTACGAATCAGTTTCTCCAGCAGTATAATACTGTAACATGTTGAGATATGTTGATGATATATTAATAATCACCTACAGTGAAAACCATGGAGATGTTAATAGAATGGTAATTGAACTTATTAGGGTCTGTTTTATTACTTTGAAGACCTTGTTGTTCATGTGTTTTAAGTACCTGACTACTCTTCCACACCTTACCTTCACTGTCACTGGTACTTCACTGTTGAAGCAGATGACGTGCCCCCAGTTGGATGATGTGACCTACCTTTCATCCTCTCTTCCTTGATAAATCTGATGATTAAGGTGGGTATAGGGATGTTGTATATGGTATCATTTCCCTGTGGTTAGCTGTTCTGAGCACCAGTAGGATAGTGGTTCCTACGATCTGTGGAGAATGATAGTTGGAATAATATAAAACAGGTGAATTGGCTAGAGGTTTGGATTGGAAGACACTATCTCATCTCCTTTGATAGGCCACAAAACATTTCGCTTTATCAGAAAACCACAGTGTGTGAGATGTGACCTGTTAAAGACAGGACATGAGTCACTGAAATGTTTATATATTCTTGATAAAGAATGTCACTTTTCACATAAATTGTAACACTTTACCTTTTGCATAACAGCACTCAATGAATTTAGTCAAAACGGATCACTGTCACTTTCCCTCGCTCTTACTGGTTAAGTTTAAGTTTATAGGTTTCCTAGCTGTAGTTATCACAGATTCGCACTCGGTTCCCTATTGGTCGCCTAGAGATAGGGAAAGTGTCCACAATATAGTATTTATAGAATTCAAAGTTATAAATTTTGTTCTAAAAGTTCCTAAATTATGGAACTTTGTATTTTTGCAGCCACCTTTTGTGATTTTTCGACTACAAGTAACTCAACTTCCTCGTGCTAAGCATAATGTAAAACTTGCGAAATTAAAATCCTCTAATAATAGCCAACATCCTGATTGGCTGTTTACTCAATTTCCCAAATCCCTGTAAGTTGAATTTTGGCTGTTTCAAACTGTCTTTCCTGATTGAACCCTCAAGTTCAGTTACTGCATGCCATGAATTTCCTACTAAATATCATGCTATGCCACCAAAGCTTCCTAGCAAAGTTAAGTCACACTGGGCCACCTGCGTTCTGTCACCAAAATCTCTGAGTTTACCAGATGCCAAATTATCTCACTGTTCCCAGTTGAATTTCTAAAAACTCTGACAGACTAATGGGTTTCTGCCCAGTTTCCCTCTGGGAACTGAGACACTGCTTAATTTCCATTAACTCGCTGTCTCAAGAATTTCCCCTCTGTTGACTTTGCTTTCTTCCAGATGACAGGTCATACCCCTTAAAGAATTTTAGGTACTGATATCTCTTACTGTCCATTAAACCTAACTCTACCCTGGGATAAAACCTAAGTCTATATTTACCGCATCTGTATTGATTTTCTTTTTATTAAGTTTGTCAGTCATACATAACATTTAATAATTACCCCATTGAAATGTTTTACATTTTTATGGCTTAAAATGGTATTTCACATGCATATCAGTACTGAGCTTCCATTTGAAAGTGAAACCAAAGGTGTTGGCTGTGTTACCTGGTACTGTATGCTTCATCTCTCATGTGATCTGGCAGCATAGTTACTTGTAACAACAAGACTTACCAATAGCTCACGTCCTTAATCTTTATATTTATTGTACATTTTCAAAAAAATGTTAATTTTGGGTCAGAAGGTTGTTCACTGACTAAAATCATGCACTGAAGCTTTTATGTTTTTATGATAGAGGCAATCAAATTATGATAATATGAAAAACTACAACAGTGTTCATTATGTTTCTTTCTTTTCATTCTCCTAAAAAATCTTGGGTCTTTTCATAATATAGTGTTTTAAGGAGAGTGAAAACGAGTGTGGGATGGAAGAGTGTATTTTATTCATACCTTCACTCACTGTGGATATGAGTTTATAAAATTACACAACACATATGTATGTGCCCACCTGCACATACACACATATTACTTGACTGTCCCATGTGTTGCCTGCGGGTTGTTTGGCTTACAAAGTACAAAATATGTATAATACACAGTCGGAACACAGCTATGTTATATTATCAAGTATTATACAACTTTCAACTACATGTTTTGGCCACTTTACTTGGCAATCATCAGGTTTTGTACTTAGCTTACAGAGGACTGTATTACATAACCAGTGTATTAAATGGGAGACGAGATCTCATTTACAATGGTCAGGTACATAAACTCAATTAATACGATGGTACCAATATTTGCTACTTATGTATTATGTACTATATGGCCCTCAACACTCTAGCACGGCATGTTATCTACAACATCATGACCATGATAATACAGCCATGGCAGCATACTACGACACCACTCAGCTATCTCCCCATTCAATAGAGTGTAAACAAACATGATACCAGTGACAGACTAGAATATATACATAAATAGGAAATATTGGTACCATCCTATTAATTGAGTTTATGTACCTGACCATTGTAAACGAGATCTTGTCTCCCATTTTATACACTGGTTATGTGATACAGTCCTCTGTAAGCTAAGTATGAAACCTGATGATGGCCAAGTAAAGTGGCCAAAACATGTAGTTGAAAGTTGTATAATACTTGATAACATAACATAGTTGTGTTCCGACTGTATGTTATACATATTTGGTACTTTGTAATTTGATAAACACAAGAGGGATGACTCCTCAAAGGTTGTCTGGCTTTTCTTTACGCTTTTTCCTAATCCTCTTAATGATGGCTTCAGCCATGTTTTTCTAATCGGCTTCAATCTCTGTTGCTTTCTGAGTAGGGATATATCAACATTGATTTTTTGTTTCTTCATCACAGCACTAGATTTCTATTGTAACAGTCTCTCTCTCCCTTTGTTATGAGTTACTTTCTTAGAATTTTCTGACAGTTCCACTTACTCCATGGAGCAGAGTCCTTCTTGAGAAGCTAACTGGTTCTCAGCTAGTCAAGAAATTCCCTGCATTTTATGGAACCGGAAGGTTCATCAACGTGTTTATAACTGTCTGCCACATTCCCTTATCCGGAGGCGGCTTTGAAAGCGCTTCAGACTGCTAAAACAATGTCTCCTTTGGTATGACAGTGCCGGCAGGCATTGAATGATGTCTCTACCCAACATGCTGTGGGGCTATATTGGGTCCCGGGGCATGCCAGGGTGAGAGGAAATGAAATCACCGACAAGCTCGCAAGGAGTGGTTCTGTTCAGCGGTTTGTTGGACCTGAGCCTTTCTTGGGGGTTTCTAGGCAGAATATAAGAAGAAAGATAAAAACACTGGATGGAGAAACAGCATCTGGCATTGTGGCATGGTCCCTGTAGTACACAGAGACAGGCTCGGGAATTGATCTTGGGCCCTAATCTGGCTACAGGGGCCCACTTCACTGCTCAACACACAAAATGTATCCGTAACCAAAACAGTTGATTCCTCTTCAATTCAATGTGCTGAACCCAAATATGGCCTTAGAATTTATTTCTTGGCTGTAGTTGTCATGACACATGAAGTGTGGCTTAATGCACAAAAAGTAGTTACTTGGGAAGGGATACATGTGTCAGCTCTGCACTCCCAGATAGTGAGTAATGATGTTTGCTGAGTGGTCACACTGGCACAGTGCCAGTTAATGAGGTGAATGTCGATGATTTTACTGTTGATCTTCAATTTAACGAATTCCATGGAATTACACAAGAGGAATTAAATGATCTAATTAGGGTTCTCGACTTACCTAAAAGTAAGGCTGACTTGTTAGGTTCAAGACTGCAACAATGGAACCTTCTGAAAGAAAATGTCAGATTTTTGGTGTATCATAAAAGGCATGAAGATCTAGTTCAGTTCTTTAAAATGGAAAGGGGCCTTGTTGCTTGCACTGATATTGATGGCCTGATGCAAACA
>Ga0123353_10018398_pt1 | contig 10330 bp, 12 predicted proteins | sample TergutLab28metaG_3_FD_92763 | JGI IMG/M metagenome (GOLD analysis project Ga0123353, IMG submission 92763) | Labiotermes labralis P3 segment gut microbial communities from Petit-Saut dam, French Guiana - Lab288 P3 | ecosystem: Host-associated > Arthropoda: Insects > Digestive system > Gut ...
TGAAAGCGTGATCTTCTGCCCGTCGGCAAGGTTTTGCGGAATGCTGACCGGCATGGCGCTTGCTTTGTTGACGTAGGTCTTTTTGCCGGACGCGCTGAGCTTGGTCTTTGAAAGAGTTAGCGTACTTATGTGATGGACCGCTTATGCTGTCCCCTGTTATTTTTTATTCATGTGATTGATTTGATCATTTAGGTGCGTTATTTGATATATTGCTCCAGTTCGTTGAACTCTTTGGCGTCAAAGAATTCAGCAAGCGTCATCCCTAAACCGTCGCACAGGATTTTAATCGTGATCAGCTTGGGGTTTTTGCTGTTGCCGTACAGAATGCTTTTTAACGAAGATGGTGAAAGGCCGGATGTTTCGGCCATTTTATTGATTGTAATGCGCCTGTCATATGCCAACTGTAATATGCGATTTTGAACCGCTGTAATTATATCCACAGAATCAACTCCCTAGAATATTCTATTCCAATGCAAGCCCCGTCGACGGCTGCGCCCGCTCCTCCGTCAGCACAACATTTGACTCCGCCGAATAAAACGTCCTCGGCGCCTCAATAATAATATGCCACTCGGCCATGTCGCACGTCCCCATCCCGGGAAGATGCCGCGTCACATGGACCGTCAGGGTATCCCCGGCCTTTGATACGCCCGTCACCGTGTGCCTGATTGAGCCGCTTGGTTCCTCAAGCAGAACGAGGATCAGGATGTTGTTATTGAAAAAATCGCCGCCGTATTCGCTCGTTGCGTCGCCGAACCGAAGCCATTCATTTACCTTGCCGCGCTCTTTCGCCTCATCCCCGAGCCGGATTTCCTGGCCGCGTATCTGCGCCGGATAGCTTTCAGCGATAACTCCCGTGAAATAGACCGCGACGCTTGCGCCGGCCGCCAGCCTTTCCGCCGTCATTTTATTCCCGCTTTCGTCATACAAAGCCGCGCCGGAAATGGAAACGGAAATCTTGTCGGCAGAGCTTCTTATCCACGAACCCTCCTCCGGCTCCACCAGTACGGACGCGCCGTGGTTTTCCAAAACTACGCCGTAGAACAGGGAGAATTTGTCGGCGGGGTCGCCTTGGTATAACAGGTTGTACCACTCTTTATTTTCATCGATGTACTTTTGCATATCATCGGCGGACGTCAAATACTTCACCTGCGGATACTTTGCGCCCTCGTGATAACCGTCCGCGCGGACATATTTTATACGGTTCAAATCAATCGTCATCTCCTCTGTGAATTTCGGATTCTCGCTGTCGTGATCACGGTACGCCACATAGCCGTCCTGAGTTGCCGCGGCGATATAATTTTCCGCGCTGAACCCTTCGATGGCGAAAAGCTCCGTGCCGGCCTCCAAAAACGCCGCGTCGCCGTCCACGGTTTTGGGCGGTCTGCTCCCCTTGAACTCATGGGGCATTTTATAAAGCACCTCGCCCAGCTTTTCACCGATCAGGCTTTCGGGCACGCTTACCTCCGTCGCCTCATAGGGCACGCCGTTCCACTTGACGAAATCGATCCAGCTCACCATGACCACGCCGCCGAACCTGCGATACACGGCGAACGCCAGTCCGGCCGCGACAATAATTGCAAGAGAGCATGCCAATATTTTTTTCATGATAAACGATCCTCTCCATGATTATTCTACTTATTATTCGTCACGAAGCGGAAAAACACTCACGAAAACAATTCAGCCAGGATCGCGTCCGCGACATCGGGCGTCACGTCGCCCCAGGTTTTCATGAGGCTCCCGTTGTTCATCCAGCGCGGCCTGAGCGACTCGCGTTCAGCCACTGTCAGCTTAACATCGCAGGCGGGCGTGATGACGGCAAGCGTTTGCAGAAAGTCCTGCCGTGCCATGCCTGTTTCGCTGAAAAAGACTTCCGTCAGCGCAGGCTCGCATTGCTCGTTGTGGCGGATGAACGCGGGTAGGTACACGGCGCAGGCTGTGCCGTGGGGAACGCCGTGACGCTCCGAAAGGAAATACCCCAGCGCGTGAGGGAGCGCCGTACCGATACTGCTGATCGCGAAGCCTCCGTACAGCGACGCGTTATAAAGCGCCTCGCGGTCATCCCAGGTCAGCGAGTAACCCGGCTTGACCATGCGTGCGAACACATCGTTCAGTATGCGGACGCCGCGAACCGCGTGCGCCTTCGATATATCGTTCGCGGCCCTGCTGAAATAGCTTTCGACGCAGTGGGCCATCGCGTCAATCGCCGTTGAGCGCGTGAAAAGCTCCGGCATCGAAACGGTATATGACGGGTCGCCCAAAGCAAGCGCGGGATAGATCCGCGCGTCGCGTATGCTTCTTTTTATTCCCTCGGGAGTAGTCAGGACAGAAACGGGCGTGACCTCGCTGCCTGTGCCCGCCGTCGTTCCCACGGTAACTACGGGCAGCGGGAGGTTCGCCCAGTCAAGGGAGTACAGGCCGTCTATCGTGATTCCCGGGTTCGCCGCCGCGACAGCCACGGCTTTTGCCGCGTCCAAAGGCGAGCCGCCGCCGATGCCGATGATAAAATCCGCGCCCGTTTCGGCGGCGAGCTTCCCGGCCTCCAGGCAGGACAGCACAGTCGGATTCTGCGCTATACCGTCAAAGACCCCGAAAGCGATTCCCGCTGCGTTCAGTGCGCCGGTCACATCCTTCAGCGCGCCGCTTTTTTTTGCCGAGGACGCGCCTGTCACCAAAAGCGCCCTGCCGCCAAGCGCGCGAAGCTCCGCCGCGCTGTTTTTGACGCAGTCTCTTCCTGTTATAACTTTTGTTGGCATGTGGAAATTCATGTTCATGTTTATGATCCATCCTTTTAAAGTTTTTGCGAGGTACTATGATTTGTGCGCGTATATGCTCGCCGAATACGGGCACTGCTCGTTTAGGTCCATCTCGATAAAATCGTCCACGGCGAACCCCGCGCTTCGCAGCTCCGTGATGTATCCGTCTTTGTTTTTGGCGCGGGCGGGCAGGTTGGGGAGCCAGACCTCCGCGTCTCCATGACTGCTTTTCGCGAAACGCTGCTGCGGTGTAACACAATCTGCTTTCGTGATCGCAAGCCATTGCTCAAGCGAGTCAACCGCGCCTTCATACGCGTTACGGCGGTATACCTCGCGGAAAAACAGCATCGGCGCGCCGCTTTTCAACGAATCGTACGCGTTGCGCAGATAAGACTCCCTGTCGCTGTCGGCCACGAGCATGTGAAAGCCCATGCAGTCAAGCGCGGCGGCGTAAATGCCGCCCGGCGCCTGTTTTACCATGTCAAGCAGGGTGACTTGCGCCGACGGGAAATCCCGCAAGGCTTCCCTGGCTTTTTCCACGGCTGACGGGGCGATGTCCACGCCGTGGTAAATACAGCCGAGCCTTGACAGGATCACGCCCGCCGCGCCCTCCCCGCAGGCGAATTCGATGACGCTTTCGCCGCGCAGCCGATGAGAGACCGACCATTTTTCCAGCGCGGCCGCGAGGGTTTCGTCGTCGGGCGAGTGTCCCCAGCGTTCGCCGCCCGCCGCGAACACCTTTTGATAGCGGTTCTCGTAAGCGAGGTAGTACGGTTTTTCCGACATGACAATACCTCCAAGACGGCGGCATCCGATTGAATCAGTGGTTGCTTAATATTTCTATTGTAACGCAAAACACTTTTTTAATCAAGATATTGTTTTCTTCATTTGATTGTGGTAACATAGACTAACATAAATCATAGGAGGTTTTAACATGGTAAGAAGAGCAAACGAATGCGCCCGGGAGCTGCGCACAAACATGCGCGGCGGAGAGGGCACCGTGCTCGCCACGAGCTTCGTCTCGGAGGAGGAGCTGCGCGGCATGGGACGGATTTTTTCCCTGCTGACCATAAATCCCCACAGCTCGATCGGTTTTCACGTGCATGACGGCGACACAGAATTTTTCTTCGTCAGGAAAGGCGAGCTTGTTTACGACGACAACGGCGCGGAAACAACCGTGCGCGAGGGCGACGTGATGATCACGCCGAAAGGCACGGGTCACGCCGTCCGCAACGAGACGGACGAGCCGGGGGAGATCGTCGCGCTGATCATCAACGCGTAAGCGCCTGTGTCCGCAATCGGGTTCTGAATAAACTGTAAATATTATGTTTCATTTTATTCGCCTCCCTTGTATTTTTACCTCGATTCTGTCATAATAAAGCATGAAGTTTGGTAAAATATATGAGAGTGTGTTTGCGCTCTTTTAGAGAGGAGGCTTTTTATGTTAAGGAACCGCGCGGTGATCCTGGCGGCGGGCGAGGGCACGCGGATGAAATCGCAAAAACCCAAGGTTTTGGCCGAGGTGCTGTACAAACCCATGATCGACTGGGTGATCGGATGCGCTTTTGACGCCGGATTTTCTCCCGCCGATATCTGCGTCGTGACAGGCTATGGGCGCGAGTTGCTTTTGCCGCGCCTGCCAAACGGCGTTTCGGCTGTCGTTCAGGAGCGGCGCTTAGGCACCGGCCACGCCGTCATGCAGGCCGGGAAGTTCATTTCAGGCGCGGACGCGAATGTGCTGATCCTGTGCGGCGACGCGCCGTTTATCGACAGCGAGACGGTCTGCCGCTCCCTTGAGCATCATACGCGCGCGGAAAGCGCGGTAACGGTAATTTCCGCCGAGGTGGAGAACCCTTTCGGTTACGGGCGGATCGTGCGCGGCGGCGACGGCGCGTTTTTGAAAATCGCCGAGGAAAAAGAGGCCTCCGATTTAGAAAAGCTGATACGCGAGGTCAACTCCGGCGCGTACTGGTTTAACGCGCAGGCCCTGCTGCTTGCCCTTGACAGGCTTGCCGCGGACGGCTTAAACGGCGAAAAAGAATATTACCTGACCGACGCGGTTAAGATACTGCGGTCGGCAGGTTATAAGACAGCTACTTTTACCTCACCAAGCGCGGACTGCGTACTGGGCGCGAACGACCGGGTACAGCTTGCCGGGTTAAACGAGATCGCGCGCCAAAAGGTTCTTCACAAGCATATGTTAAACGGGGTTTCGATCCCGTTCGCGGACGGCGTGGTCATCGGGCCGGACGCCGCGATCGGCGCGGATACGGAGATCATGCCCGGCACGGTGATTATCGGGGCCAGTGTGATCGGCGCGGGCTGCGTGATCGGGCCGGACAGCTATGCCGAAAACAGCCGTATAGGCGACCGCGTGAGATTTCAGCGTTCCTGGGCGCAGGGCGCGTCCGTGGACAGCGACTCTTTGATAGGCCCCTTCGCGCGTCTGCGCCCCGGCGCCAGCCTGGGCCGCAGCGTAAAGCTGGGCAACTTCGTCGAGATAAAAAACTCGTCCGTGGGCGACGGCACGAAGATTCCGCACCTGACGTACATCGGCGACAGCGACATCGGAAGCGGCGTCAACGTGGGCTGCGGCTGCGCGACCGTCAACTACACGGGCAGGGATAAATTCCGCACGGTGATCGAAAACGGCGCGTTCATCGGCTGCGGCACAAGCCTTGTCGCGCCTGTGACAGTAGGCGAAAACGCGTATACCGCCGCCGGTTCGACGATCACGGAGAACGTGCCCGCGAATTCTCTGGCCATCGCCCGAGTAAGCCAGACGGTCAAAAAAGATTGGGTTATCCGTAAAAAACCCTATAGCAACCGATAGACCGATTTAATCGGCGGCTGCTTGCAAATAAAATTATATATATTAACGGAGGTCAACATGAAAAAGTCAACAAAAATCCTTTGCCTGACAATCGCGGTTATCATCTCTCTCTCGGCGCTCCTGCTCGCGGGCTGCAACAGAGCCACGACCACCCAGACCCTCAACGCGAGGCTCACGGACGTCCTGCCCGACACGTTCTTCACCGCCTACCGCGACCTCGGCATGAGGAAAGACGGGATCCTGAAAGGCTTCGGTTTTACCGAGGCGGAATTCAAGGCTAAGTTCGTTGACAACTACGACAAATGGACCGGCAACGTTTTGGAGATCAAGCTGACGAATAAAAACGATTTTGAGGTGGACGTGCTCGGCCTTGACGTCAAGAAAAACGGCTCGAAAAAGGTGTACGTCAGCAAAGCGCTGGACGCGACGTCTTTCGGAATCCCGGCCAATTACGACGGCGAAACGACGGTATATGTCATGGTGCTGGCCGAAAGCTCTTTAGGGACGGAATCGGAAATCCTTGACCAGATCAAGAAGATGGACATCAAGGTCATCTACGCCGACAAGGCCGCCCACGCGGAATCGCTTGACGAGGCGAAGCCCGCGGATTTGAAGTACGACACGATCGTGAAATAGGTTCAGATAAATGTCTGATATCAGGTGGAGTGAAGTTTTATGGCGGGAAAGTTGAAAAGCATCTTTATTTGTGCGCTGCTAATCTGCGTACTGTCGGCGGTATGCGCCTGCGGCAGGGACGACGGCCCGGACGGCCCATGGGAATCCATCACGTTTGAGTTTGAAAACGGGGCTGAAAACGGCTCGTTCGGCGCGGATGATCCGGCAAGCCTGCATTCGTATATCGACAGTGACGGAAACGTGGTGACTGTTATCGGCGGCGGAACCGCGCCCTCAGTGGCCGACCCCGGCAGACCGACGGTTCCCGGAGGGCTTGCCGCCCAACCCGAGACACCGACGATCCCCGGGAACATCACCACCACCAAAAACTACGGCGGCGGGACGACGGTCACGCAAAGCAAGCCGTCAGGCGCTTCCGTTACCTCATCGGCTCAGGTGCCGACGTCGGTTTCCCCGACAGGGGCAAGCTCTGTGACGTCCGCGCCGACAGGCGGCCCGGCGGTATCAAATCCGTCCGCGCCCACGACGCTTGTTCCCACGACCGTACCGTCTACCACCGCACCGTCCACGGCCGCCCCTGCCCCCACCCTGCTCAACGCCAAGTTCACCGCCCTCAGCGACTCGGATTTTATTCTGCGCTCCGCCGCCACCGCGAACCTCGACCGCTTCGGGCTGTCGGCGGCCGACAGGGAGTCGGTTAAAAGCGAGCCGCAAAGGTGGAGTTCATACACCATACGCGTGGAATTCAGCAACGGCACGGGCAAGGACATAACGATCTATGGATTGAGCATCGAAAATAACGGCAGCAACGGTATTTTCCTCAGCAGCGTAGGCGATTCGACGGAGATGGGCGTTGCGGCGGGCAACACGAAAACCAATTATATGAAGTTCGACGTGCTCGTCAGGGGGGGGATGGCCGAAGCCTCGATCATCAGCCGTATCAAGAATGAGCTGGGCGCCTCGCTGATCTACGCCCCGACGCCGAGGGGCGGCGCGGCGGAACCGACGAGGCTCGAAAAAGTCAAATAAGCGAATTAAGCGAATAGAGAATATCAATGTTCAAAAGCTGGAAAAGCAAGTCAGCGGGAATGTCCTCCGCGCCGGAATATATGGTCGTCGGCTTGGGCAATCCCGGCAAGAAGTACGAGTTTACGCGCCATAACGCGGGGTTTCTGACCCTCGACCTGCTGGCGATGAACGAAAGCGTAAAAATTGACCGCCTGAAGTTCAAGTCCCTGCTTGGGGACACAACTTTAGGCGGGCATCGCTGTATTCTTTTGAAGCCGCAGACCTTTATGAATAACAGCGGCGAGGCCGTGCGCCAAGCGGCTGACTTTTATAAAATCCCGCCCGGGAACATCCTTGTGATTTTCGACGATATCTCACTGCCCTGCGGCAAGCTGCGTATCCGCCGCAAGGGCAGCGACGGCGGGCACAACGGCGTAAAAAGCATCATACGGCACCTGAACAGCGACGAGTTCCCGCGGATCAAGCTCGGCATAGGTGACCGCCCGAATCCCGAATGGGAGCTTATGGACTGGGTGCTCTCGCCGTTCAAAAAGGACGAGCTGAAGCTGCTGCGGGAGGCGTCGGACCACGCATGTAAAGCCGCGGAGCTGATTGTCCGCGGCGAGATTGAGAACGCGATGGGGCTGTATAACTAAGAATCTACTTCATCATATACTGGATGTTGTCGAGCATATCGCTGACGGTTTTGATCGCCTTGGCCGCTGATTTTTTGCCGTTCTTCTTTGTCATTGAGCTGCTGCGCCCGACCATGTTGCTGCCGATCATGGCCGACACGCCGCCGATGGTCATACCGATGCCTACGCCCTTAATAATGCTCGAAGCCCTGCTTTTATGATTCATAAATGTTAACTCCTTTTAATTTATTTGGTGTTTCATTGATATTTTGCCCGGATATGTCAAAATAACCTCTGTAAATTTTTTGAAAGTCAGCAAAGGAACTCTCAGTAAGATGAAAATCCTCAACATCGTACTTGTCGAGCCGGAGATCCCGCAGAACACCGGCAACATCGCCCGCACCTGCGCCGCGACCGGGGCGCGCTTGCATCTGGTGGAGCCGATGGGCTTTCGGGTGGACGACGCGAAGCTAAAGCGCGCGGGGCTTGACTATTGGCACCTGCTTCCCATCACATATTATCATGACCTTGCGGACTTCTTCTCAAAAAACAGCGGTCCGTACTTTTATTTTTCCACAAAGGCTAAAAGAGTCTACTCCGATATAACATATCCTGACCATTGCTATCTCGTGTTCGGCAAGGAAACGGCCGGACTGCCGGAGGAGCTGCTCCTGAAAAACCCTGACTCCTGCGTGCGGATCCCCATGATTGACGAAGCGCGGAGCCTGAACCTGTCAAACAGCGCCGCCATAGGCGCGTATGAGGTTTTGCGGCAGTGGGGGTATCCTGAGCTGGAGCGCGAGGGAGCGCTGTTCCAAAAGCAGGCTGAAAAATTGTGAACAAAACTGTATTTTACATGGTAGGGCGTGTTTGAAAAATCCGTACACGGGGATTTTTCAAACACGCCTTAAACATGTCATAAAATTATTTTTGCGCGTTTGCTGTTTTTTTACTTTTTGGGTTGACAACAACTGATTTTATGTGTAAAATAAAAAGATATAATTTCAAAATGCAAAATCATGTAAAATTTTGTGCAGATGTTATCCTAAACCGCATCTACAATCTACAATCTACAATCTAGAAAGGACTGATTCCATGTTCGCAGACATCCTGGACACCGTAGGCTTCGTAAAAAGCCGTGACCCCGAGGTCGGGGAGGCGATGGAGGGCGAGCTTCGCCGCCAGCGCCGCAACCTGGAGCTTATCGCCTCCGAAAACCTTGTTTCCCCAGCCGTTATGGCGGCGATGGGCAGCGTACTTACGAATAAATACGCCGAGGGATATCCCGGCAAACGCTACTACGGCGGCTGCGAGTGCGTGGACGTGGTCGAGACGCTGGCTATTGAGCGCGCGAAAAAGCTGTTCGAAGCCGACGTCGCAAACGTGCAGGCCCACTCCGGCGCGCAGGCGAACATGGCCGTTTACTCCGCTCTCTTAAAACCCGGCGACACCGTGATGGGCATGAACCTCGCCCACGGCGGGCATCTCTCCCACGGTTCCCCGGTCAACATGAGCGGCATTTTGTACAACTTCGTGCCATACGGCGTGGATGACAGCGGCTTCATTGACTATGACGAGCTTGAGAAAAACGCGCTGGAGGTTCGCCCGAAGCTGATCGTGGCGGGCGCTTCGGCCTATCCCCGCGCCATCGACTTTGAGCGCATGGGCGAAATCGCGAAAAAGGCCGGCGCGCGTTTCATGGTGGACATGGCGCATATCGCCGGGCTTGTGGCCGCCGGGCTTCACCAGTCGCCCGTGCCGTATGCCGACGTCGTCACCTCCACCACGCATAAGACCCTGCGCGGTCCCCGCGGCGGCCTGATTCTCTGTACGGAGGAGCTTGGCCCCGCGATCAACAAGGCCATCTTCCCCGGCAACCAGGGCGGCCCGCTCATGCATATCATCGCGGCGAAAGCCGTGTGCTTCGGCGAGGCGCTTATGCCGGAGTTCAAGGAATATCAGGCGAGGATCCTCGAAAACAGCAAGGCGCTGGCTCAGGGGCTTTTGTCCCGGGGCGTGAACCTGGTTTCCGGCGGGACCGACAATCATCTTATGCTCGTCGATCTGCGCTGCCTGGGAATTACCGGCAAGGCGCTTGAAAAGCGGCTGGACGAGGTTTACATCACCGCCAATAAAAACGCCATCCCCAATGACCCCGAGAAGCCTTTCGTCACAAGCGGCCTGCGTCTGGGCACGGCGGCCGTCACTTCGCGCGGCCTGAATCCTGAGGATATGGACAAGATTGCCGGGTATATACAACTGGCCGCGACGGACTTCGAGAACAGCGCCGACCTGATACGCGCGGGCGTGAACGCCATATGCGAAAATTATCCGCTGTATGAATAATAGACCTCCTCGGAAACTACTCACGGCGGCGTAAACGGTCTTTTTTCCGTCCTGCCGCGCAAAAAATGCTCGCAATAAACAAATTATTCCTGCGCTTTTTTACTTGCGGGACGAAAAAA
>Ga0123353_10018401_pt1 | contig 10330 bp, 8 predicted proteins | sample TergutLab28metaG_3_FD_92763 | JGI IMG/M metagenome (GOLD analysis project Ga0123353, IMG submission 92763) | Labiotermes labralis P3 segment gut microbial communities from Petit-Saut dam, French Guiana - Lab288 P3 | ecosystem: Host-associated > Arthropoda: Insects > Digestive system > Gut ...
CAAATATAGGTACCGAATATTTTAAACATGGTGTATACTCTCCGTATTTTTCTCTTCAAAATGCAGTTTGTTTCATAATTCTAACATATTTGGTTCATGTATTATTCACATTTTATATACAGGATGTGCTAAAATTTAAAAAAATAATTCCGGCCCCAAAGTTTAATCCTACACACTTCGGAATGAATGTCGAAACTCGGTCTGCGTCAGCATTTCATTTTTTTTGTCAGTAAGAACCTCGCACACCAGAGAAGGCCAAGAAGAATAGAATATATTTTAGTAATTATGTCTTTGTCCCATGGCTTTGTTTTTCGGAATTACATCCTTCAGTAAGATTTTACTTTACTGATTATTTCTGTCCGAAATATTTTCGGACAGCGACTTTTGAAAGTATTTAACGGCACTTGTTTTGATCTACATCCACCGGTAAGACCACTGTGTAGCTATTTTAATACACACCAATTGTTTTATTATTACAAATATCTGCGTTTATGGGAAGCAGTAATAATAATTCTGTTTATCACAGAAAATTTATTGATGGTCTCATTGTTAACCATGTAGCCGAATATTGTTTGTACATTTGTTTACCAGGGAAAATAGTTGCTAGCCCTGCAGTTCGAAGCCATTCATGAAGGTAAGATAACAACTAAGTGTAGTGGTCACATTTCAGCCCTTGCTCTCTGTGATAAAACTCACGACCACCTTCAATGAGGGGCGGAAAGTCATCGTTGCGAATATCCTGTGAGAAACCGACAACGGTAACGATAGTCTATTTCCTAGAATGCTTAAGGAAGTTACCAAGAGAAGTATCGATTCTGTCACAGTATGACAGGATGCAAGAGCGGCACAATTAAAAAAGGGTCTGTTTGAGTAATGAGTAAAAGAAAATGTACTTACAAATATGCTGTGATCTGAATCTTTTGGAAGTGCTTTGAGAGTACTGAATTTAATTTAATTTAATTGTTCGTCATCTCTAGTTGATATTTGTATGGTTTGCTTGCGCAACAATCTCCTGCTAAGAGTTTAGCCAAATTTACCCACCCTGTTTTGAGTTGCGCCACTATTGCTTAAAAAGTTGCTCATAAATCTACGTTCTCACTTGTGACTTTAGCCAGGATTCTTAAAAATAAAACCCGTTTTTAAGGAAGAATCTTTATTAAGAATCAAATAAACCGTTTTACTATCAAACAAACATTGAAAGGTAAAATTTGTTAAGCATGTGATTAACTAAAGCCACTGACTTGAAACCATTCTTGTTCAAATTTGAGTCCGTTGTATAAACTTGAATGGCATTATGCCAGAATGTTATTATTTATTAAGGACTGCAGGTAATCGCACATTCTTTTGGAAATGGGGAGTGAATCAAAATAAACTTTTTTCGTTGCACATTCTGATATAGCTCCAAAGACTTTCTAGCCTGGCTTGATGTGACAACACTTTTAAACTCAGAATTCTTGTAAGATGTCTTAAAGAAGAACCGATTAGGGTGCCCTATCGCAACTCTGAGGACAAAAATTATCATTACAGTTACATTTTTCTCCACGCACGTTATAGCGTATAGGTAAGCAGCTATTATGAATTTCTTCTTTCCTTATCCACCAAAATTATTAGAATAGAAGGTTATTTCAAGATTACTATTGTTAAAAGAACCTGCCACCTTATGAAGGTACTGCAATAAACAAGATTTGATTTCAACGGAACTTCTTTTTCCTTCACCGTCATGCTATAAATAACAGTAAACATCACCCAGTCCCTTCTTCTGAAGACCACAGACAGTAAAACTGTAATTCAAGAGTTTGCTTTTGTAATAAAAGATTGAAATATTTTCTATAGGTGTTGGTAATGGTGCTTGAAGATCAAAACAAGCCACGCGATGCAAGTCATGTACTCTTTCTTTGTCGTTTTCCTTTTGTTTCCTGCTGAAGTTTTTGCTTCACGATGGAACTGAAATTCGATTTGTTTTTCTTTTTCTTTTTTCAGTACAGTTTGTATGATATTCGGGTATGTGATACTTATCCTTTTTCGGTTTGAAAAATTCGAGATTGAATTTATAAATTAAAATCTGTCTGTTCTTAACAAAACTCGCCAACGGTCTGTTTGCTTCCTCACCTTTATACAACTGACTAAGTGTTTTTGCTCCCTCAGTATAATTTTTTTGAGCTATTAGCATGAGTATGGGTACTTTCGGTTACTGGGATGTTGAACTATGAAAACCAATTTTAATCGCATCGGGAACTGTTACGTGCTTGTATTGTTTTCCTCGCCTGTCATTGCTAAGAAAACCATCCTTTGTCTTTGAGATCACTGTTTGTCGTTCGCCACGTCAACCGTAGCTAAAACAAATGACTTGCATACCCTAGTTTTCAAGTCATGTTTCTCGAAATAGAAACCATTATTTTAATTACGGTTGACTCATTCCCTCGAAGCTGGGTATCTGTATTTTGGCGTAGTTGACATCATTGCATAAAATACGAATTTCCATTTAGGCATTGGTATCGCCCAGAGACCAATATCCTTTGAAAATATCAAGTCTTTTCTCCTTGGAGAAATTTGAAAAACATTTCATTCTACCAGTAAGCCCACAAGGGGCACTTACGACTAATTCGATTTGACGTCAGAGTCACCGGTTTCTCATGCTGATTCGTTTGTTTGGTGAAGCAATAGCATCACATTCCTCCATTTGTTCATCCTCAGCAGAGGCAAGCATAGATGATGAAGCAACTAAAACAATACATTATATTACCTACATAGCCGTATCAGTTTGCTATTAGGCCCATTTTCATAATCAGCCTAACAGGGCTTTGAACTGGAGTCTCAATAACCACAAAAATATGAAGGAAAATAACAGAAATTTCTTTGATTGGAAGGACTGTAAATTGAAGTCGGCTTATTAAATTGGGCCCAAATGAAATAATGTACATACGGTAATAACAGTTTTCACTATCTCGACCTTAATTTTCTTCTCGAAGTTCGGGGTTCAACGTGAGGTTTTCATTATTAGTGTCTTGGATGAAGTTCGTATTGGCCTTGGAATCATCTGAAACTATCCAGGTTCCGTCGCAATTGTTTTATTGTAGCCTAAAAAAATTCGAAATTTCAACAATCCGTTCTATTAAATTTAACTGCCCGAAGAGAAACATTAATTCCCAGTGTTAGTTTCTAAGAGCCGGAATTACCAACAAAATAGCCACGCATGGCAGCTTGTGTTTGTAATGTGTTTTAAAATACGCAGTCTAAGCGGTTATTTCTTTCGTCTAAAATTAATGGCTGCACTGAGAATGTTGAAAGTTATACTGTTATAAAAGCCTAATGATAAAGAATTTACCTAAATGAAATAAAGTGAAATGCCAACTTGATGCAACTAGGTAATTTTATTGATGTATTCTTAGCTCGACATATTTCGGGCGCATACGGCCATCATCAGGAGCATTAGACTTTGAGTTGCAGCATATGGTTTTCTGCACCGAGTTTTTGGATGGGTGGTGGTCTTGAGAGCCGCTGTGTAGGTCGTGTGTGCGGTGCGGTTGGTGCCGTGCAGCAGGATTCAAATGGGAGACCTGCATATGTTAAAAGTAATGAGAGAAAAATGAATACGAATAATCAGATCAACTTACAGTATCCCAACGTGCGGCAGCATTTCTTCATCTGTGCTACTAATCCTCGTTTTCCTGCCCATAATTAAAATCTACTAATTTTTAAGAATGACCATGCAGCTTGAATAGTGTAATCACTCAGTACTAATGGCATATCTCGGAATGTTAAGAAGTAATAATTCAACAGTGACCTAAATCAAAATGTGCCAGTGTTACATGTACATGCCGCACCTCTTCGCTTTCCCAGTCGGAGCTACATTGAACAGATGCCGTTGTTGAATGAACCGATCGTAATTCTCAACGTGCGAAAACGGCACTAGCGTCGTCTAGCGGATTGTGTTTCAACTTACAAATGTGCCGATACTGTCGCCATGTAGTTCTCATATTTTGTAGCTCGACTTTAATATTAAATCCAAAAGGGCAGTTTTTGAGTTATACCACTTTTGCATTCATTGAGAGATATGGGATTTCGAGGCTCACATTCAGGTAAGCACTGCAACCATGATGGGACCTTCACAGAGATGCAGGAAGCGGTCAAAGTTCGTACCATTCAGGTGTAATACATAGTGAGTTGTCCTCACAAGAATGTGAATATAGTTCATAGTTAACAGGCGAGGAGGGCGGGTGTCGGCTGAGGTGCGCTAGTGCTTGGATCAACAGGCAGTTATGCTGATTTATAAATGTACCAACTAATTATTAATCAGTAAACTGGACTATATATAGAATAAGACAGTGGTAATAAAATAAAAAATTCAGATGTAACTAACAAAAACTTTATCAGATTCGATGAAGCCCACTGGTATTCCGAAGAAGTCTCACCTACTCTATTGAGCTAGACAGGGCACAAAATGTACAAGGGTGAGCGGTGAGCGTGTACAACCGCAGTACACTACCTTTTTGGCGGTTTATGATAAATCGGAGGAGGGGGGGGGGATTACATGGATAGCATTAGGTCAGCGAGGCCGGACTGGTCTCACCTGAGGATCCAGATAAAGAGTGTGCCAGAAGAAGGGGGTAGGGAGGAATTCTTAGGCGTTTGCCAAACTCCCAACGGGAGCACACCAAGAAATTCAAGCTTGATCGTGCAGTTTGGGATGTGGGCATGCGGCTGACAACCTCGTCTTTGAAAAGTGATAATGTTGAGAATCTTAAGGGAAGCCAAGACCAAATTTAAGTGGCTGTAGTGCTAAAGAAGGGTGGGTGGGGCGAGGCGGGGCGGGGGGGGGGGAGGCGGAAGAGGAGAAGGAGAAGAAATGTTGCCACTTGAGCCTTCAGAAATCATAAATGTGTAGTTGTATCATTGTCGAGTCGTATTTTTACATTAACATTTCATGCACAGGAACGTTTAATTGTACATTTAACCTAATCTATTGTCTCTTGACTCACAATTTTTCTAATTGGGCCACTGTCAGCTTTATTTTATACTTTATATGTTTCTTTGTAACGGCAACTTTGTTGCTGTCATGTCAGTATTTTACAGTGAAATTTTCTCCTCAATATTTGTATTGTTATGTTGCGTTGTAACGTAAAGTTGCTGAAGCATGTTTTCTTGTCAGGTTTCCTTTGTTACTATATGGATTTTAATCCTCTTAAAGTCCATGCATTGTACTAGCACACATTCTCAATCTCTTAAAATGGTGTTTTGAAACGTGTTTTTTTTCATTGTTACTTTATCGATTGAGTAAAATGAATTGAACTGCACATTACAACCTTCGTGATTTGAAAACCCTGCAGTGGGCTTTGACGTGAGTAGAAAGTGAAGCTGTTGTGGCGAATTAGTGAGATTACTATATAAAGTAACTGATGTGGAAACCAGAAAATCTTATGTCGGCTATTTTGCCTCTCTTGTATGTTTAAAAATAATTAGTTTAGCGCCTGTGTGCAAAAAGAAAGTACAGATATAATCCCAACAAACACATTGCAGACTTCGATATTTGATGTAATTTATTCTATTTTATTGTTATATTGATCGCATATTTAAAATCTTTTCCATTTTTTAAAATGTGGAGTATCTCAGACATGCACAAAAGGCCTACATTTGTTAGAGATAGTATCGGTGTGTTACTGTAGACTGTTTGTGACACCATTTATGTCTTTTTTTTAAATTGCCTTAAGAAGGCGATAAATCATTCGACAGACAGTACTGTACACGTGTCAAGCTGACCTTTTGCTGGGATTTAATTAGAAAAAAAGTTTTGACGTTTTGCTGACCGTGCAGCTCAGGATATGTATCTCAGTATTTAACCATCACACCTGTAGGTGTGATGATACCAGAGGCTGTGTAATACAATTTTAACCTCCTGATGATGAGGACATATGCTCGAAACATGTAGAGGCATGAAATAAAACTTATTGTGAAACAAATTTTGTGCATCAAGTTGGTTAAATACTGAGATAAAAAAATCGACAAGAAGTGTTTACCGTCAAAACCGCTACAGCCGTGCATATTAAAGTGCTATTTTGGTGTGTTGTCGTCGGAATCCTGCACACATTTTGCTATGGATTATGGTACAGGGATAGAGATGTGTTATATGGCTTGTCTAAATACGAGACGATCAGCATTAGGCTGGTAATGGTAATTCAGTTTGTAAATTTTGTTCATTATGTTTAAAACCGTTTCAAAATGATAAATTCCGAGATTATTAGAATTTTTGGATTTAGTGATGAAATTGAATTACATGATTATCTAGTTCCAACTCTATTGAGGAGGAAATTAAATAAAGAATAGCAGCAGGAAATAGGGCGTACCATGTTCACAAAAAACTATTTTCATCAAAATTAATACTCCAAAACGTCAAACTACAATTTTATAACACGTTAATTCGTCCAACAGTAACTTACGCCCCCGAAGCATGGGTGCTTAAGGAAAATATGCCAAACAAACTGATGACTTTCGAAAGAAAGATCATGAGGAAAATATCTGGTCCTACAAGAACAAATGATGGCTACTGGAGGATTAAAACTAATCAAGAAATAAATGATATTTTAAAAGGAAAAATATAACTGGGTTTATTAAAAAACAAAGATTAAATTGGTTAGGCCATGTTGAAGGCATGGCTGAGGATAATAATGTGCAGAAGATTAAGAGATGGAAACCCATGTCTGAAAGACCAATTGGAAGACCTAAAACACGTTGGGAAGATGACGTTTTGGAAGATATAAAGAGCATAAACATAAGCAAATGGAAGAAAGTAGCACAGAATAGAGATAGTTGAAAGAATGTGGTTGAGCAAGCCAGAACCTTATATGGGTTGTAGCAGTTTATAAGAAGAAGAAGAAGAAGAAGAAAAAAAAAAGGAAAAGAAGAAGAAGAAAAAGAAAAAGAAAAAAAGAAGAAGAAGAATACTATCTAGTTCCTACTACGCAGTGGCATTTGACGAAGCCCCAAGGTGCAGATATAAACAAACGTCGACATAAAAAAATTTAATTTCAGAACTGAACCTCCATGACGGCATGACGGATGAGTTAAGGCGAGAATGTGTCTGCTCTGCCTGTATATACTGAGAAACGCCTACTTCAAAATCATTCATATAGCCACGTCTGTTATTATCGCCTACCAAGTACCAACCATATGTGAAGTGATGGCAGTGTTAACAACAATTGCCCTGAAGTTTCACCTGGAGCTAATTACCGTATTCTTCCAGAACATTACTGATAGTGCAGTGAAGCTGTTCTTAAGCTTGAAATTCTGGTGGATTTTTCTGCACTCATCAAAGATTATCCTCATGATGAGCTCCTGTCAGCATGCGAATCGCCAATCTGCTCGCACAACGTTAATTTTGCAGAAAGTGTCCTTACTACACCCTCTACATCCTGATACCCTCTTCGAACTTCAACTATTCCCACAAAAGTTGCAGCACCACTACTTGGTGTTCAGCCCATGCTTATTCTTTACTCTCAATCACCGCTTCCTGACTAGCTGTGTGGAGTTGCTGATTACGTATGTAATCTTCCTATTACAGTTTCAATATTCGACAAAGTAACAATCATTACTTGCCGAATTATAGCCCTTAATCAGTACATCCTTTATTCCCCAAGTAAAATACTAAAATTACAGCCACTTTATTTACAGAAAGGTTACTCCTATCATCCTAAATATCTTCTGTTCAAAGGTGCTGACTCTTTAAAAAATGTAAGCCGAACCTGTTCATCGATCATTCATATGTTATTATACCTCTTAAATTCAGCGGGAACCATTTAATTCCTGTTAACTGTTACTTCCATAAAGTCAGATTTGTACGTTTCCTTCATGAGGATTTCTTTCCTAGCTTACTGATGGAATAGAGGTAGAACATAGATAAATTTGTAGTACTGGAATGGCCGATAAAAGTAATTTAAACTTCTGTAAAGTATATGCCTGAAACCGAAACTACTAATTTTTTTTTACGTTTTGCTGACCGTGCATCTCAGTATATTTATCTCAGTATTTAACCAACTTGATGCACAAAATTTGTTTCACAATAAGTTTTATTTCATGCCTCTATATGTTTCGAGCATATGTGCTCATCATCAGGAGGTCAAAATTGCATTACACAGCCTCTGGTATCATCACACCTATAGGTGGCCGTGTGATGACACCAGAGGCTGTTTAATGCAATTTTGACCTCCTGATGATGAGCACATGTGCTCGAAACATGTAGAGGCATGAAATAAAACTTATTGTGAAACAAATTTTGTGCATCAAGTTGGTTAAACACTGAGATATAAACCGATTCCTTATATGGGAATTTTCAGATGAGGTTCTGTAAATGTGATAGTCATGCTACAAATAGGCCAATGGAGCTGTTCTGTGGGTCCTTATCTGACCACTCACAGTTGTATGTGGCAGAAGGTGAGAAGAGGAGATTCATGTCTTCTAAAGACGTTAATTTTCGTAATATTGTCTTTTATGCCGTGAAGATGGAGGCACTACGTCATTCGATGTAGCGATATCTATTTACCAATCCTACACGGCGTCACATTCCAGAATACTTGAATCAAATTGAATTTCTCATGACAAGAATTTGTTTGTGTTTCACGTCAACATATTCTGGAATCTGCTACAGTCCTATAAGTCTGTAGCTGGCCTGTCATACGATGAGAGATGTCTACGACATGTGTCAATAATTATCCAACAAGATACAACAATATACAGTTTACTTATATCTGCAAACTGCTCTACATGTTTCGGGCGGTATCTCCACCCATCATCAGCAGCTCATATCTACAGTAACGGTCTCATTAATGCCACTTACTGTAGATACAGCGATATGAGCTGCTGATGATGGGTGGAGATACCACTCGAAACATGTAGAGCAGTTTGCAGATATAAATAAACTGTATATTGTTGCGTCTTGTTGGATAATTATTGACACATAGGAGGCGATGCACGGACCATTGAATATAAAATGCTTACGACATAGATTTATTGTATTTAGGCCCAAATGTGCTATTGTAATTAGGTCCGTTAGATATCAATCCTGCACCACAGCGGTTATTTTCGCTCTTTTCTCTTCAGTAGCCTGCCTGAAGTCCGAGCAGGCCTGCTGCGCCGTGGCTGAACTGTCAGAAGTCGACAATAAATGAAATTGTGTATTGCAGTCATCTTTCTTCGACGCAGAACATTCCTAATACACTGAGCTTGTGCCTGCAGTTTATAAAATTAGTAGGCCTGCAATTTAGAAGTATGCTTTAGAGTCTAAACTACGGTTAGGCCAAATTCTGTATGGCCACTGTACTGAATTCCACGCGTTGGCATGTTACCTGTAGCAATTTCATAAGCACGTTATTGACTTCCTGGTAAGAGTTTTATTTAGAAAGTAGGAGGCAATTTAAGGAAGGGATAAATTACGAAAAAGTAGAAACAAGGGAAGGTAAAAATTAAGTGCGTAGAAAGTATCAGCCAGTTGGTTCTAATACGGAAACGTAAGGAGAAATATAGCCACGTATTTTTAACTTCACGATTTAATTCAAATATTAGGTCTAACAATCGTTTTCTGCTTATTCCTATACCCTCATACCCACCAGTTTAGTTCTACAACATCAAACGGTCAAATTACTGGCAGATTCAGGTATATCAACGCTCGCTTCAGGGTAAGGCGCTGTCCACAGCTTGCAGTAATCGATTTATTCTTTGGCCGCCATTACATCAGAGCTGTATTGATCCAACTGTCACTTGCACGCCTTACCTGACCAATCATGGCTCACATTGTCATGTCATTGGTCGACGCTGAAGCCCTTCCCCCTGCGACCACTAGCCAATGAGGTTTAAGGAAACATTGTGAATGGCATATGTCTGATGCGTGCATAAATGGGACCAAACTGCGCCACAAATGACATTGTGATCCATTTCACACTATCAGAGCCACCATATTACAGTTCTTTTCGGGGCCTATTTTATAAAATGCTTCGTCTGTTCATGTTCAACCTCTGTTGACGATTACGAAGTTCCCCAATATGTAGTGTTCTCTTTTCTCCACTCAGTCCGTTAGTTTTTTTACTTTCGTGGAACCGAAAGGCTCATTGCCATATTCAAAAGAGCCCAAAACTATTCTCATCTTGGGCCAGATTAATCCTTTCCACATACTTTTTTGTATAATGTATTATATTCCGTCAATACACAACTATATATCAGTATACTTACTTACTTACTCCATGGTGCAGAGTCCTTCTTGAGAAGCTAACCGGTTTGCAGCTAGTCAAGAAATTCCCCGCATTTCACGGAACCCGAAGGTTCATTACCGCACTCACAAGCGTCC
>Ga0123353_10018404_pt1 | contig 10329 bp, 9 predicted proteins | sample TergutLab28metaG_3_FD_92763 | JGI IMG/M metagenome (GOLD analysis project Ga0123353, IMG submission 92763) | Labiotermes labralis P3 segment gut microbial communities from Petit-Saut dam, French Guiana - Lab288 P3 | ecosystem: Host-associated > Arthropoda: Insects > Digestive system > Gut ...
TATTCAAGATAAAATTGGGGAATTGAAGAAAATCCACCCCCTGCCCCCGCCAGCGGGGGAGAGTGCAAATTTCAAATAATAGCACCTCAAAAAAAAACTTAACCAATAATTAATAAAAAATGCATAATTCAATTTTTTTATGAATATTCGCGGCTGAATGCAAAAATTGAAAAATAACATTTATATGAACAAAATTAATTGCCAATGATATAAAAAAACGATGTGCTAAACATCACAAAAACATATAAATAGCGTTTAGCTATTCTTGCTCTTGAAACTTCCACATTTTCAAAGCAAACTTAAGAGTAGAAGCGCTAGCAGAAATGCGGGCTTATTTTATTTAAGTTTACAGGTTGTGGAAGACCTCAATTGCGGATAAATTAAGTTCGCTTTTTTATTTGTCAAAAATTGAAAATTCGACGACGGTTCGACCGCCACAAAATATTAAGGCAGAGCCGTAACTGTTCCCCAAAAAATGCGGAGTGAAATTGCCAAAACACTTAAAACATATTGCAGAGAGAGCAGAACCTCTTAGAAACGGGCGAAATATTTCCTACGAAAAGCCATACGAGTAGAAGGAGTAAAAACTTAATAAAATTATTATGAAAAAACTGATTTTTATTTTCACTTTTTGTGCACTCAATTGGGGAATTTATGCACAAACCTATTGGGGGCTATCCGGGAATGCCGGAACTTCTACCTCCAATTTTTTTGGTACTACAGATTGTACTCCTCTTATTTTTAAAACACGAGATGTAGAACGCATGCGCTTACTTCAAAACCAGTCCAGTTTGGGCATAGGAATTTCCAACCCTCAGGCTACCTTGCATTTACACTGTCAGGTAGATTCTCCAACATGTGATGGCAATGGAGAAAATAGCATACTTGAGAACGGGGATGATGGTGGAAATACAGATGGTCCCAGCATCACTACCAGATATTTATTGAGGTTAACTACCCCAGAAACAGGAATAAAAAGAGGATTTTCTGCGTCTTACAGTATTGGAGAATTTTCTGCAAATCTTCATTTCTACCAATTAGAGCCTCAAAGCAGTTTTATGATTAAGGTACCTGCAGGTGGATTAACTATTGCACCGACGGGCAGTATTGGTATCGGCACGGATGTTCCACAGGCAAAATTAGATGTAGATGGCTCTTTTAAAGCATTGAGCGCCAATATTACAAATGCCTTATTTGCAAACACTTTAAACGCTAATAACGCCAATATTACAAATACATTATCTGCAAACATTTTAAAAGCTAATAGCGCCAATATTAACGGAAAAATAAAAGCTAAAGAAGTTGAAGTAACCCTCTCCGGATGGCCCGACTATGTTTTTGCAAAAGATTATAACCTTATGCCCATAAGCGAAGTGGAGCAATTTATTATCGAGAACCAACACCTTCCCGGTGTGCCTCCTGCGGAAGAAGTGGAAGCCAACGGAGTGAATTTGGGCGAAATAAACCTCATACTTGTACAAAAAGTAGAAGAACTTACGTTATATATCATTCAATTGCAAAAACAAATAGATGAATTAAAACATCCAAAAGGAGGTCAATAATGAAAAAAATAATTTTAAGTTTTATTGTCCTTAATGTCTTTAATGTCCTTATGGTCACACTGAGCGCCCAAACCCCCGACCACAACTACCACCCCTACCCATACGCCCAAGAAGAACTTTTGCTAACCTCTTTTGGATTTAGAGAAATACATGAAAAAGCCGCCATGGCCACCGCATTGATGACTTTTGGCATTCATGAAGATGACTCAGGTTTGAAAGAACAATCTGTTAATCTGTTAGATGAAATATGTGTAGATGCGTCGGTAGATATTTTAGGAAGCTGCATTTTCAATTATTTTAACTTGGGAGACAGTGCTGCCATAAACTTTTTTAACGCTCACTTAGAGAAAGAGGAGTATAGAGTTTACGCCGCTTTATTCTTAGCTCAATTAGGCGAGCATAAAACCACTTTTCCCATATTTGCAGAAGCCCTTAGCAGCGATGATGAATACGAGGTGCATACGGCGATAATAGGATTAGCTGCCATAGGTACGGAAGAAGCCTTAGATTTGATTACAAAATTACCACCGGAAAAAAACAGAGTAACGCTAAGAGAGCGACTCATAAATTTTAACCATAGCGATATTAAGAAAGGAGATGAATTATGAAAAAATTAACATTAATAATTATGATACTGGGCGCATTAATAATTGCCAACGCCCAAATAGAAAAAATTGAACTGAAACTTACGCCGGAAATAGAAGAAATGATGGTTACGAAGATTAAAAACTTGCCTGAAGAATATTACTCCGAGTATGGCATAAAAAACAGGTCGCAGTTAGAGAATTTACACACAGGCAAACCTATTCCCATGTATAGAATTGTAAATGAAAAGTTAGAAGACGTAAACACTTGGAGTGTATCTCGTATGCCTGATGGGGAGACTCTTTCATTAAAATTCCAAAACACTTGGAATGTGCCTGTGATGTCTGATGAAGCCCCTCTTTTATTTGTAATCATTATGTTTTCAGATTTTGGAAGAGACCCATATATAAGTCTTCAAAAAACTGCAAATATAATAGCGCATTTCCATAATTACGAACATAAAGATTCGGTAATTGGTTCTGTAGTCGTACTTCCTACAAGTGTTGGAATGGATTATCTTATTATTAGAAAAGAAAATCAAGATATTTTTGTACAGGTTTATGACGATACAACGGGCGAATATTTTAAGAACGAATACAGGCTTAGCGAACTTGTTCCCCATTTAAAAGAATTAGGATTGCGTAAACAAAAAGAACAAATGGAAGCACAAATGAAATATTTTGAGAAAATTGCAAATAAAAGCGAATTAACACTTACGCCCGAACTCACAGAAATGCTGATTAATCAAACCTATTCGAGTTTTATAAACTATTCTGACGAAAGCCTTTCCGACTGGGGCATAAAAGACAGGGCACAGTTGAAGCATTTACATTTTGGAAAACCTGTCCCAATGTATGAACTTGTAAGTGAAAACTTAACATTCACGGGTTACTGGCAAGTGCCTGTGATGAGTGACAGCGAGCCTCTTTTTTTTACAAGGGTTAACCTTGATGATGAACAATACAGGTATGCAGGTATTGGCGGTGCAATAATGGCAGAGGTTATTCATAATTATAAATACAATGACTTGATAATTGGATTATTAGATGTAAAAAGGATACCCTATCTTATTATTCGGAAAGATAATAAAGATATTTTTGTTAAAATGTATGACTCAACGGGCGAATATTTTAAGACCGAATATACTTTAAGTGAGATTATTAATAACCCTATAAAAGAATAATGGTATGAAAAAATATATTGTATTACTCTTTTTGGGACTCACCGGTACTTTACATGCTCAGTTTCAGCCAATAATCTTACCGGTACCTAATGTTGACGTTTACCCGAACCGAAATAACTGGTGTTCTGCTGCCGCAGCAGAATGCGTGCTCAAATATAAAAATATAAATAAAGGTCAATGCGAAATAATGAATTGGATTAGGACACAGCCCAACTCCGGTTATGGCGGTTATCCTTGTTGTGATCCTATACCGGGTTGGCCGTCAAACGAACATCCTTGCGATAAGGGTGTACCCTTTGGCTATTACAATGAGAAAGTCAGTGTTAAAAAGATTTTGATGCATTATAGCAATAACACTCTTGCCAGTGAAGCGCTTACCTATCCTCTAAATACTTATAACATTAAAGAGGCACTTGATCAGGATCGCCCCATCTTTGCTCACTGGTTTTACGACACATACGAGTCTAATGCACACGCTGTTGTTATTCGTGGAATACATATTTCTCAAAATCTTGTTTATTATATGGATCCTGATCCTGATCTTTATAATGGTGGTTATCAATTCTTACCCTATAATACGTTCCATATTGATGGATCGCGCCGCTGGGAAGGCACGCTTCGTCTTATAGATTGTTCATCACGAGGTTATCCTTGCCATTGCTATAACGGCGAACAAGATGGAGACGAAACTGGTATTGATTGCGGAGGGGCGTGTCCGCCCTGCGGTACTCCTCCGCCACCTCCGCCACCTCCTGCAGTTCATTGTTCCGACTGTAGGGGGGGGCAATGGTGAACATCATATTGATTGCGGTGGACCCTGTCCACCTTGTCAGGATCTCCCTGAAGAAATAATTATAACAAATACCAATCAGCTTGATTCGGTAGTGATGGCTTTAAAAAAAATAACTGCCAGCGGCACTACAACAATAGCATCAGGAAAAACTGTAAGTTTTACTACGGAAGGAACGGGTTCAATTGTTTTACTCCCGGGTTTTAAAGCCGAGCACGGCTCTAATTTTAGTACACAGAGGAAAGATCTTTCCAAATATTCAAGAATCTGTCCGGAGACGCTTTGCGCAACTGAAGTTATTAATAATTATCTCTATCGAGATTATAATCATCCACTTGCAATATGGAATTTACTTTACGCTGTAAGAGTTGAATATGAGATTTATTCTCTCGTTCCAAATTCAGGATGGATATATGTGTATGGTGATGCAATAAATGTGGTGCATAATGGGACAGTTTATTTATGGGATGGTCATACCGGAGCTATTATTACGCAAGGTGTAGCAATGTACATGCTGTATTGTACAGTGCACTTTTGCAATGGGGATAAACGTAGCTATATGCAACCATTTGTAGTAAAAGATTATGGAAAATCATCAAATGCAAGATACGATGAAACAGGCGACCCTCCTCAATTTTCTACTCTCGACCCTAATAATACTCCACTTCAATCTGCAACTACACCTCCCAAATTTACTATTATCCCTAACCCTAACTCCGGTACATTTCAATTAGAAACCAACTTCCCTCTATCAGACATCAGCAACCTCAAAATCTCTAACCTGTTGGGGGCTACAGTTTACGAAACGCAATATGTATCTTCCTATACTATTCAACTGCCAAACTCCGCAGCGGGGCAGTATTTTGTGGTTATTGTGTTTAAAGATGGTACAGTATTGAGGCAGAAAATGGTGGTGCGGTAGAAAATTTAATATTTTCGCGTTCAAGTTTGCGGCAAGCACCGCCTGCCCCAAGTCTCAAAAACAATATAAACCATTGATTATGTTAAAGAACTGCCTACAAGTGCTTATAAGTAATTGGAAAGAAAATCTGTATCTTTTCTCGTTGGCGGCATTTCTCGTGGCACTACCCACTTCTATTGCTTTGCTAAGCATAACCGCCGTAGCGCTGCTCATCGTTTGGATACTGACCGGAGATTATAAGGAAAAGTGGAACAGGCTGATACACAACAAAAACGCGCTGTTCCTGATGAGCATCCCGCTGTTATATTTGATTGGACTTTGCTTTACGCACAACTTGGCTTTGGGATTGCAAGAATTTAATAAAAGTTTATACTGGTTCATTTTTGCTTTTGTGTTAGGTTCTTCATCTCCAATTTCATACAAGGCTACTTATCGTTTGTTGGGTCTTTATATTATAGTAGTATCTGTTGCCGCAGGAATAGCTTTGTTAAAATTTTTGCTTTTAGATACGATTTATTTCTTTGATTTCAGGCAAGTTACATGGATAGACCACATTCCTTTTTCCTACCAAATTGCCTTTGTAATCTGGCTCGTTTTCTATTTTATTCACAATGGTAGTTTTTCAAAAATTCAAAAATCTTTACTGTTTCTTCTCATCATTTTTTTAACCATTACTTTATTTTCACTAAAATCATTCAGTGCTTATCTTTATTTTGGAGTAATGTCGTTTACCGCCTTACTAATATTAGTATGGCAAACGAAAAAAAGGTGGCTTAAATTTACTTTTGGGGGATTGTTAATTTTGATAACGTTTTTCCCTATATCTTATATATATCATTGTGTTCAAAAGTTTTATAACATTGTCGAATATAATGTTGATGAAATCGAAAAATACACTGCCTCCGGAAATATATATCAACATAACTTTAACAATATAATTAAAGAAAATGGAAATTACGTAGGTTTATTTCTCTGCGAAGAGGAATTAATTCCATTGTGGAATGCCCATAGTGAAAAAAAGTATGATAGTAGAACTTCTAATGATTATCTTCTTCGTTCTGTGATAATAAGATACATGACAAGTAAAGGGTTAGCAAAAGACGCGGAGGGTTTTGCACAACTTTCCCAAGAAGATATTCAAAATATTGAAAATGGAATGCCCAATTACATTTATGCAGAAAACAAGTTAGGTATTTATCCTCGAATTTATGAAACAATATGGGAACTGGATCAATATAAAATCACTAAAAATCCTAATGAAAAAACCTTAGCGCAACGAATTGAGCAGGCACGTTTAGCCTTTGTGATCATCAAAAAACATACTTGGTTTGGTATTGGTTTGGGTAACAACGCATTGGCTTATGAAAAAGCTATTGTAGAATCGGGTTCAAAGTTATCACCTCAAAAAACAGGATCTTCTCACAACCAATATCTTAACTACCTCATTCGCTTTGGCGTATTAGGAACGTTATATATTCTATGTGTTTTAACATGGATTTTTATTAACGGACGAAAAAACAATCCTTTTTTAATTACGATATTCTTTGTGAGCATGTTGGCGGCAAATTTCGGAGAAGCCAATTGGGAAACCTTTATCGGATTAAATTACTTTGGCTTTTTTATGTGCTTCTTGATGTGGGTGGTTCCGAAAAATATTTTTGAAAAACAATAATGAAAACAACTGTTGCGCTTTGCATTACCACATATAACACTCCTGATTATTTGGATTTAACACTCAAGAGCGTGCTCGCACAAAGTGTTTTACCTCAAGAGGTAATCGTTGCCGACGACGGTTCGGGAGAAAGTACCCAACTTTTAGTAGAAAAATATAAAACGCTATTTCCTATTCCACTTCTTCACTGCTGGCACCCTGATGAAGGTTTTCGGGTTGCAAAAATTCGCAATAAGGCTATTCTCACAAGTCAATGCGAATATCTCATTTTCATTGACGGAGATATGGTACTCCATCCGCATTTTATTAGAGACCACCTTAATAATGCCAAGTTTCAACATTTTATTCAGGGTTCAAGAGTTTTAGTATCTAAAAAAATATCAGAACAACGATTACGTTCAAAAGATATACACTTTCATTTTTTTTCCAAGGGAGTTATCAATCGTGCCAATACATTATCCATACCACTTCTGTCACAAATAATAACACCGTTTTATGGTGCTAAAGACCATACCGGAGTACGAAGCTGTAACCTCTCTTTTTGGAGACAAGATGCTATGGCTATCAATGGTTTTAACGAAGATTTTGAAGGCTGGGGACGTGAAGACAGCGAGTTTGTAGTACGATTACTTAATAGCGGCATAAAAAGGCAAAATTTAAAATTAGGAGGCGCGGGGTTTCATATTTGGCACCATGAAAACTCTAAACAAATGCTACATAAAAACCAAGCACTCTTAGACGAAGCACTTTTAGAGAGAAAAAAGTGGTGTAACAATGGTTTAGTAAAATAGTTTATTCGCTGAACAACACTATTTTATACGACACCTAAACATCAATTCATTTTCAAGATACCCCTCTAACTCATCGCCAATTTCTACTTTGCCGATGCCGCACGGAGTGCCCGTAAAAATCAAGTCTCCGATTTTTAACGTTATAAATTGAGACACATACTCAATAACTTCATCTATTGAAAACAACATATCTGCCGTATTTCCCTGTTGCACAAGTTGTTTGTTTTTAAGCAATGAGAAATAAATGTTTTGCAAATCAACAAAAGTGGTTTTAGGAAGAAATCGGTTTACTACTGCGGAGCCATCAAAAGCTTTGGATATTTCCCAAGGCAGTGCATTATTAAAAACATCGGTTTGAATATCGCGCGCCGTAAAATCAATGCCCAGCCCAATTTCATCATAATAAGTGTGCGCAAACTTTTTTTGAATATGTTTTCCCAATTTATTGATGCGCACCACCAACTCCGTTTCATAATGAATATTGCTTGAAAAATCGGGATGAAAAAACGGGCGATTTCTCAGCGTAAGCGCAGTTTCCGGCTTTAAGAAAAATACCGGTTTTGCAGGAATAGTTTTGTTTAATTCCTCAATATGAGATTTGTAGTTGAGACCGATGCAGATGATTTTCATGGGTGCAAAGAAACAATATTTTCCATAAAAACTCTATTTTCGCCGTCATGATTTCAATTCACAAACTCTCAGTTAATTTTACAGGCGATTTTTTGTTTAAAGATGTTTCTTTCGTGGTGGGCGATCGCGACCGGATTGGTTTGGTGGGGAAAAACGGCGCGGGAAAATCAACATTACTTAAAATTATTCATAAGGAAATTGAGCCGGAATCGGGCGTTATGGTGATTACTGCCGGTTTTAAAACCGGCTACTTGCCGCAAGAGATGGCAGCTAATTTCTTGTGCAGCGTTTGGGAAGAAACAGTATCCGCTTTTGTGGAACAGAAGCAGTTGGAAAAACAAATTGCGCACATTACAGAGCAACTTTCTTTGCGTCAGGATTATGAATCGGAACAATACCACAAATTGGCGCAACAACTGTCTGATTATACGGAGCGTTTCCACATTCTCGGCGGAAGCACAATGGATGCCGACGCAGAAAAAGTATTGCTGGGTTTGGGTTTTAGGGCTGCCGATTTTGAACGTCCGCTTAGCGAGTTCAGCTCCGGTTGGCAAATGCGTGTGGCGCTCGCCAAAATTCTCCTCCAAAAACCAGAAATTATATTGTTAGACGAGCCGACTAATCACTTGGACATAGAGTCTATTCAATGGTTGGAAGAGTATTTGGCTAATTATGAGGGTGCTTTGATAATGGTGTCGCACGACCGCGCTTTTTTAGACCGTGTAACCAACCGCACCATTGAAATTACGTTGGGAAATATTCAAGATTATAAATGCAGTTATTCCGAATATGTGGAGCAACGGTTGGAACGTATTGAAACCCAGCAAGCCGCATTTGAAAACCAACAAAAAGATATTGCACAGATAGAGCGTTTTATAGAACGTTTTCGTTATAAAGCCAGCAAAGCGAAACAGGTGCAAAGCCGCGTAAAGTTGCTGGAGAAGATGGATAAAGTTATTGTGGATGAAGTAGATGACAGCGCCATCTCTTTTAAATTTCCGCCGGCGCCACACTCAGGAAAAGTAACCGTAGAGGCGAAGCAATTGTCGTTGGGCTACGGCTCATTTAATGTATTGAAAGCTATAGATATGCACTTGGAACGCGGCGAGCGCGTTGCTTTTGTAGGAAGAAACGGCGAAGGAAAATCCACTTTCGTGAAAAGCATTGTAGGTGAATTGGCGCCGCAACAGGGCACTATACAACTGGGACATCAAGTAGTGATTGGCTATTACGCCCAAAATCAAGCATTGCTACTAAATCCGAATAAAACCGTTTTTGAAACTATTGATGAGGTTGCGGTAGGCGATATTCGCCCGAAAATAAGAACGATTTTGGGAAGATTCCTGTTTTCTACAGAAGACACCGAGAAAAAAGTATCGGTGCTTTCGGGCGGCGAAAAATCGAGATTGGCATTGGCTAAGCTGCTGCTATCGCCTTTTAACCTGCTTATTTTAGACGAACCTACCAACCATTTGGATATGGCATCGAAAGATGTGTTGAAAAATGCACTGCTGCACTACACCGGCAGTTTAGTGATCGTTTCGCACGACCGCGATTTTCTATCCGGTTTATGCGATAAGATTTTTGAATTTAAAGACAAAAACATAAAAACTTATATTGGTGATGTTTACGATTTCTTAGAAAAGAAAAAATTAGATTCTCTAAACGAGTTGCAACGCAAATTGAATATTGGAACAGGAGAAGAAAAAAACACTTCTGCAATAAAGAAAGCTATTTGCTTAAAAAAGAGCAGGAAGCGCAACAACGTAAAATTCAAAACCAACTTAAAAAATTGGAAAAGGAGATTGAAAGCGACCAGAAAGAGTTGCATCAAATTGAATCGAAGTTAGCGCAACCCGAACAATACGCCAAAGAGATTGAAAACGGCTCAGTATACGCCGAATACGAAAAATTGAAAAACAATATCGCAGAAAAAGAGGAAAAATGGTTGGAGTTGCAAGAGTTGTAAATAGTTAGGCTAAGGCTGAGCCTCAGCCAAACGTTAATCACTAACCCCTTAATTCGGCAAAAAGTCGCCAAAACCACATAAGCAAAAAAGCCAACCACCTTGTTTATTAATGATTAGCTTTTTAAGTTGTACCACGGGCCGGGATCGAACCGGCACGAGTGTTACCTCACCGGTTTTTGAGACCGGCGCGTCTACCAATTCCGCCACCATGGCAACGAGCGGCGA
>Ga0123353_10018405_pt1 | contig 10329 bp, 12 predicted proteins | sample TergutLab28metaG_3_FD_92763 | JGI IMG/M metagenome (GOLD analysis project Ga0123353, IMG submission 92763) | Labiotermes labralis P3 segment gut microbial communities from Petit-Saut dam, French Guiana - Lab288 P3 | ecosystem: Host-associated > Arthropoda: Insects > Digestive system > Gut ...
CAAACATGGCTGTCAAAATCCGTCTCCGCCGCATGGGCATGAAAAAGCACCCCTTCTACCGCGTGGTCGTAGCCGACGAACGCTCCCCTCGCGACGGGCGCAGCATCGAAGAGATCGGCTATTACAACCCCATGACCCAGCCGGCAGAAATCAAGATCGACAACGAACGGGCCGGCTACTGGCTCAAGAATGGCGCGCAGCCCACCGACACCGTGCGCATTCTGCTCAAAAAGACAGGCGCTATAGAAGGTTGACCTTTCGCGCTAGATTGAGAGGGATCACATGCAGGAATTGGTAGCTTTTGTGGCCCGCAGCCTGGTGGAGAACCCGGACGCGGTAGTCGTGCGCGAGGTGGAAGGCCCCGAATCGATCATCGTGGAGCTGCGGGTTGCCCCCGAGGATATGGGCAAGGTCATCGGCAAGCAGGGGCGCATCGCCAAAGCCATCCGCGCGGTGGTCAAGGCCGCCACGCCCAGGGACAGCAAGCCGGTGTTTTTGGAGATCGTGTAGTGATATTACAACCGTATTTGGCCATAGGCCAAGTGGTAAAACCCCAAGGCGTGCGCGGCGAGGTCAAGGTCAAACCCTTGACCGACGACCCGCGCCGCTTTTTGGATTTAACGCAGGTACTCGTGCGCGAGGGCGATGCGCATCTGCCCCGCAGCATGCGCTGCACCCGCATCTACGACGGTTTTGCGTACCTGGAATTTGAGGGCGTGCAGGACCGCGAGGCTGCCGAGGCGTTGCGCGGCACACTGCTGTACGTGGATCGGGCCAACGCCGCGCCATTAAACGAAGACGAGGAATACATCGTCGATCTGATAGGCTGCGAGGTATTTGACACCCAAGGGCAGCGCGTCGGTACCCTCACCGATGTACTGCAGCCCGGCGCCAACGACGTGTATGTGATCGCCACGCCCAAGGGCGAGCTGCTGATCCCGGCCCTGAAGCGGGTGGCGCCGACGGTGGATGTGGCGGCGCGGCGGATTGTAATTGACGAGAATGTGCTGCCGGAGGTGGCGGTGTATTCAGAATCCTGAGGGTTTACAAAGCGATGCCTGAAAGCATATAATGGACTTAGGCGGTGGACATTGGTCGTCAGACTGGGTATATTGACAGATATAGGCATATTTATGTTCGTGGCGATGTAATGCCCGATGGAACCTCGACTCATCCAAGAGATGTCATGAGCATACGGGCTGTATTGGCACACGAGTATTACGGGCATTTTCAATTCGCTCCATCGTCGTTTGAACCAGGTGATTGGCGAGATGAGTTTAGGGCAAGCTATGTAGCCGCATTAAAGACCCCAAACCTATCGGATGATGATAGACGCTATCTGATGCTAGATGCTTATGAGCGCGCCAAAGAGGGCGGAAAGACACTGCAATACAACAAGAAAGCGAGGAAAATCATCTATGGCTATTAGGGAACAAAGCATCTATGATCCCGATGTGGAGCTGTTTTATGCCAATGTCGCAGAAGATTTCGGTAGATACGGCAAAACAGAAAAAAAATGCCCGGTTTGCGGGAAGCCATTCATTTTCCGACAAATCGGCAGTTCCTATGAATTGCGTTGCGAAACCGACCATTGCACGGAGATTGTAAGCAGAGGAATATGATTCTGTTGGGCAAATTTCTATATATCTTTATCCTTTCATTGCCAGGGGCAATGCAAATGCATTTTTAAGCAAACTCCAACCAAAAACTCAATACTGTATCATGATGAATCCATAGCGCTGTGCTATAGTCTAATCAATCAAACGAAGGAGGATTCAATCATGAACAGGCAGTTTATATCGCGCATGTTGGGTTTGGTATTGGCGTCGGTGCTGCTTCTGACAGCTTTGGGCGGCTGCTCCGCAGCCGGGATCACAAGGGGCAACGGGAAGATGACAAACGGCTCCTTCTCCCACGGAGGCTCCATCACAAAGCTGGACATCCGCATTCCGGCCACGGTGCACATCTCGCCGGAAAAGAGCAGCGAAATCACCTACATCATCGATGAGAACCTAAAGAACTTGGTGGACATCACCTATCAAAACGGCGTGCTGAAAATCGCCACAAAAAACAACCGGTCCATCACCAGCGACAAGATTCGGTTCGACATCAGCGCCGATGCCCTTGAGGCGGTCAACTTGAGCGGCGCTGTCGCACTGCAAGGCAAAGGCACGTTTACCGCACAAACCTTTGTGATGGATATCAGCGGGGCGGGAAGCGTGGAGCTTGCGCTCAATGCTCAAAGTGTGTCCGTCGACTTAAGCGGCGCAGCAAAGATTAACCTGACCGGCGCCACAAAGGATCTGGCCATCGACGTTTCCGGCGCGGCAACGGTTAATGCCCGCGACTTGATCGCGCAAAACGCCAAGGTGAAGCTCACCGGCGCAGGTTCGGTTCAAGTTCACGCGCAGGAAAAGCTGGATACTTCCACAACGGGGGTAGGTTCCATCGTGTACTGGGGCAATCCTGAGTTGTCTCAGAACACCGCAGGCATAACGTCGGTGACAAAGGGCGATTAATTTTCTAGCACGCAGGGAAGCAAGCCCCCGCATCCTCCGTTCTATGGTTGACAATACCAACGAAGGAGGAAACCGCCATGAAGCGCCTTTTGCTCTTCCCATTGCTCGTATGTATGCTGTGCGCCTCTCTCATGCCCGCCGCCCTTGCCCAGGATTGGGGCGTCAACGACGGCTTGCCCCTTGTGCGCTCGTCCTGGGTCTATGCGGAACCCAAGCCGACCGCGAACACAGTGGGCCAGATTACCCAAGGCAATGTGTACCAGATTCGAACCGTCAAAGACGGTTGGACCCAAATCGATCTGCCGGAAGGCATCACCGGCTGGACACCCGCATCAGCCATCGACTACGCCTTGGCCATCCCGAACGAGGCGTGGGACAACGGCTTGCGCCGAGCGGTGGTGCTTGTGTCGGGGCTGTCCCTGCGCGAAGCGCCCTCCGACAGCGCCAAAAGGCTCCAGCTGATGCCAAACGGCTCCCACGGTTATATCTTGGAGGAGCGGGAGGGCAAGCTGCTTGTGCAGTATCATCTCCGCACAAAAAACGGGTATGAGCAATATACAGGATGGATCAACCAAGAATATACGCTGGAAAACCCGGCCTTCATCCACCTGAAAAACCGCACCAAGGTGTATGCTTTCGCCTCCGAATACGCGCCCACGGTGGGCCAAACCCAAATCAACCAGCGGCTGGCGGTGATCGGCCAGGTTGACGACTACTACGTGGTGAACCTGCGCAGCGCAAGCGGCTTCATCAAGAAACATGAAGCTATGTGGAGCGAACGTCAGATTATTGAGGGGATTTGAGTTATTAGTTAATAGTTTATAGCAAATAGTTAATAGAGGTTACGGCGATGCTTATCAGTTCGTCGTAGCCTCTATTTGCTAACGCGAATCAAGGGTAGAAACGATCAATACGGGTATCCGTTTAGGGGACGATGGCAATCGTCCCGCCAGTAACGGGCGGATTGCCATCCGCCCCTACACAGGTGCCTGTCTTAGTGCTTCAACTCTTGATTCGCGCATTTACTACTGACTTATATCCAGCGCAACCGGATCATCCCGCAACGAGCGCAGCTCCCGCAGCATACTCACCGACAGGGGGATCGCCAGCGCGAAGAACATCACGTCGGCCACGGGCTGGGCGAAGATGATGCCGTCCAGCCCAAACAGAGGCGGCAACGCCAGCACGCAGGCGGTGAGGAATAACCCCTGCCGCCCCATACTCAGCACCGTGGCTTGCACTCCGCGCCCCAAGGATTCAAACAGCATGTTGATCAGCAGACCCCAGCCCACCAGCGGCAAACTGAGGGCCTGGGCGCGCATCACCCGTGCGCCGATCTCCGACACCAGCTGGTCGCTGTGCAGCGCCGAAGCGATGGGCGTAGCAAAAATCGACAGCAGTATGCCGCTGAACGTCATAAACGCCACGCTGGTGCGCAGCGCAAAATGATAAGCCTCCCGCACCCTTCCATACCTTCTGGCGCCGTAATTGTAGCCGGATACCGGCATGTACGCCATGGCAAACCCCAGCAGGATGGAGAAGATCACCCAGTTAAACCGGCCCACGATACCCAGGCCTGCGATGGCCTCATCGCCGTAGTTCCGGGCCGCATAGTTGATCAGTATGGCCGATACGGCGCCCAGTATGTTGCGCAAAAAGGTGGGGATGCCGATTTTGCTCACCTGGGCGAACAGGCTGCGCCGGGGCGTAAAGTGGCGCGGCGAGATCGAAAGCAGGCTGCGCTTGCGCACATAAAACGAGATAAGTATGCACATGCTCACAAACTGGCAGAACACCGTGCCGATGGCCGCGCCCCGCACGCCCCAGCCCAGGGTGTAAATCACGATGGGATCCAGCGCGATGTTCAGCAGCGCCCCAGACACCATACCCACCGTGGAAAAGACAGCGTTCCCCTCAGCTCGCAGGCCGTTGTTGAGCACAAAACACACCGCCACAATGGGCGCGCCCAGCAGCAACACCCCCGCGTAGTCCAGGGCCAGGGGCATAGCGGTTTCGGTTGCGCCCAGCATCCGCACCAAGGGCTCCAAAAAGATGGTACCGGCAATCAGCAGGCAAGAGCACACCATGATGCCGGTGTACATGCAGGTGGAAAGCACCCGCTTTGCCTCATCCGGCTTGCCCTGCCCCAGCAGGCGGGAGATGTAGCTGCCCCCGCCCAGGCCAAAGCCGATGCCCACGGCCTGTATCACAATAAACAGCGGCCCCACCAGGGCCACGGCGGCGGTGGCCTCCTTGGCGATGCCGGGCAGTTGGCCCAGAAAGTAGGAATCAGCCATGACATACAGGGATTGCACCAACATGGCGGCGATGGAGGGCAGGGCCATGTGCAGGATTACCTTGGGAACCGGCCAGTGGGCCATTCGTTCGATAGAGCGTCGGTTTCGATCTGCCATTTGCGTTACACTTCCATACATGTATATTACTTGTCGCGACTAGTATGATGGTTGGGCGATGGGTTGTCAAGGATTTTACCCGCGTTCCTTAAGCGTAACCCGCACCACATCCCCCGCCTGCTTGCCGATCCTCTCCCGTATATCTTTCCGTATACCAATGATATAACACACCGACCCATCCGGGTTTTTTACCCCCATATTCACCGCGCTGCCGTCGTACGATTCGCCGTCAAAGGTAGCGTGCACCTTCAAGCGCCCCTTGCCAAACTCGGCTTTGATATCAAAAGGCAGCGCCACAAAAGCGCCGCCTTGATCGGGTTCTTTTTCAATTGTGGCGTCAAACTCGTATGTCCTTTTGCTCATCAGTTCGCGTTTTTTAGCGTTCGCCCTTTTAACAGTTCCACATCATAGGAACCGGTGATGCCGAGTATGATGCTCGATTCATCAAAAACCAGCGGCTTCACAAACGGAATATGCGCATCATATTCATTCCCCAAGTCGTCGATAAGCCGGGTAGAGAAATGTGACCTGTTCAAGCATGGGCCAGCAACGGATACTAGATTGCTGTGGACTTTCTTTGCATCATCTACCGTCATTTGGAACATTTCGATCACCGCCTTCCCCGCAATACCCCAAGTTGATTACAATAATGGCATAGATTGCTCCTCAATACCTCAATCTCATAGTCCGTTATACCGTATGCACTTTGATGCTTGATTAACCGCTCCTGCGCTTCGATTTCCATTAGCAGTGTATTTTCCTCGTCTCCCGGCACTGCTCTGCCACTCATCACTTGCCCATAATGTATGAGTTCTTCAAAGAACCCGGAAGCGGATACTCTTGTATGCAAAATGATTGTACCGTCGGAAAAAGTAATGGCTTCTGTCCCATTTGCCATAAGGTACGCATCCCATTCGGCGGACTGATCCAAAACTACATTTTTTTCCGCCAGCGACATTTTTACTCGATCTATTACACTGACAGTCATCGGCTTTTGCTTGGATACAATTTCCTCGGATTTCTCGGACTGAAATTGCAATGTGTCACCGCCTCGCAAAGCAATTGTACCACTTTATCTGCTGTTTTTCAACATTAAAGCATCATCCTGCTCACCGATTCAATCTTCTGCAGGGGCGCCTCCCCCTTCTCGGAAATCCGGGACACCGCCCCGCCTTTATTCGAGACACGATACTTCCCATCCCAGAAAATAGCGCAGGGGTCGTCGCTAAAGTTGCATTCGGTCACCGTTACCGTATCGCCCGATGCGCCGGTGACAAAAAAGCTGTGGCCTTGAATCCGCACGTAATCGCCGACCTCCAGCTTACCCCAGGCGGTGGGCGAGTCAAAGGTTTTCCAGCCGTAGCCATCGTAAGGCAAGGTACCAAAGATATCCCGTGCCACAGCCATGGCATACCCCACGCACTGAATAAACGAAAACTCCTCCTGGTCGATGTACAGATAGAGCTGGTCGTCGTAATGGATGTACATGCTGTGGCTGGAGTTGTTGCAAATCGTGGAACCGATGCCCATCTGGCGGGTGATTTCGCTGATCTCACGGTGCTTGCCGTTTTGGCAAGGCTCCCTGGTGATGCCGTCCGGGTCGTTGGAGTTGCCCACAAAGTGGTTCCAATAGGCGCCGGTGGGATATTTCACGCGCAGCCAATCCAGGTTGGCGCCCACCCATTCCGCCTTGCCTTCGGAAGACCACTGGGGGCGCTGCCCATCCACCTCGGTAAAGGTGATGGTGAGCGTATCATTGGGGCCCACGACATAGCTCTTTCCGTCGGCGGGCGCAAGGAGTTTCACGGTCACTACCCGGTCGCCGGTCACATCCATGTTGTAGTAGCCGCCCATGGCCAAGGGCGTGCTGCGGACCTTGTTGCGGATAAAGAAATCCCGCTCCCCGGTGCGCTCCTTGGCGGCGGTAAGATAGTTGGAGCCGTTCACCAAGGCATGCACGATCACGCCCTTCCTGCGCAAGTCTTGCAGGGTATGGCTTCCCGAGGTGTGCTTGGTGTTAACGATATCCAACTCCGGGTCGCTCACGGCGATGCGAATGTGGAGGTGCTTGGTGGACTTTGCATCCCAATGATCGGCCAGCACCGGCATCGTAAAGGACTCGTTTTCCTGCACGATGATGGCGCTTTGCGCAAACTGCACAACCACCCCCGAACCGCCGCCGGAGCCCTGGATATCTTCGGCGAAGGCCTGGAGCGCCTGTTCGTTTTGCTGGGCGAACATCAGCATGCAACAAACCGCCAGCAGCAGCGTAAAGCAAAGCAGGTTTCTTCGCCTTCTTTTGATTTGTCGCGCCATTCTTGATCACCTCTTTCGTGATTGCGACATTTTCTTTCGAAAATAATACGATATTATTTCGAAATTTGCAATAATATTTCGAAATATTTAATAATTCGCTCTCTTTTTGTCATGATTTATGCAATGACCGTACAGCAAAAAACAGGCTTGCCTATTGCAAACCTGCTTTTTGTAAATAACATCCATTGTCGTGCTCTTGACAAAATGGCATATTCGTGATAAAGTAGGCGTGAAAGTTGTAGCCTGCACGAGGACAAATCCTCGTGGCGAATCCAAGTTTTGCTCAGAACCGCCGTGTAGTGCCACCTACACGGCGGTTCGCTTTACTTTCTCTTCAGCAAGTGTATCGCTGCGATGAGCAAAGACATGCCTGCGAACACCAGAGATAGAATCTCGAACATGCTCACAGCACCACCTCCTCGTGTGTGCCACGAGGAAGCGCCGTATCGTGTAGAATCTTTCACGCCTGTTGGCATTATAACATCACACATGCATTATGTCAAATTGTTACATCGAATAATCCATTCTCTATACACAATATGGAAAAGCGGAAAAAGCGAGGGACAACGTAACACCGCCCATCCATAAATGTATGTTTTTTCGTAAAACTATGTATTATTGAATGATTATTTGTGGATGAATGTTACTCCTTCCCCATCCACCCCGTACCCGCCTCCATCACCCGCACCGCCTCGTGCCGCATAGAGCTACCGCTGCTCCTGCACAAAGTTAGTCCTTCCAGTTCACGATTGATAACCGATCTACCCGCTCAAAGTGGCGAATGTTATTCGTAACCAAGGTATAGTCGTTCACTAAGCAAAATGAAGCGATCAGTATATCCGCTTCGTCAATCAGCTCCCCCTGCTGGCGCAGCGTTGCGTAAATGCGTGCGGCCCCTACCCAAACCTCTTCGGAAAACACACCAATTGGAATCGTTTCACGAAAAGCGAGATATTTAAGTAATTGGGTTTCCATCCGCTTGGCTAGCAACCCCCGCTGTATCTCGTAATCAACGATGGGTGGCAAAATCAACGTGTTACCGCCGTTAATTGCCTCGGTGGCTTGGCGGATTACGCTCGGATCCTTCTTGAGCAAATACGTGAGGGTATTCGTATCAAGGGCGAAGATCATAAATCCAACTCCCTGGAAAATTTTAACCTTTCCGCCATGATGGCGTCAAACTCCTCATCAAAAGGTTCTTCATCATCGCCCCTCTGATCTTCTACAAAACGCTTTAGTGCTTCGCTTTGGCGTTGAGCTAGGCTTTTTTCGTTACGGTTTTTGCGAAAGAGGCTTGCCACATCAATCAAGTCCCGTCCTACTAAATCAACCATTAAGATCGTCGGCTGGCCGTTGTTGGTAATGACCAGCTCTCCATCACGGCGTAAATTCGCTAACACCGCTCGTTGCTCGGTAGACAGAGCTCTCATCGGCATAAATTCCATTTGCAGTACCTCCTCACTCATTGAGTAATCGCTCTACGATATTCTAGCACATCGTTGAGCGATTGTCATTTTTATTTTATGGCTCGTTTGCCATCCACCCCGTAACCCCCTCCATCACCCGCACCGCCTCGTGGAGCATGGGCTCGGCCTCCAGCCTGGCGTCGCGCAATATCAGGCTAGGCGGCGATTGGGGCGAGAGGCTCAACCGCTTGTCGGTGGCGTGGAGGGCGGCAAACAGCTTTGCGCCGTCGGTCCGGGCATGGGGCGAAAACTTCATCACAAGCTGGCCCGTGCGGCGGATCACGCTCTCGATGCCCAGGCTGGAGCACATGGCCTTCAGGTGGGCGATGGCCACCAAGTTGACCACCGGCGTGGGCTCATCCCCAAAGCGGTCCACAAGTTCCTCTTCCACATCTGTTCTGGATAGGCGATCCTCAATGGCAGCGATGCGCTTGTAGATCTCGATGCGCTGGAACTCGCCCCGCACGTACTCGGCGGGTAAGAAGGCGTCCACGTGCATCTCTACCCGTGTCTCGATATCGACGCTCTCCCCCATCTCCCCGCGAATCTCCCGCACCGATTCCTCAATGAGCTTGACGTACATGTCGTAACCCACGGCGGCCAGCTGCCCGCTCTGCTCCGGCCCCAGGATGTTGCCCGCGCCCCGCAGCTCCAAGTCCCGCATGGCGATGCGGAAACCGGAGCCGAACTCTGTAAACTCGCGGATGGCCTCCAGGCGCTTCTGGGCGGTTTCGGTAAGAACCTTGTTGGGGCGCACTGTAAGATAGGCGTAGGCCAAGCGGTTGGAGCGGCCCACCCGCCCCCGCAGCTGATAGAGCTGCGCCAGGCCAAAGTGGTCTGCATCGAACACGATCAGCGTATTGGCCGTGGGGATGTCCAGGCCGGACTCGATGATGGTGGTGCACAGCAGCACGTCGTACTTGCGCTCGTAGAAGTCCATCATCACGTCTTCCAGCGCGTGCTCCCGCATCTGCCCGTGGGCGATGGCGATGCGGGCCTCGGGCACCAGGCGGCACAGCCGGGTGTGAAATTTCTCGATGTGCTCCACACGGTTGTATAAAAAGTACACCTGCCCCTGCCGGGCGATCTCTCGCAGGATGGCGTCCCGGGCCATGCCGTCCTGATATTCCACCACGTAGGTCTGCACCGGATAACGTTCCTCGGGCGGGGTCTCCAGCACGCTCATGTCCCGGATGCCCACCATGGACATGTGCAGCGTACGCGGTATAGGCGTAGCCGACAGGGTGAGCACGTCGATGTTTTGCTTGAGGTTCTTGATCGATTCTTTATGCGCCACGCCGAACCGCTGCTCCTCGTCCACGATCAGCAAGCCCAGATCCTTCAACAACACGTCCTTGCCCAGCAGGCGGTGGGTGCCCACCAGGATGTCAATGCGGCCCTCCAATGCGTTGCGCAGTATCTTCTTTTGCTCGGCCTGGGTGCGGAAGCGGCTGATCACCTCCACCTGCAACGGAAAACCCTCCAGCCGCGTGCGGATGGTGTTGTAGTGCTGCTGGGCCAGGATGGTGGTGGGGGCCAGGAGGGCCACCTGCTTGCCGTCCATCACCGCTTTGAAGGCGGCCCGCAAGGCCACCTCGGTCTTGCCATAGCCTA
>Ga0123353_10018407_pt1 | contig 10328 bp, 6 predicted proteins | sample TergutLab28metaG_3_FD_92763 | JGI IMG/M metagenome (GOLD analysis project Ga0123353, IMG submission 92763) | Labiotermes labralis P3 segment gut microbial communities from Petit-Saut dam, French Guiana - Lab288 P3 | ecosystem: Host-associated > Arthropoda: Insects > Digestive system > Gut ...
ACGGGTATTATAAGTTAGAATAAACATATGTGAAATTTCATAATCAAATTCCGAACCACAGGTAACAAGCAGAAGACTACGGAGGGGGAAGTGGCTTATATTTTTGGACACAATGTTATCACTGGAAGAGTTCTTCGACAAAATTTACATTCCTTTCGATTCTGAGTTTCTGGTAGCTCAGATTTCGTCGATATCGAAGGGCAAAAGCCAGGAGGTAAAACTCACTGAGGTGTTCAATATCCATGCTACACAAATGCTTCAAAAGTTTCGTGTTGGTAAATGGAGTTCTGTTACCGGCCTTACTTGGTTCATGGCTCCGTTTGTAAAGAGGAGGAGACATCTCAATGGTGTCGTCATCAAGGGGGCTCTACGACCACAGGTATTGATACAGACGACATTTCAAGTTCTTTTCATAGAGAATACTACAATTTACAAGTTCTGCGTGTAAAATGGTAGTATAATCAGATGATAATGATGCTAGAAGGATGTGTAAGGAGCAGGGCAATTACCTGTGTGGAATGAGGAACTGCTTGAGAGACCTCAGTCTAGATAACCGGTCTCCGGATTTGAACGTGGGACCTTCCGAATAAGAAGTATGACTTTCAGTTACCTCAAAAATGTACTACGAAGGCGATATAAAACGGAAAATTTTAAGAAATTCTCTTCTTCTTCTTTTTCTTCTTCGTCTAGTTTTACTTCTACTCTCTATTCATTTTCTCGTTTTTCGTAATCTGCTTTATTCCTTTTTCCTCCTTTACCGCTTTTCTCCATTAATTCATATTCTTTTCGGCATTTTCCTATTGATGTTCTTGTTACTTAATTTTATTCATAATTGTTCTTCTCCTTTTTCTTTTGCCTAAACCCTCAGAACGCAAGCCATCCACACATCCGATTTGAAATACAATGATTTGTCATTTCAATCTGGAAATGAGACTTAGAATTTCCTGACCCACGGGAACAAAGAGGCGAAATGTCACAGGTGACTCTGCTGGGTAATTTTATGGATTTATGTAAAAATATGGGCTTTAAAGACAAACATTATTCAGAAAAACCAACTCAATATGCAAGTACTTATATAGAGAATTAGGTGATTTGTAACTATTTCGTAAAACAAAAGAACTTTACATTCCTCAGTTACACTTACAGGGGTGCTGATAAGTCCTTAACCCGACCAGGAAGGAAATAAGCTGATGTTTCTGTCAGAATGACGTGAATTTCCTTCGGCGCCTTACCTTGCAGAAAAAAAAAACTTGATGACAGCTCGCGTCTCGATGTTGTTGAAATCGCGCGCGTCCCTGACATGCTTCTGAGCTTGTTTCCTTCCTGGCCGGGCTAAGTACTTATCAGCACGCCGATATTACAATTTATACAATTAATGAAATGATACAAAAGCGTCAAAATTGGCTTCCTACACTCCTTTGATACCACATAATCTTTAATCTGATTACGCGTGTAATTCTTCTTCTTCAAAAGAACCCTAAAGTTCTCACTTCAGGACTAAATGAAAATTTAGGAATATTTTAAAAGAATCTAAAATGCAATACCGCGGGAAATTTTTAACCAGCTTATGAATAAGCAATTATTATATAGTCGAAAAATACCTAAGCTACTGTTGAATTACAGCGTCTATTTTGGAATTTTACAGTTTTTTTTTATTATTGTTTGACGTGTCTATTACTCTAAAGGACTGCCTTGCAAGAACATGTCAAGCTCGCAATTTGAAATATTTAGTAGTATTATGATTTTTAAGTGCCCTTCGCAGTCCTTAACCTAAAGAGGTAGATGGGTGAAAACAATATCTGTTTGTGCCTTACGTATAGATGAAAATTGTAAACTATCGACCGGCTACACACTAATAGCCCCTGTGTAATATAAGGCTTGCATATAAAAGTGTTCAACAAGTCATTTTTCTTACAGGCGCCCTACATTATACCAACGCAGTACAAAGACAAAAAACCGGTTGCATTCGTTGGGATCTCAATGTGGATACTCAAGGAACTTCAAAACAGGATGAACTTTACGTGAGTGCATTCCTTCAACACTGTCTTACTAAAAATGATGTTTTCCTTGCCTTTCAGATTGTTTGTGTTCCGTTACAAAAGGTGTCGTGTACAATTAACAAAATTCGCTCTCAATACACACCTTTCTGAAGAATAAAAACCAAATAGATGCCACTTATTATTTTATTGTACTTCTTACAGGTTCAACATATTTCAGGCACTACTATGCCCATCATCAGGAGCTCGCGACTATAGTGTTGATTACCACATTGGTCTTTTCGTTCTTGGTTTGCTGTAGGTTGGAGGTTAGGTGCGGTTAGGCTGGAGTGGTCTCCAGGCTGCGGTCGTGCTTTAGCCTGCAGCCCGGACACTACTCCAGCCTAACCGCACCTAACCTCCAACCTAAAGCAAACCAAGAACGAAAGGACCAATGTGGTAATCAACATTATAGTCGCGAGCTCCTGATGATGGGCATAGTAATGCCCGAAACATGTTCAGCTTATAAGAAGTACAATAAAATAATAAGTGGCATCTAGTTGGTTTTTATTCTTCAGTTATCACAATGATGCACGGTCCAACAAACATCAAACACGCCTTTCTGTATGCAAATGAGAGGAAAGAAACGATACGCTGACTACATGCAAAATTTTACAGTTTAAATTTGTGCAGGCGACCAGTGGTGGGCTCTGATGAATAAGGCAATAAAACTGCCTGTTCAGATGAGCAACCATTAGCTTCTCAAGCATTCCGTGCAGCTCGTTTTATAACAGCAACGTACGTAATTGGTACATAATCACAAAATTTCACATTTCTGCTCCACAGTACTGAATATGTGATCCCCTCAGACGGTGCATATGGATTGCGAAACGAGAATGGAACTTGGAATGGAATCGTGGGTTTAATTGTCACGGAAAAGGTAGAACTTGGCATTAGCTTGTTCTCCAGCACAGCGGAACGCATGGATGATGTTCACTATTTACCTCCAATTTTACATTCGAAGTAAGTGCTACAAATTTCTGTTACTTTCATAGTGGGTTAAATCCAATGCAGCAGTAAATTACATAACTTCGATTAAATAACTCGAATCACTATATCAAATTTTGTAATACGGAAACCATTACCGTGTAACCAAGTTAAACCAGTTTAATTAAATAATATATAACCAAGTACGTATACTTACGTATATGTAAGTTCTTTATTTACAATCAACATGTTTGGGCTCTAGAACCATTATCAGGCATCACATTGGTGTCATGGGAAGAGCCTCAAGACATTGAAGTATACTTAAACCGTCACCCCATGATATACCAAAGCAAGCGCACATGAGAGGAGGAGGTACAATCACTACCAATTCGCAATCTGGAACTAGAAGGACGTGGGTGGTCAGCAACACGTTCCGGAAAGAGACCATCTACCCATGTACAGGAGGCTGGGTGGGCCTAGAAGTCGGTCTGGAAGGCAAGGAAAATCTCGCCCTCGCCGGCATTCGATCCTCGAAACGTCCAGTCCGTAGCAAGTCGTTATACCGTCTACACTAACCCAGAAGGCAAAGTGTTTCAATCGTTGCTATAAAGGTTTTAAGGCGTTTTCACATGACTGTCACATTAGCACCACAATCAGAGCCTAGCCACAGAAGTCTACAACTTTAAAGTACTTACAAGCAGAGAACGCATCATGCGAACAGCTTAGTATAACCACGAAAAATTAAAAAAAAAACTCCACATTCTCACTCCAGTAGCAATGAAGCCTAACGTATTATGAAGTTGCGTGAATTTATCGCTGCATTTTGGGATGGTACTGCTGCGTTGTTCATTAAAGTGTGATGTGGCAGTAGTAGGTTCCTTCAGAACTGCGGCTCATTTCTACCAGTCGATAAGGTGCCACATTCATAAAGTCACGAATCTTCATAGTCACCTTCGTGACAAAACTTATTATCTTAGAATTTAGACAGTATTTAATTCCTCCCTTTTTACTGAACATTCAATAAAAGCTAATCCTTTATTCTAAACATACACTTAGAAATAATTAGACTTTTTGAAAATTTTATCTGTTTTTTTACTATTCGTATAGGTAAAAGTATCCACGGAAGAATTATCAATACTTTTCCCAAGGAAAGTTTTAGCCTTGTCAATTTTTCTTACGCCATGTCTTCAGTTTCTCCTCTGATGGGACGTGACATCCCTCTATTCATTTCCTTTACAGATTAGCGGTATACATCAGACAGCCCAGCGCAGAACAGGATACACTAAGACATGTATTACATCCCTTCAATACTCCACTGTGGACAGCTTTTATCATAGTTGCCCTGGTTATCGTGGTTGCCCTGACGACATCGTTGTACTTCGGGACAGGGCGAGACAAGACAGACTGCAGCATCAAGAGTTCCTGTTTCCACATTTTTGGTGCCTTCTGTCAGCAAAGTGAGTGACGTAAAATTTAACAAATTTCATGAGTTTCGAGAGTGCATACATAGAAAACGTACCTTCGATTTCAGGAGAATGAATAAGAATATAGAGCACCGGTCATATGATGCTGGCAGGGAAATGCTGCAGTACTCAGAAAAAAATGTGTCTCGGTGTCGTTTCCTCTTCCAAAGATTCCAAACGCGTTAATAAAAATTTGGGCTAGTTCTTGTGGGTTGGGATATCCTGCAGTTAGTAACGTGGTAATCATAATTTCTATATTTCAGCTCTGTCTACTTTTATCTCGAAGGCAGAGGCAAAAAACATGGTCCAGAATGTCGACAGCTACTTATAAAACAACCATAAGTATCTTAAATGTTATAAATTCTTCAAAGTGTCTAAGCCAGGAAACCACAACATAAAGTTAATGAAAACTGAGTGTTGTTTGAACGTACTTCTTCCTAATGAAATAAAGTGAAATGCCAACTTGGTGCAACTAGGTAATTTTATTGATGTATTCTTAGCCCGACATGTTTCGGGTACACATCCGCACCGTACACACGACCTACACGGCGGCTCTCAAGACTACCACCCATCCAAAAACTCGGTGCAGAAAACCATATGCTGCAACTCAACACCTAATGCTCCTGATGATGGTCGTATGTACCCGAAACATGTCGAGCTAAGAATACATCAATAAAATTACCTTGTTGCACCAAGTTGGTATTTCACTTTATTTAATGAAAATTATCTAAGTCGAATCAGACAACAGTTTGCTTTGCGCTAAGTCCAGTAAATCCACGAAACAGTCTTTCTTGAGAAGTTACATTCTTTCACCGAAACAAGAAATTTCCTTTTATCAAAGGCGAATTTTCATTTATAATACTAACAAGAACTGGTTTCCGGTCCCCACCCACAGCCAGATGTTTTCAGCCTACAACCCCTCGTACTGTTTATTTATCACACCTAAACCCAGACATCCAAAGTGGTTGGAGTTCTGTCTTATGGTTGATTAGTTAAGTTCAGTTTCTACACACTATTGGGGAGGGGGGGTTAAGCGATAAGCGTCGGCCCATCCCTTTTCTTGACTCTGTGCCAGTGTTCCGTCGCATGCCGCATATCGGGGAAGTTTAACAATCGACGACGGGAGCTAGACAAACGATCGCCATGATAATAAACTTTAGAAAGTCCCAAAAAAGTCACCAGAGCGTCGGCCGGTGCTTTTCAAACAGGAAAAGAAACGCCGTATTTTATGTGTACCACCAAGTACGGTGAAGTTCACTCTTATCACCTGCCATGAAGACCCAGAAGGAGAGTAGGGGTATAGCTCTCCTCTTCTTTCGATTCGGGTGGTTGGTTAACACCACGCCTCTGCCGTTTTACCCCCGGGAGTGGTCCTGTACCCATTGTGTAAGAGGATAAGTGGGCCCCATAGCCGGTCTGAACGGGTGCGGCAAACCTCACCATACCATGATTCGATCTGCGGACCGTCCAGACCATATCGTGTCGCTATACCGACTACGCTATCCGGTTACGAGTTTAATATTGAAAAGCTGGGCAGTTTTTCCAAAGATTGTATTTATATTTCGTATTAAAACAAAAAATTTCGTCCTACAGAACTTTAAGAGTTTCGTCTTAGAATGGAAGACATTCTGTTGTCTGACAGAAAGAACTTAATTCAGAAAAACAGTCTTTGTTATTTCATCTTAGATTTGTTTTCAAATTTCTTCTTGCAAAGTCACTGAGCGATTTAAACACCCAAGAGATGTACAAGAACGTTAAGGATTTCATAAACCTTTGCAGTGAAGTCCAAAACACTGATAAGTGCAATCTTCCGGGCTATTACGCAGCGAATAGTGATAATTTCTACTGGTAATTTAAGAAATTGCCACTACTCGTTGTTTAATAGTCCAGAAGAGCGCAGTTCTCAACTGCTTCGCGGAGGTAGACTGAAATCACTCCAAAACACTTAAATGCTGGTTAGCAGGATGGTCAAACAGTAGAATTCGCTGAAGACACCGAAAGTTTCTTCTGTCAGTCGTCTATTAAAAGGCCCGACATACCCTTCAAAATGTTTTAGACAAATTCTAGAGTGAGGGTGTTTAGAGAACGCACATGTATATTTAAGTTATTCGTTAAGAGTCCTCAGGGCTTAAGGGTGCAAAAGCTTTCTCTTCCGCCCAAGAGCGCGGTCGCAAGAAATCTCACAGTAGGCTTCAGTGTTCCGTTCCTTCCACTACATACAGATCACGCCACAGCTCCCAAGTCTTATTCTACTCGTCTGGTCTACGTCACGGCTTACGTCACAGGTTTGATCATGATGGCAGCGTATGCAGCCGCATTCGTATCGTTCGTAACTGTTCAGAGGTACAAGCTGCCGTTTGTGGATTTCAAGGGTCTTCTTAAGGATGGAACTTACCACATTGGACTGATACGTGGAACTGGACATATGGAAGTCTTTCGGGTAAATACGTGACTAATGACCTCGGTGTATCAGAGTAATAAAGTTAATAATTAAGGCGAAATTCTTCTGGGATATAGCACCGCCTTGCTGGGTAATTAGTGCCGGAATTTTCGAGACAGTGCTGGATCTTCAAGGGCCGAATAGTCCATTTCACTGGACTTTCCGACTCTTTAATAAGAGATCAGCACGCTTTCACGTAAGATCGGATACCATCTCCTAGTGACACAGTTTTGTATCCCAGAAGAACGAAGACCTTCAACTGCACCGCTGCGAATGCCTACATTCTCACAAACTCAAAGCTAGTCAAGAAACTCCTCGCATTTTGTGGACGCTAAAGTTCATAGCTGTGCTCAAAACAATCGTCCCTTTCTTCCTCTCCTAAGAGACAAAAGTAGTCCAGGACTCCCATTCTACTTCTTTAAGATCCACTTCAATAGAATGCGTTTCTTTTCCCCTTTCCCTGAGCACCGCAGCTGTCGAGGGATGTCCCGGCGGATGCAAGCTTTCTGTGCGATAAAGCTGCCGTGCCCGGTACGACGATAAAAGAAAGGCGCCATACTGTACTCCATCCTACACATCTGCACAAGTGGTCCCTTTCCTTCACCCTTCCCACCAAACCCCCATAGGATTCGCCCCTCCTCCTCCCCCAACATCCCTCACGACGGAACACATATTTACACAATTATGTGTAAATGCAAAATTTTTTTAATGAGTCTACATTTTTCTGACGATGGTGTGTTACAATATATTGGACTGTTGTTTTGAACGATTTCCACTATCTTGAATTTTTAAGCACAGGCTGTAAGAAATAAGTCTTCTGTCCCGTCATGCAGCGCCAACAGAGGAAAGACTGTTGGTCGTGCTGGAAGTTGTTAATTTTGTTGACTTGTCCAGCGTTTTCAAATAAGGACAATTGAGTACCAACATTTGTGCATATTGATGGAAATATAACCAGTTTTTTTAAAAGTGTTTGCAGACACTCAAGACGATGGAAATGTCCAAGGTCATAGACATTTTTACTATACTTCGTTCAATCAAGACACAGCTACAGACAGACTGCCAATTTCATGCTCTGTTCATATGATAATCACATTACTTGTTGGCAGCATTCTGCAGATGCTCTTCGGTCACTATAACAAAGCTTAATACACATAAAAAACAACAGGTAAACTTTTAGTCTGATGTTCCTTAGTTTATATGTGTTTTAGATAATAATTTGGAAGTCAAAGGATTTTGAAATAAAAGACAAAAAGCATCCCCATAATGTATTCGCCCATAATATCTTCATAAATTGAATTTACGTATTATTTATAGTCCCAAGTATGTTTTCATAGCTCGACATTCCTAGTGAGTATAGGCCTCCTCTATGAGGTACCTCGATCACACGCACACACACCACACACGGTAGGAATCCTCTAGACGATTGATCAGCCCGACGAAGAGACCTCCACCTGACACACAACTCACAACAGACAGACATCCTTGCCCCTGACGGGATTCGACCCCGCCATCCCAGCAACCGAGCGTCCGTAGACCCATCCCAAGTATTTAACCTGCGTCACATTTTCCTAGTATTCATTAATTGTCACATATAACAGTGAAACTATTCAGTTTTAATTAAATTAATATAAAGGTAAGAACTTAATTTTGTGAACAAATGCCAGCAGTAATGATAAGAAATATCACACCTTATCAAACTTAGCTTATTCAGTGCTTCATATTTACATGCACTGGATTTACGAGCTGGGGCAGAGCCTTGCTACTCACTCTCACATTGACCAGTCTCTCTCGTCAATTCAAACTGCAATACAAAGTTTTTACCACTAGAAGTATTACTATCAGATGCGTCTTTTTAATCTTTGTATGTCTACAGAAATCAAATGATTCTCTGATGAGGCGAGTATATACAGAGCTGATGGAGCCGGAATTAAAATCTAACGCCTCACCAGCAACAGTTTTGGAAGGATTACAGCGACTTTGTGTTAAGAAAAAATATAGTTTTCTTATATTAGATACTTCACTGAAGGCGTTAGAGACAAATATACATTGTCGTGTTGTCGATATTACATACGCACAGCACACCACAACCTTGAGCATGATCATCAGCAAATCCAGCGAGTTTAAAGCACTCTTCAAATATCAGTAAGTATGCAATATTTAAAATAACTCGACCAAAAAATTACTCTCCTGTACAATGTGACGTCACATTGTTCAGTAGATAGTGTGATTTATAGTCAAATATGCTTCAAAATTGTGGGTTTTCCATCCCGTTGTGCTAAAGTAACAATGTTGTTTATTGTCCATCTTACACAACAATGTGATATAAAGTTAAGTTTTATACAATTAATGTAGCTATATGTTTCAACCCCTTGGGATCATCACCAGGCTTATAAAATTTGAATTATACAAGGTACTTCTGAAGTTGTTACCTACGGTATCCCGTGGTATTACAATATAAAATATATGTTAAAAATGTTAAAATATAGGCGAAGAACACATAATCGGTCACATGTATACAACACTGATCCACGTGTTCACCACGATTATGTGTTCTTCGCCTATATTTTAACATTTTTAACATGTATTTTATACTGTAATACCACGGGATACCGTAGGTAACTACTTCAGAAGTACCTTGTATGATTCAAATTTTATAAGCCTGGTGATGACCCCAAGGGGTTGAAACATGTACCTACATTAATTGTATACAAATTAACTTTACATCACATTGTTGTGTAAGACGGACAATAAACAACAATAAATATGCTTCAGATATCAGGTAGACAGAGAATGTTTAAAACGGGGGCGTTGAAGAGGATATTTGGAGTAGATGGAGAAACAAAACGGCTCTAGGTTAGTTTAAAAAATGCAGAAGTTCATAATTCATATTTCTCTGCCTATATTATCATGATAGTCAAATTCAAGAAGGAAGAGATGGAGCATGGGACAGGAAATACTTGTAATTGCACAGTGTTTTGGTCGAAAAACCTGAAGGAATCAGACCTATATGCAGACAGCAGAATAATTATACATTTTATTTGAAGCGAATAGGGTGGGAAATTGCAATGGTTCGCTTGGTTCAGAGGACTCTTCTTCATATTTTCACGAAACTTCAATTCCATAAAAAAAATTGTATAATTCAGCATACATTACGCTCTCAACTGGTGCTCCGCTTCATGGAATTGTACATTTTGTTAGTTAGTAAACAAAAATAACACTTCATCTATCAGTTAAATAATTCAGACAAAAAATATTGATGTTGATCTTCCAAATTTTATAGGCCTGCTTTTTACGAGGGGGTGCTGATACGACATTAGCCCGACCTACTTCCCGATGTCGTAGGACGGAATCGATATTATCTTTGGAAAGAGGGGTCTGTTCATGTGACGAATTGCAAGTCTTTTCTTGTTACAGAGGCTGAAAGGAAGCATGTCAGGCGACGCGCGTGATTTCAACAACATC
>Ga0123353_10018408_pt1 | contig 10328 bp, 8 predicted proteins | sample TergutLab28metaG_3_FD_92763 | JGI IMG/M metagenome (GOLD analysis project Ga0123353, IMG submission 92763) | Labiotermes labralis P3 segment gut microbial communities from Petit-Saut dam, French Guiana - Lab288 P3 | ecosystem: Host-associated > Arthropoda: Insects > Digestive system > Gut ...
GGAACTCCTACGGAGTTCGTGGGATTGGCCGTTGTCGTAACCCCGAATTGCGCTGCCCTTCGACTGCGCTCAGGGAACAGCTTATTCGGGGTTATCAAAGTTTGCCTACTACGTAGGCTTTAACAAAACCCCAAAATTTTGAAATATAGTTATTTATCTTTTTGCTCTTTCAATCGAAAGTGGGAGACTTAGTAGCAATGGATTGCTACTAAGGTATCTGATTGGAAATAAGGGTTTTACGACTAATTTGCTTCCAATTAATTTATTGACACAGGTTTTACGGGGGAGCCGAAAATTATCTTAAAGTACCAAACTTTTTGCACAAAAAAGGCTGTCTGAGTTTTGAGACAGCCTTTTTTTAAAATCAACATTAAAAAATTTTTAAGAATGAGTCTAATTTTTTAGAACAAAGAGAATCGGCACTGTATAAGAAACTCTTACAGGACGTGATCCGTTTTTCCCTGGTTTCCAATTTGGCATTGCCTCAACAACTCTGATTGCTTCCCTGTTAAGGCTTGGGTCAGCGCCGCGTGCAATAGTAACGTTTGTTACTTCGCCATTTTTGTCAATAATAAATTGAACATAAACTTTACCTGAAATACCATTTTCTATAGCAATTGCAGGATATTTTATTGATGAAGATAAGTATCTTTGTAAAGCAGCCTCACCACCGGGAAATTCCGGCATTTCTTCAGAAATATAAACAAAATCAGGCTCTTCACGAAATTCATCAACAAGTGGAATAATTGGTACAAAATATTCAATTTTTGTATCATCAGATAATTCGGAAATAAAATCCGGAATTACATTAGTAACAATTTCGTCTTTCACAATTTCAATCTCAGTTGCCTGAGGTGGCGGTGGTGGAGACGGTTGTTCCAAATGTCTAGTAATCGGTACAATGTCATCTTCAAATTGAATTGGAGTATAAACCAAATTATTACTAATCTTTACTTCGGTCTTTGTCCATTCAAGCGCTATTAAAATAGCTGAAAGTACCATTATCATACCTATCTGCATATAAACAGATTTCTGATTTTCGAGGGTTGCACCCTTTGTTTTCTTAACTTCCATGATAATAAAGATTTAATTGTTAATAATATGTACGATTATAATAAAATCCTTTAAATTGATAACGTAATAGTATTACTTTTTAGTATAAAAAATGGTGAAAAAACACATTAAAAAAATCCGGCTATTTGCCGGATTTAAACAAAATCAATATGAAAAACTAATTTTAAAATGAATTTTAATTACTGAAGCTGAAAGTTAATCGGTACTGTATAAGAAACTCTAACAGGACGATTTCTTTGTTTTCCGGGCGTCCACCTTGGCATCGCCTGTACTACCCTGATCGCTTCTCTGTCAAGACTTGGGTCAACTCCACGTCCAATTGTAACATTTGTTACTTCGCCATTTGCATTTATCACAAATTGAACAAATACTTTTCCGGAAATTCCATTTTCCTGAGCAATAGGGGGATATTTTATTGATGAACTTAAATACTTCATCAACGCTTCCGTCCCTCCCGGAAATTCCGGCATCTCTTCAACAATTTGAAAAATAAAACTATCTTCACGCTCTTCTTCTTCAATATCCATCTGAGAAATGGTCATATCAAATGTTCTTACTTCGTCCATTTCTGTGTCAAATATATCCAAATCATCGTCAAGATCCATGTCGTCTTCTACAATTGTCAAAACGTCAGTTTGCTGAGGTTGTGGCGGTGGAGGCGGTTTTACTTCTTCCTGCCGTGTAATCGGAACAATTTCTTCTTCAACGACAGCTTCATTTTCTATCAGATTAATGTCAATAGTAACGTCAGTTGTAGTCCATTCAAGCGCGATTAACAATACGGAAAGTATCAATATGAGACCAATCTGTATAAAAACAGATTTTTGATTCTCAAGGGTTGCTTCCTTTGATTTTTTTACTTCCATGATAATATGATTTAACTGTTTATAAATTGTTTAACTATAAAATTTGCCTCAAATTTTGAGGTTGTAAAAATAATGCTTATTTTCAAAATCACAATACAAAAGTGCAATTTTTTTTTCATTTTTTTCTAAAAAAATTTTTCATTCAAAAAAATATTTCTATAAATATTTGGTTTTCAGCAAATAAAAAAATATGACTAAAGAGAATTTAATATATGCTCAATCAATTTTTTCATTGGAATATTATAATCTTTACTAAACTTTCCTGCTATTCTATTGGCGATAATTACACAAATAGTAACTGCTTTATGTCCCAGTAAGGCGGATAATCCGTAAATTGCGGAACATTCCATCTCGAAATTGGTGATACGCATTCCTTTATATTCAAATTTTGAAATATTATCGTTCAAATCGGGTTGCGTTGTTTGAAGCCTTACAATTCTTCCCTGAGGACCGTAAAATCCTGATGCTGTAATTGTAACGCCTTTGACAACTGAAGGATGCATCAGTTTTGAAATTAAAGAATCATTTCCATTTATTACGTATGGCGCAGGGTATGTTTTATCCCATTTTACTGATTCTGTGAATGTTTTTTCGAAATTCAGATCGCAAACTTCATTTCTGCCGTCATAATAATTTAAAAGTCCGTCAGTACCAATTGCCTTTTCGCTTAAAAGCCAACAATCAACGGGAATATCTTCTTGCAAGGCTCCGGATGTCCCGATTCTGACAATTGTCAGCGACTTTTTTTCAGGCTTTATGGTACGGGTTTCAAAATCAACGTTTACCAACGCATCAAGTTCGGTTAAAACAATGTCAATGTTGTCTGTGCCTATTCCTGTTGAAAGTACAGTAAAGCAACGTTTGTTGTATGTTCCTGTTTTCCATACAAATTCACGGTTTTCACCTTCAAAAGTAATTTCTTCAAAATATTCTGAAATTTTTTTTACTCTTCCCGGGTCTCCAACCAAAATGACTGTTGAAGCTAATTGCTCCGGTTTAATATGAAGATGAAATATTGAACCGTCAGGATTTATAATCAACTCTGATTCAGGTATTTTCATATTGTTAATACTTTATTTTACAATTTCAAAACTACAAAAAAAAATAATTATTTTGCACTTCAAGGATTAAATTTAAATAAAATACTTATTTTTGTCAAAAATTTTAATTATTATGATTCAAAGAATTCAAACTATCTATATTATTTTAGGGATTTTACTGTTTGTGGCTTTTATAATATTTGAATATGAACTAATTGTAATATTGATTCCCTTTATGGTTTTAATTGGTTTTACATTTGTTTCCCTGATTACGTCCATATTCTTATATAAAAAAATAATGTTACAAATTCGTCTATGTGGGTTTAATATAGGATTGTTGCTGGGTGTGGCAGGTATGACATATTTTTTGGGTTTAGAGGCTGCAAAAAATTGTGGTATATCATATTCATTAACTTTCACATTAATTTTCCCTGTCATTGCCGTTATTTTAATTTTACTTGCAATGAGATTTATATGGAAAGATGAAGTGTTAGTTAAAACGATGGATAGAATAAGGTAAAAATTATTATTTCAATAATAATCTTCGTTATCCTCCTTGTCGTAGTTATAATCATATTCATCTTCATCTTCACGATCATAGTCCATGCTATAAACGTCATCATATTCATCTTCTGACATTTCATCATAGATTGATGGTTTCTTTGCTCTTTTTTGTTTTAATTTTACGGCATGGCGTCTAACCTCGTCTGATGGAGAATGATTTACATTTTTTCTTTTTGGGAGATTCTTAGATTTCATTTTAATAATCCTCCTAATTTGAAATTTAACTATGTTTTTCTGACATATAATTGTCCGGTGATAAAATCTATAACTTTAACAGGTTCATTTTTTTCGATATATCCTTCAACGGCACGCGCATCGTATATTTCGTCATCAATCAGAATTTTGCCGGCAGGACGTAAATCGGTAGCAGCAATAGCCTCACGTCCAACCATTTCTGACATACTAATATCAACTCCAATATACCCTTCAACTATTTCCTGCCCGGTATGAAGCGCTACTTTTGAAAAAAGACCCTTTTTTTGTATTAAAATACGTTGACTAAGCCAAATTGACGTTATTACAGCTCCCGCCATTCCTATAATAACAGTTGAAATGGCTGAAAAAAAAGCGCTTAAATTTACTCTGCTGAAATCAAATACCACATTTTCAAGCAGACTTAATGTCAGTCCTGTAACTACGAGTAATACCCCCAGAATTCCTGTGATTCCGAATCCGGGAAAAACAAATATTTCTAATCCGACTAAAACAACTCCGACAATAAAAATAATTATTTCCCAATGTTCGGCTAATCCGTCTATATAAAGCGGCGCAAAATACAGAATTGCAGCTAGAATTGAAACAACGAGCGGGAATCCAACTCCCGGGGTTTGTAATTCAAAATAAATTCCACCGATTATAAGTAAGATTAACAATCCTCTTAAAATTGGACTTGTTAAAAATCCTTTAATGCTGTCATATATTCCGGGTCTAAATGTAACTATAATTGGGTTTTCAATTTCTAACAATTTGATAACTTCTGTGATGTTATTTGCAAGTCCGTCACAGTAGCCGTGTTCAATGGCTTCTAATGCGGTAAATGTCAGTACATAAGATGAATCAATCAAACCCGGAATAACTACTCTGTCGTCAACCATTGCTTCGGCAATTCGTGGGTCTCTAATCCACTTCACGATTGTATCTCCACCGGCAATAACAGTATCTTTTCCATGTGCTTCTGCGGTTGAGCGGATAGTAGCGCGCATGTATGACTGATATTTATCGGGCATTTCTTCTCCTGATTGATTTACTACTGTAGCAGCGCCAATATTAGCGCCGGGACGCATAAAAATTTTTTTACAGGCTATTGATATTAAAGCTCCTGCGCTGGCAGCGTTATTATCAATGAAAACGTGTACAGGAATTTGACTGTTAAGAATTTTTGTTCTCATCGAATCGGCAAAAACAACTTCGCCTCCGTAAGTATTCAAATGTAAAATAATAACTGAAGCGTCAATTGAATTAGCTTCATCAAAAGCGCGTTGGGTATAAATCCATGATGTACTGTTTATATTGCTGAATATGGGTAATATATAAACTGTCTTTTTGTCAGAAACAGAATCAGTTTCACTTTTGCAGGTAATTGCCGGCAAACTGAGCAAAATTAAGATGAAAATTAAGTGAAATCGCATAGTAGAAACATGCATTTTAAAAAATCAAAAGTAGAAATTTTTTATTAATATAATCCATAGAAAAAAGTTTTTTTTTGCATTTTTTTTACAACAAACTATATGCCATTTTAAACAATTTTGATACTATTTTTTTTGCTTGGCAGGAAAATTTAATCATAATGTTATAGGGATTCCATTATAAAAATCAAGAATTTTTTTGCGAAAGATAAAATTATATTTAGCCTGTGCTTGTTCTGAAAGGCTTTGGGCATATTTTGTCTTTGATTCGTTATATTCAAATACTGTACTTTTTCCGGCTGCATAGCGTTCTTCGGCATATATCAATGCTTCTTTGCTTGCTACAACTGACTTTTCGGATGCAATATATTTTTCATAAGATGCAATTGCCATAAAATATGCTTGTTGTATTTCTTTGTATAGCGCTTTCTTACTGTTTTCCATCATAAGTTCGCGGGATGTAATTGCCACTTGTGTCAGACGAACATTATTACGAACATCAAACCTGTTGAAAATAGGGATATTTAGACTAAGTCCAATCGTTTTTTGTTCATTGTTTCTGAATTGTTCGCTAAAAGGATATGATTCAAAAGCTTCGTCTCCAAAATAACGGTAATATCCATTTCCATAATTTGCTATAAAAGATAATCGGGGATAATAATCTGCTTGAGCAACTTTCAACATCATTTTCTGGCTTTCTAACAAATATTCCTGTTCTTTAATTTGTGGTTTAAAGGAAATAGCATTATCATATATATTGTCTGGCAATAAAATGCTACTCAAGTTATTGGTTATAACCTCATTATTATCCGGCTGAACAATATCAAAATCTGCTCCGAAACGTTCTAATTCCAGAGATTGTGCTAAATCCAACAATGCCAGACTTACATTGTTTTTTGCTTCGATAAGGGTTACTTCATCTCTTGCCAATTGCGCCTTTATGTCATATAACTGAGACATTGGGATTTTTCCTACTTCTACTAATGTTTCAGTGCGCGTTACCTGTTCTTTTGTAAGATTTACCTGCGATTCGGCAATACTCAATATCTCCTTATTATAAAGCGCCTGAAGAAAATATGATGCTACATTAAGCGCCAAATCTTCCTGCGCTTTGTTTAATGATTCTGTAGCAGCCATTAAATTCAACTTTCTGACTGCAATAGTATTCTGAATTTTGAAACCTTCAAATAAAGGCAAGTTGAGTTGTACCTGAAATGATGAATTTGCGGAGTTTTGATCAATTATGACCCCATCTCTTGACGGGGTACGCCCAAAATAAAGATTTTGCCCTAAATAGGCGTTCAAATTTGGCAACCTACTATTTTGACTCACATTCAGTTCAATCATTTTTGATTCTTCTTCCTGTCTTTGTTGTTTCAGGTTGATATTATTTGCAACGGCATAACTGATACATTCTTCTAATGTCCATTGTTTTGTAATGTCTTGTGCATTAATAACGCTACATAGTAGAAGTATTGAAACGCTTGTAAATAAGTTCCTTTTCATATAATAGTTTTTTTAGTTGTGATATTGCATTTATTTTTTCTCTTCTATCAATGGAAGTATAATTTTAACTTTAGTGCCTCTGCTAAAAGGACTAATTTCACTTTTATCAATTATTTCCAATCCTGTTTTTTCTTTTGTTTCTTTTTTAATAATGTCTAATCTTTTTCGAGTGATTTTTATAGCAAGTGATTCATGATTTTTATTTGCTTTTGATTTTTCTGAGGATTCATTTATTCCGATTCCATTATCATCTACTTCCATAACAATTTGTTTATCAACTTTTTTGTAAGAAATACTTATATTTCCTTCTTCACCCATTTCATTAATACCATGTTCGATTGCATTTTCAACAAAAGGTTGCATAATCATTGGCGGAACAATTGTTTTATCAATCAAAATATTCTTGTCAATCTCCAAAGAAAATTTGAATGCAGGAATAAATCTAAGTCTTTGAAGATTAATATAGTATGTGATGATTTCAATTTCTTCACTTAACAGAATATAATTTTGATTTGAACTTTGAAGAATCTGCCGCATTAATTTTGAAAAATCTTTTAGGTATCTAATAGTTGATTCAACGTTATTTTCAAGCACATAGACCTGTATTGCGCTTAGGGCATTGAAAATAAAATGAGGGTTCATTTGTGTTCTGAGCAATCTTTGTTGATATTTTAGAGTGTTGTATTTATTTCTTAGCCGGATTTGGAAAATTAACATAGTTGTTGCCAGAATAATTATTAATGATGAGATTACAAAAATTGTCAGAATCATTCTTTGACGTATTAATTGAATGTCTTTCTGGTTTTTTTCGTTGATTAATTCAAGAATTTTTTGTTTTTGCGCGTCAGATTCAAGAATTGTCTCCATTGTATTCAAATGGTTTATATTTTTTTCATTTACAATAGCCTCCCGATAATTTGAGGCTTGTTTGAAATAATACAAAGCCAATGAATAGATACGTTTTTCCTCATAAACCATAGCCATAATTCTAAAAGTTTCTTCTATATGACGTTTTGAGTCAATTTTTGTTACAATTTTCAGCGCTTTAGAGGTATTATTTAATACTTCATCATAATCTTTCATTTGAAAAAAAATTTCGCCTTTTATTATCAGATTAGAAGATAGTTCTAAAAGATTTTCATGTTCATCGTTTATTTCAATTGCTTTTTCGATGTATAGAAGTGCGCTTTTCAGGTTTTTTTTGGCAATAAAAGCAGCAGAAATTCCTTTGTAACATATTGCTATTCCAGCAATATTGTTTATCTGATTGTTGTAATCCAAAGATTTGAATTGATAAAAAAGCGCTGAATCCGGGTCGCCAAGTTTTAACCAACACTCACCTATATTATTGTTATTTATTGCTTTACCTCTAATATTATTCAACTTTTCAGAAATATTTAATGCCCTATTAAAGTATTCGATTGCAGTATGATACCTGCCAAGTTGATGATTAACATTACCTATTCCGTTATACGCAATACTGATATTGAAACTATCATTGAGGTTTTCTGCGTGATTTAGTGCATTTACGTGCATTTCAAGCGCCATGGAAGAATTATCTATTCGTCTGGCAATAGTTCCAAGTTGATTGGATATTTCTGTGATTAATTGTTCATTATTGATTTCCTGTGCAAGTTTGTAGGCTTGCTGATGCGATTTTAAAGCTTCCGTAAAGTTAAAAGCATATCTGTTTCTTATTCCAATAATATTATGAATAACAGATTGATAATAAATAATATTATGCTGTTCGGCAATGTGAAGAGCTTCTTTAAGAAAACTGTCGAAAATTTCATTTTTAGATTGATTCTCATTATAAAATGATTTTGATCTTTCAATTAACTGTTCAACTATCAATGAATCAGTTTTTTCAATTTCAAATCCACTTACTATTACATCAATAGTATCATTATTATTTTTTTTAGAACAACCCTGAATTATTAAAGGTATAAACAAGGTGATTAATAGATACTTCCAATATTTTTTTTTTATTTCCATTCTAATATTTTTTTATTTTTTTGGGGCTCCAAAGATAAATATTTTTTATATTTGTATTCTTAAATGTGTTTTATTTATAATTTTGAAAAAAGTGGCTTAATAGAGTTTAGTAAATAAATTAGAAATTTTTTCATTGTGGTAGAGGCGGAGCTTGCTCCGTCTTTGCTTATTATGAATGATTAATTGAATGAATGAAAAGAAATAGTAAATCCCAAATCTAAAATTCCCTACCCATAATAAACCTGAACTGGCTACCGCCGGAGTTTGGATTGAATTGTGGACGGTCAAATCCGTATCCCCAGTCTATTCCCATCAAGCCAAACATTGGAAGGAAAAGACGAACACCAATTCCAGCTGAACGATTCAAGTTAAAAGGATTGAAATCTCTGAATTCTGACCATGAGTTGCCCGCTTCGCCAAATAGAAGAGCCCAAACGGTTGCAGAAGGTTGTAACGTTATGGGATAGCGCAATTCAAGTGTCATTTTTGAATACATGTTGCCATCATAAGATTGTCCGATGGGGTTACCATCTGCATCATAATAACTTTTTCTGGCAGTAAGACTGCTGTTTTCATATCCGCGCAAGCCTATCATTTCGCTGGCATTATAACTATAGCCTGACATTCCGTCTCCGCCAAGTAAATATTTTCCGAAAGGCGAGCGTTTATATTTATTGTAATATCCAAGAAAACCATATTCGATACGTCCCATCAGCACTAACTTGTTGGCTCCGTCTAATGATTGGAAAAACATCGTTTTGAATGTCCATTTATGATATTCAATCAAGCGATAAAGCTCACTTGCTTCCATTTTTGAAAAATCTTTATTTGAAAAAGCAGAGTATGGCGGGGTAAACTCAACACCCATCGTTAATTCAGAACCGCTACGTGAATAAAGCGGATTATCTATTGAACTTCTCAGCAAGTTAAGTCCTAAACTTAAACTATGTGATTTTCCGTCTGTTATTTCTATAAAGTAATTCCAGTTTTTCAGGTTATATCTTTGATAGTTTAATTGTGTCAAGAGATAAAAATAGTCGTCAGGCCATGTCAAACGCATTGAATAACCTAATGAAATTCCCAATACCCGCATATATTTTTTTTCATCGAAATAATTAGCATTCATTGTATTACCATATCCTGAACCGTAACCGCCATATCCATAACCATAGTACGAATTATATAAACTGTTGTAATAGTTTTGGTTAACTCCTGTCTGTACCGAAAAATAACCTGTAACGCTCAGTGCATTAGGTCTTTTACCGCCAAGCCAAGGTTCAATAAAAGAAACGCTGTAAGACTGGAAATAACGACCCTGTAGTTGCGCTCTGATTGCAAGGGTTTGTCCATCGCCCGTAGGTAAAGGTCTCCAGGCTGATTTATCAAAGGTGTTCCGCAAAGATAAATTTGAAAATCTTAATCCTAATGACCCGATAAACATACCTCCACCCCACCCTCCTGAAAGTTCGACCTGGTCATTGGCTTTCTCTTCGAGGTTCAGTTCGATATCAACAGTTCCCTTGTCAGGGTCGGGGATTGGAACGGGATTGATTTTTTCAGGGTCAAAATGACCTAATTGCGCTAACTCACGAATCGAACGGATTATCGCTGAACGGTCAAATAATTGCCCGGGTTTCACCCTTAGTTCACGCCTGACA
>Ga0123353_10018409_pt1 | contig 10328 bp, 3 predicted proteins | sample TergutLab28metaG_3_FD_92763 | JGI IMG/M metagenome (GOLD analysis project Ga0123353, IMG submission 92763) | Labiotermes labralis P3 segment gut microbial communities from Petit-Saut dam, French Guiana - Lab288 P3 | ecosystem: Host-associated > Arthropoda: Insects > Digestive system > Gut ...
AGAGTTATTGTCTAGTTTATATTCATGTATTTTGTATTACTACCTGTATCTGTTATGTTTCATAGTGTTTTATCCGACCCCTGTTTTGATTCGGTTTGTCAAACTATGCGTATGTAGAGATCTCTACACCACGCGCGCACGCATGCATATAGCTAGCCCTTAAGTTCCCTAGACAACCTGATGATGGCCAATACAGGCCGAAACATGTAGTTGTTTCCATCACAGTCATTAAATACAACTCAGTGATTAAGTTATGTTTGACTACATACCTTTTCCTAGTATACATTCATGTCTCATGAACAGATGCACAATAAAATCACAGCATAAAGATAGGTAATAAATCCTCTGGAAATGTGGTAAAGTTCATATATTGTCAAACAACTGTAACAGTTTTAAAGTTATTTTTAAAACTGTCCATGCCATGGATTTTTACATTAAAGTACACCATTTATTACACCTACTAAATGTACAGTATTGAAACATGCTGGAGATGCTCCTTTAATATTTGTCTTAGTGAAGACTGTGCATTTATAAAACAAAAACACTTTAATTTTGTGGTGCATTTTTTTTATAATATCCTCACCGACATGTTGCGGCCACTAATACGGCCATCTTCAGGGTGATGACACAAGAATACAATTGTACTTAAAAGTGTCACAATCACTCCATAATACTATATATACATATATGTATATATACACACACACACACACACATCTGGCCTAAATTGTATATATTTTAAACACTATGGATTGATGGTGACACATTTAACTGCAGTTGTATTCTTGTATCATCACCATGAAGATGGCCAAAACATGTTGAACATATAAATAAAACACATCATAAAAATAAAGTGCATTTGTTGGTTGTTTATACATTTTACATATCTAATTAATGCATGGAATATGGAACATATTAAAATGAATGTGCATTTATGTGGTGTAATAAATGGTGTACTTTAACCCTAACAAATCAAAATTACATTCATAAAGAAGTTAAAAGGAGATTGAACTCAGGGAATGCCAGAATCTTTTGTCTTCAAGTTTCTTATCCAAAAATATAAAGATTAAAATAATCAGAACTATAATGCCTGTTTTATATGGATGTGAAACTTTTGTCTCTCACATTGAAGGAGGGACATATGCTGAGGATATTTGGGCCTAAAAGGGACAAGGTAACTGAAGACTTGAGGAGACTGCATAATTAGAAGCATCATGATTTCTACTCCTCACCAAATATTTGGGCGATCAATAAAGAAGAATGAGACGTGGCACGTATGGGATAAAGGAGTGGAGCAAACAGGATGTTGGTGGGGGAAACCTGAGGGGAAGAGACAACTTAGAAAACCTAGGCACTGATGAGAGAATAATAATATAATGGACCTTAAAGAAACAGGACAGAGTGTGAACTGGATTGATCTGCCTCAGGACAGGAACAAGTGGTGGACTCTTGTGAACACGGTGATGAACCTTCAGATTCTATAAACTGCAGGGAATTTGACTAACTGTGGAACCAGTAGCTTCTCACGAAGCACTCTTCTTCATGTTGTTAACCTTTTAAAGCCTACTTTTTTCATGCTACACCAACAGGTTTAACATGCAACAAATGTATGCTCTGCCCACACTGTATTTATCTGTTTTGTATTTATCTGAGAACAAACAGTGACCTGTGCCAATTACATCATAAACTGATTGGTTTTTATAACCGAGATGAAAAGTGTTTACTGCATGGTATGAACTGGGTCTTTAAATAAAGCAGTCTGCCATTTGTCTTTAAAGGGTTAATTACTTAAGTTACAAATCAGTGTGTGTTACCAAATATTTCCATTTGCAGAGTGCAAAAAATTCTCTAAGCCAACTGAAAGTAAAATGAAGACATTTCAGAATTTGGTCTCCTAATTTCTGGAAAAGAATTTCATTTTATTTCAACATACATTTCTTTCTTTGTGTATCCTTAGTATACAGGATATCCAGCTAAATTCAGAACCCCCTCACAGACTGTATGTTAACAATCTCTATTATATAACTTGCTGCACAAATGGCATGTGTTGAAAATTGCCTCCTTCAACCCTAAGATATGCTTGACACCTGGAGAACAAGTTACTGAAATGTTCAAAAACAAATCATTTACCATCCATCAAACACAACTACCGTTTCATTTAGAAATAACTACATGTTTCAGTTTTTTATGGCTATGAATCAGCTCATCAACACAATATTTTAAAGTAAGGTAAAATGCAGTACATATATTATCCACCATATATTTTCACTCTGTGGGAACCCACGAGTTTAAAATGTTTATTTATTACAACATGAATCTGTAAAATATTGTGTAGTAGCTGACAGCTGTAAAATAATTGTCTTGTTAAGATGTATAATGGTAAAGTTAAAATATTAAATTGTAAGATAAAATTATTAAATAATACTTACATATATATAAATTATAGTCAAGGCTTCAGCTACTTGATATAATGTAGATAATAATATCAGATCTACATTATATTAAGTAGCTCAAATTTCTTTACATATAAGTATTATTTATTTATTTCTCAGACATTCTGTAGAATATAAGAAACTTAATATTGATTTAAATTGTTTGGTATTAGTGGACAAGTTTTTGATATGAGAAGGCAGATTGTTAAAGAACTTGATGCTAAAACTGTAGATTCCTTTTTGATATGTTGCTAAAGTTGGTCTTAAGGTTTAATATTTTAACTTCACCATTATACATCTGAACAAGACCTACAATAATTTTACAGCCATCAGCTACCACATGACCAGATTTTAGTTTCAAATTTTAACGAACATTGTAAACTTGTGATATCCCACACATTGAAACCATATAGTGAATATGTATGTACTCAATTTTAACTTGATGTGTTGCTGGCCCAATCATGGTCATAAATGACTGAAACATGTAGCTCTTTCAAAAGTAAATAGGTAGTGTTCAAAGGATTAGTAAATGATTGGATTCCACAAACACAACACGATGTACTCCATTAAATTAAATTATTAACAACTGAAATTGTAATCTAAAAATTATGTATACTGTTTGATTATTGCTGTAAGTTTGTCTGTATGTGGACCATTCCTGTATGTCTTTCAAACGTCCCCTCACATGATGTCAGACTGGGTGAATGAGCAGGCCACAAATAATGACTAATTACTCAGTCCCCAAAACATTACATAAGGCAGCCAATGAATTATGGGCTGTGTGCATAGTTGCATCATCTTGCTGAAAGAACTGTTCTCTCTCTCATCTCTTGAATTTTTATAAAGTTGTGCAAAAAATTCTCCAATGTATATTAATAATTTTACTGTGTCCAAAAAGACGTGGGTGGGGGGGGGGGGGTCCCACTATTATTTTTGCGGTGATGGTGCAGCATATCCTAACTTTAATGTCATGTAGTGGAAGCTCATATATTAATATAAGATTATCTACAGTCTCTGTATTTATGTGGCCATTTAAGTAAAGCTGTGCCTCATCTTTACAATAAAGTAGCACTGGATTGACTTCACCACTACATAATTCTTCACAGAAATAAAGGTGTACCGCCACAGCACAGTCTGCCTGCTGGAGTTTTTCAAATCTGTAATTTCTTATGGTTTCAAATGAAACAGTTTTTGACCACATGTAAAGGTGATGTTTTACAGTGGTTTCCACTTATAACCATTTTCAGATTTTAGTGGAGGTGGTTCTAATCACCCTCCAATATCGGCTAATCTTTCTTCTGAAACAACATGTTTGCTTTTTTATATACATGGGTCCGTGCATCATGAATCAAATTTAACAATTTTCCAACTAGATGTGACTTATTCAATTTATTGCATTACTGTAGGCAGTTCTACATGTTTAGGTTGTTGATACCCATCATCAGGAGCTCATACAACTGTAAATACAGCTTCTGGTATTGATTAACCAGATCTACTACCATCCGCTTTCGTTGTTGAGTTCGAACTGATTCAGTTCCAACTCAACGACGAAAGCAGATGGTAGTAGATCTGGTTAATCAATACCAGAAGCTGTATTAACAGTTGTACGAGCTCCTGATGATGGGTGTCAACACCTGAAACATGTAGAGCTGCCTACAGTAATGTAATAAACTGAATAAGTCACTTCTAGTTGGAAAATTGTTAAATTCAATAAACATGTTTGCTGTTACTTCTTCATTAACATGGAACCTTTGTTTGAAGTATCTTTGCCATTTAACACATTGGCGTCGGCTCACGCAGAAATGCGTGATTGCTCACCCATGCGTTGTTGACGGGCCCTGCATTTCTGCGTTTATCTTACACGACGTCCAACACGCGCGTTTTCGAGCTGGTCTGACACACTGATCACTTCAAGGTCATCGTCAGCTTCATGCAGGATGTTCCGCATCTCAAGTTACAAGCAGACAGACCGCTCTTGAACCTTACTTTAGAACGATAAGCCTGCAAAATTTTATGGGAATGAACATTAAAAGTGTTTAAAACGTCCAGTCACCAGGGGGTATTTAATTAAAAGACCAGCCCGATGGCAATGTGTTAATATATGCGTATTGTTGATTTTAAAGGACCTAAAACACCATGAAACAATCTTCTAAACTTCTTATGATACTTTTTATAGGACTTTTTCCTTGTAAGGTTTGTACAATACAAATCCTTTGTGTTACACTGTATGTATATTCATGAACCTTAAGTAACAATTCACATGTTACACCCAGGACATGAAACATGACCATGTGACTGCTTTCAGATGACACAATATAACTGGGTATGCTACAATAATCTGGCAGTGTACAAGTAATGCTGTGTCCTATCAAGTTCCTGCGTACGTGATTGCCACTTTCAGATGAATTCCCTGTATGTCCCTCAATCAGGCAGATTTGTGGAGTAAGGTGCCCAGTTTGAATTCTGGCCACGATGCCACTTATCTGAAAATGTTTGTGGTTTTACTTAATCCCTCCCAGTAAATTGCAGGATAATACCTGAATTGGTCCACAAATACTTCCAAATCATTTCATACAATAAAACCAACAAGTGAACTAATATTAAAATTATATTTCATACACAATTTGTCATAATTCCAAAATGTATTGCTCTGTCTTGTTCATCCTCATTAAAACATATATAAAATTTGTTTGTAGCAGTGTACAGAACTGGTCCATAAAATGTGGTTGTAGTTTTAATAGGTTTTTATGATGGTTCATATCAAGGAGATGTTGGCTACCAAAACATAAACTGGATGTCTCCTTGATATGAACCATTGTAAAATTCTACAAAAACTATAACAACCACATCTTTCTGACCACTTCTACATGCTGCTACAGACAAATTCTATAATATCCATTGACATCTTATGCACATGAACTCCCTGATGATGATCAAGACTTGTCAGAGTTACAACAAATTGCATATAAAATATAATTTTAATATTAGTGCATTTGTTGGTTTTATTATTTTAATTGTTTGTTAATGCACAGACAAGAATACATTAAGACTTCCAAATCATTTCACATTCATCATTTTCCAGTCATTTCATTTTATAAGGTTTATGGTATTATCCATTTGTCCACATATCTATACCACCAGTAAATTCAGAATCAAACCAGTGCTAGTTTGCAACATTCATGGTTCTCATAGTGATGACTATGAATATGATCCCTTATAGTCTGGTTAACTAGTTACTGATATTCTTAAGGAAATGGTCTTTGTAAGAATTTGCATGAAAATTGTAAATTATGAAATGCTGATATTGGCTACAAGATTTTCTATGATGTGAACAGCATTTCTTCAGACATCACTAGATCCTTATTTTAAGAATCTTCAGCCAGTCACTGTTAAGCAGACTGCCCTTCATCTTTGATGTCCTGTCAACATAATTCCTTAAATAAAATCTGTTAAACTTCTTTACTTTCTATTCGTAACTTACAAACTGAAACATTTTTGCCCACCTTATAAGAGAGGAAATGTGAGTATTGTGTTTCATTTATTTACCCATTTTCACAAGGCATTTCCAAGGAGGGAAGTGCCCTGTGCTTATGGGAAATAAGGACCCAAGCTATGACAGACCTCAAGGAACCAATGAGGTCATAAGAGCACGGGTCATGCTTATTATAATGGATCTTAAATGCGGTTGAAGGGTTGGAATGGATTCATGTGGCTCCAAACAGGGACTAGTCATGGATGCTTCAGAACTAGCTAACAACTCTTATCTTCTCAAAGAGGATTCTGACCCACAGAGTAAATTTAGGTCTTTAAAAATCTTTACTCTCCTTAATCAGCCTGCTTAAGTATATATGCCATGTGTTCAAACATGACTATGATTGACCACGGTTTTTATATTGTCCTTCAAAATCTTTACATTCAAGTTGAAATGTGTGGCACATACATCATTCACAGCTCTACTTAGAGGGGTGGTAAAAAAAACTTTTAGGCTTTCACACTGGTGCAAATGGGGTTTTCATTCTTCTGGTTTTGGTGCTGTGTCACTAGGTGATGGCAACGAACATTTTGAGATTATGCAGTGGTCTCATCTTTGAAGGTCAAAATGTCCATCTTCCAATATCATGTCTCAAAATGTTGGTGACCAGTCACCAGTGACATGGTTCCACTCCCCAGCAGAATGTAGGCCTCGAGGTAGAAATAGTTTTAGGATCGGGAAACATTCACATAAATACAGCTGGGCTGTAAGTTATGTAATAAATTTTTTAAATCACTGGTTGTTTTAAACATATCCATCCTCCTGCTATGAAATACGACTGATATGCTATTGGTTTTATTATATTCCTTTGGTAAGGTACATTTCATGTTCAAGATGCAAATTTGAAACACAAAAATACTTTACAAATAACAGTTCATTGGTTTTATAAATACCTGAACCCCAAATGAAATTGATATGCTACTGGATTTATGAAACATATGGCTTTGGTAATGTATGTTTCATGTTTACAGACACAACAACATGTCAAAGGATATATTTACAACACTCCATTACTTGTACAGTCATTATCTACCAACAAGATACATGCTAACTCCAATTATCATGGCTTTTTCCCTAATGCTTTATAGTACCAATCCCTTTCCAGTTTATATTGCCTGTCATCCCAGATTAAATGAGTTGGACTTCTGTGTTCATCATCAAACTCAAACCACTTACTAAAATCAATGGCCAGCTTGGACCTCACCAATCCAACACCTCCTGCGAGTTCGGGTGCTGGATGATAAACTCGCCCAGTTTCTGGCGACATGAAAACCTTCCATGGTTCAAATTTTACACTCAGCAAATCTCCTGCATGTCCATAGCTCAGTCGAGGTTCAAGTTGTCCACTTGCAGTATCATGTATAACATGTGTAAACACAATGGGATAATCATCACAACGAATAAAATTTCGTTCACGCCCACACACTGAGAGGTAAGGAAACTCTTTCATATACCGTCCTGTTGTATTCAGTCTCAACCTTTTGAAAAAGAATTCAAGAAACTTTTTATCCTTGAAACAAGATGTGAAATTTTTCATCCGACTATCATCAAGGAATAGCATTCCCTGATGATCAATGTAATAGAAGTATTCTCGTACTGATGGTTCTGGACACTGACCTTGTTCATACAAACGTCTCACTTCAAAATACCTACATCTCCACAGCAGAAGACGTCTGATGTCATTATTAATTACGCGTCGTGCCATACTGACATTTCAGAATGAAATTATTGCTAAATTTGATACACACTGTCACTACGGGAACAGTCACATATCTTCAACAGCAATAAAGTTTGTCCTTTTTATAATGGGCAAAAAAAAGTGCAGTCGGTACACATGTACTGACCAGTCTTCGTATCAGATCATCTCGAAATATACACGTTGGCATTAGACCACAAGTACACGCTAATGTCATCAAACAATAATACACAAAGATTTTTTTTTAAACTCTGGTCGAGACCATTACAGTGCAAACACCAAACTTATGTTTTTCTAAGTGTCCGCGTTGTGTCGCTACCGTCGCTGCCACAGATCATCTAGTGTGTCGCTGCACTGCTACCTGAAATTTCGAATTTACTCAGACCATAATGGCAAATATTGATATGTTTGACGAGTTTTGCTTCTTTGCAATATCAGACTTTCGTGGCGCAGCTAGTTAGCGACAAACCTCGGAAAATTAATGAACGTTAATTCATGTTTTGACTTCAAATTAAGCAAACTTATTTGGTGTCTGTCTAATGTTTATGTGGCGTGCGTGACTAATATATTGACGACAGAAAAACGCTATGAATGCAAAAATGTGGGGAAACAACGAACGACTCGTTACATTGTTTCTGGCTCAGGATTTACACATTACAGTCCAATTGATTGTGGGTGGACTGAGTGTACTAGCAAGGTTTGGAAGACTTGACCGCCTCGATTGTGATTGGCTGCCCAGGTTTCTTACCGTATGGCAATAGTCTCTGCTTAGTTGCACGCTCCAGAGTTCAGCTGGATATGGGGAGGGAAAGTGTCGAGTGATACAGTCGTTTGGTGAAACCTTTAGAGCCACAGGCTTCCTCATGCTTTGGGAAATTTCCCAAAGTGTGCGATACTCGTAGTTTGGCTGCATAATAAAGCAGATGTATAAGTACAAGAGCCATAAGTAAAACCGTAACATCAAGCGCATGTATGACATGTGAAGTTATCCAGTCACCATAAGCAGCCATTTAACAACTCGGACAATGTAAAGTTTATTAATAACCCGAAGGATGGGTGACGGTGAAATCTTTGAGAGAGTGTGGACCCTTCATTTTAGGACACCTGCCCTTGTCTCGCATTCATTCATTCATTTATTTTCATTCTGTAGATCCATACCGGGTTAAGTCAACCCTTAGGATATAGAACATGTCATAGGTAATAGCTTTACAATTGTCATACATTTTAATATACACAATTAGCTATAACTATACAGGTTAACTTAAGAAACTATGTATGCCTATATTTGTCAAGACATATTACAATATATTCTCATTCCTGTGAGTGTAATACTTGATAACAGAATCATAGTAAAACTATAGAAAACAGCGAGGTATTAAACCTCTCACTGTTTCCTTATGACCTAGATTTAATATATCTATGAATACATTATAATACTGAGTCCTAATGCTTAATTGTGTCTGTAATCGAGATACTCCTCTGATTGGTGCATACACTATGAGAAATGCTGCGGCGTTTAAGCCATACAATACATACAGCTGTGTTATGAGTATTGTAGCCTGTAATAAATAAAAGAGAGAAAAGGCAGGGAAAGAAACATGTTATTATTATATCATGCTTTGACTGGGTAACAAAGGATTTGCCGGTTGTTAATAATGATTCCTTGAAAACAGCTTTATCCATATTCAGCTGAATGTTACGTTAAGTATCTTCACCAGAAACATGACAACAGACAGCAATGGTTCAGTATCTGATTATTAAAATCTAATTTTTTAATCTTGGAAAGACTTCTATGACATAACAGGAGAGCAGTATAAAAATGTTCAGATCAGTCTGAAACACCATCCATTTGATGTCATGATGTACAGTTAACAGTGTGTTATTTCAGAACTTAGCACTAGTTGCAGTTGAATCATGTGTGCATGAGTATTTATTCAATTGCTAAATGTAGTTGTTGGCCGTTTTGAATTATTTCCTTCTCCCTCCACTTCATAACCTTTGTACCATACATCCTCAACCGCACAAAGCCCTATTCACTACCCTTACAGTAATACCAATGCTGAAGTGACTGAAGGACATTAAAAGAACGGGAGAAATCATAGTAATATTATTGTAGAAAAGTATGAGTCATATGCCAACAGTAAAATGGCATAAATTATTCTTTGCCTTGGATTGTATTTTTCATGTGAATTCACTGGTCTTGGCACATGAACCCAAGGAAAACTAGCACTTCGTCACACATCAGCCATAATATATATATAAATTATTTCTCTTTCTGGTAAGGTTGGTGAACAAGAGCACAGACATTACACCTTGGAAAGAAAATCTGCTCAATCATAATTTTGTATCAGAAAGAGGATATGTTTCGGAAATGGGGAATGCATGTTAACCCTGAATATACTTGTCACAGGTTACTTCCAGATATAGCTTTTTGTCTGTCTGAAATGGTTATATATCTAGTTTTGAAAGAACTTACTTTTATAATCATCAGTATGACTGACTCAAAATTACAGACAGAGCATCTAGTTTGAAATTACTTACTTTGATATCGCTGTGGTGAAATTCTATATATTACCTAAGTGTGTTGTGAGTTGAGGATGAACTGCTGGAATATACTTGTAAATTACTCTGATGATTGTGGGATTGGATGCCATGTAGTATTAAAAGG
>Ga0123353_10018410_pt1 | contig 10328 bp, 8 predicted proteins | sample TergutLab28metaG_3_FD_92763 | JGI IMG/M metagenome (GOLD analysis project Ga0123353, IMG submission 92763) | Labiotermes labralis P3 segment gut microbial communities from Petit-Saut dam, French Guiana - Lab288 P3 | ecosystem: Host-associated > Arthropoda: Insects > Digestive system > Gut ...
AGAGGGTTAAAGGAATTACTCTCCTGACTAATACCGGCAACGAAAATCCTTTTGCCTGTTGCTCCGCCCTCGGCGCTGATCGTTATCTTACTCATAGTTAACTATTGACCATATCAACAAGCTCGCGTATTTTATCAACGTCCGCAGTGTTGAATATGTTTTCGGGAGGATAGAGAGCTCCGCCGAAGTGAATAGCCGGATTCGAGTAGGTCGAGTTGTCAAAGGATATCTTCGACATAGCTGCATGTATCTGTGTTGCACCTGTCTTTGCAATTATCTCTTCGGCGTTTTCCAGTTTTATACCGGCTCCGGGAAGAATCTCGATCCGCCCTTGAGCATACTCGATCATCTGCCGCACTGTTTCAACACCAAAATGGACGCTCGGCTTCTGACCGCTGGTCAGCACTCTGGTCACATTTAGCTTGATCAGCTCGTCCAGAGCTGCCCTCCAGTCCGGCACGACATCGATAGCCCTATGAAATACACTCTCCTTTTCACCGATTATCTCTATCATTTTCCTGCATCGCTCTGCGTCCACTGTACCGTCTTCATGAAGGAAACCGAACACTATGCCGTCGGCACCGGCTTTCATAAACTCCGCGGCATCGATAAGCATAGTCTCAAATTCTGTTTCAGTATAGTTGAAACCACCCTCCCGCGGCCTCACCATCGCTATGACGGGTAATCCCGTACGCTTTGCGATAACAAGCTCGCCAATAGATGGAGTGATGCCGCCTAAAAACATACTTGAGTTTAGCTCCACGCGGTCTGCTCCTGCTTGCTTAGCGAAAATAACGTCATCTGCCGATCCGCAGCAGATCTCTACAATGATTTTTGGCATTATTACCTCCTACATCGGTTCACGCCGTACACAATCCCGGAAAATTGTATAGCACAGGTTTCAGATTGTCAAGTTTATCCGCAGCTTGCCTTGTGGTATTTGTTTATTTGTGTTACTCTGGGAAAAAGGAGTTGGTTTTATGACAAAAATCGTTGAGTGTATTCCAAATTTCAGTGAGGGCCGTGATACAGGGCGCGTTGAGGAACTGGTTAAAACCGCAAAAAGCATTCCCGGGGTGACACTGCTTGACCATTCATCCGACAACAGTCATAACCGTTCTGTCTTTACTCTCGTCGGAGACCCTGACGGTATTGCCGAGGTTGCTTTTCAACTGAGCAAAAAGGCTTCGGAGCTCCTCGACATGACAAAACACAGCGGCGAGCATCCAAGGATGGGAGCAACCGATGTTATACCATTTGTGCCGATCCGGAATGTAACCGTAGATGAGTGTGTGGAAATATCAAAAATTGTTGCTAAAAGAATCTGGGAGGAGCTGGGCATTCCGAGCTTTTTATATGAGTATTCTGCATCAGCGCCGGGTAGGCAAAACCTTGCTGCCGTGCGTAAAGGACAGTTTGAAGGCATGCCCGAAAAGCTCCTGCTTGAAGAATGGGCTCCCGACTTCGGCGAACGTAAAATCCATCCGACCGCAGGCATCACAGCTATCGGAGCACGCCCCCCGCTTATAGCATACAACGTGAATCTGGATACCGCCGATTTAAATATTGCCAATGCGATAGCAAAGGCGATCCGCGGAAGCTCAGGCGGTTTTAAGTACTGCAAGGCAATAGGTATAAAACTGGATGACAGAAATATCGCACAGGTTTCAATGAACATGGTCAATTGCGAGGAAACCCCGATCTACAGGGTCTTCGAGACAATAAAATTCGAAGCAAAACGCTGGGGTGTAAGCATCATAAGCAGCGAAATCGTGGGCCTCGCCCATTCAAAAGCCCTGATAGACTGCGCCGAATACTACTTGCAAATCGAGAATTTCGATTATAATACGCAAGTGCTGGAGAATCATTTACTCAATAGCGGAGGTCGTTGATATGAAGCTTGTTGACAAAACCATACGCGAGTTCAGCGATCTGCTGGCTTCTCAAGCGCCTGCTCCGGGCGGTGGTTCTACCGCTGCATTGGAAGGTGCTCTCGGCACTGCTTTGATCAGTATGGTCGCCTCGCTGACAGTCGGGCGCAGGAAGTATGCCGAACATGAGCCGCTAATGTTTGATATACTAAAGCGGGCTGAAGAATTGCGCATAAATATGCTTGATATCATTGACCGTGATACCGAAGCATATAATATGGTCGCCAATGTGTTTGCCATGCCAAAGGACACGGATGAAGAAAGAGCTGTCCGCCACGACGCTATGCAGAATGCATTAAAAGCATGTACATTAACACCTTTTGAAATGATCCAATGTGCTTACAGCGGGCTTGTGATGATCGCGGAGATGTTTGGAAAGTTCAACATGAATGCAGCAAGTGACCTTGGCGTTGCCGTAATCAGCTTAAGAGCCTGCGCGGAGGGAGCCTGGTTAAATATCCTCATCAACCTCGACGGTATACGCGACGAGATTTTTTCGGCAAAATACATGATATCAGGCAGCGACCTCATCCTGAAAGTAACAGAACTGGCAGACGATATACACGCCGATATCCTTCACAGCTTGCTGCCATAGATGACAAAAAACAGGGGGACGGGTCATGTACCTGGTCTCCCTGTTTCTTAATTATATTTTGTTTTGGTCTATCGCCCCAAAATCAGCCATACTATTCCGAAAAATACGACCAATACTACAAGTATTACGGGTATGAAGGTAATTAATGCTGCAATCAGCATTGCCAGGAAGTCGCCTTTTTCGAGCTCTATTTTATCATAGTGTTCGTCCAGTTCTTCCTTGGTTCTTTTCCGGAAAACAGCTTTAAAACGATCTGACAGCATGATGGATTATTCCTCTGGTATACTAATGTCTTTTACTATTTTGATTTCTTCCGGCTGTTTTTCAACAGGGAAATGGCACGCGACCCAATGATCCGGACGCAGCTCGCGCCATTCCGGTTCGTCTGTTTTGCAAATGTCCTGCATATATTCACAGCGAGTGTGGAACTTACAGCCGGGCGGCGGGTTGATCGGGCTTGGAATATCGCCTTCGATCACCTGAAGCTCTTTTTTCGATTCTTCGTCCGTAGTCGGTATCGCCTTTAACAAGACGTTTGTGTACGGGTGCAGCGGATTCTCGTATATCTCATCCGAACCGCCAAGCTCGACGATATTGCCGAGGTACATGACGCCGACACGGTCGCTGATGAACTTAACTGTGCTAAGGTCGTGTGAGATAAACAGATACGTCAGATCCCCGCTGTCTTTTAAGTCCATAAGAAGGTTGATTATCTGTGACTGGATCGAAACGTCAAGAGCACTGACCGCTTCGTCGCAGACAATAAACTTCGGCTGCGGCGCAAGCGCACGGGCTATACCTATACGTTGGCGCTGCCCGCCCGAGAACTGGTGCGGATAACGGTGGATGAAGTAATTCTGCAGCCCGCATTTTTCCATTACGCTCAGCGTGTACTCTTCAAGCTCCTTTGTTCCGCCCGCGTACATTTTATGAGCGACAAGGGCTTCACTGATAATCGAACCGACTGTGAAACGTTGATTTAACGAAGAATACGGATCCTGGAAGATTATCTGTAAATGACGGCGCTGACGTCGCATTTCCTCTTTAGTGAGCCTGCTTAAGTCGATCGAGACATCGTACACAGCTTCAAGAGTGCCGAATCCGGGTTTATCCCTGCATTTATCACGCATCTGCGCCAGATTCGCGATACACTTGTCGCGTACTTCTTCTGCTTCCTTCAGCTTGCCTGAACTCTCTTCGATTTTTGCTTCAACCTTTGCAAGCCTGCTGTCTTCGCCTGTAGAAGTGCTTTTGTTGTTTTGATATGAACTCCGCCTTATTTCCAGAAGCCCGATCGCTGTTTCCAGCTTGTTGACATCGTACACGGCATCAAGCTTAGCGTGTATCGCTTTTTCAACTTCATCCAAATCATCCGATAGCAGAAGGCCTCCCACCAGGCTTGCCTGATTCGGGAACTTATTAATGATTTCCTCAGGCGTGCCTTCTACAGACGGGATCTTGGCTGCGTCTTTAAACGCGTATTTTGGAGCGTAGTCGATGAGTGATATTCCCGTATAACGGATCGTACCCTCTGTCTGAGTATATAACTGGAGCATAACGCGGCCTAATGTCGTTTTGCCGCAACCGCTCTCACCGACAAGACCGAGTGTTTCACCTTCATAAACATTGATAGTGACCCCGTCGACAGCTTTGACAAAATGACGTTCTCTAGAGAACCATTTATCGCTTTTTATCGGGAAATGCATCTTGATATTATCAAGTTTTATTAATATATTGCGTTCTTTGGTATCAGCCATTGTTACGCACCCCCTTATCAAAGGAAAGATTGAATACTACATTATTCTTCATTTCGCACTCCTTTCCTTGGATAGAAACAACGCACGCTTTGTCTGTGCATATCCTCTACCTGTGTCAGATCCGGCATCTCTTCATCGCATTTTGATGTGCGGTATTTGCATCGGGGTGCAAAGCGGCAGCCCTTAGGCAAATCCAGCGGATGCGGGACTGAACCCGGTATTGCTTCGAGCCTGTTGCCCTGATTACCGGATAACAGCGGTATAGAAACAAGCAATGCCTCAGTATACGGGTGTGAAAAAGATGTAATTGGCTTAAATATGCAGTCAACGGGTGCGATCTCAACAACCTGCCCGCAGTACATGACCGCAACCTCGTCCGCCATCTGATTTATAACGCCTAAGTCATGCGTTATGAACATTATAGCTGTGTTGAACTCGTCCCTTAGATCGTTCATCAGACGAAGGATCTGTGCCTGGATCGTAACGTCAAGCGCGGTAGTAGGTTCATCCGCGATGAGCAGCTTAGGATTACAGGCAAGTGCCATCGCTATCATTACGCGCTGTCTCATACCGCCTGAAAGTTGATGCGGATATTGATTTATCAATCTTGACGCATTCGGTATTTTGACCGCTTCAAGCATTTCGATTGCCCGCTGACGTGCCTGACTGCCGGTCATTCCCTGGTGCAGCAGTAACACTTCACCTATCTGTTTGCCAATTGAAAAAACAGGGTTTAGCGATGTCATCGGCTCCTGGAAAATCATTGAGATTTTATTGCCGCGGATCTGATACATTCTCCGGGGGCTAAAGTCGCTTATTTTTTCTCCGTCGAACCAGACTTCGCCTTCATATATCTTCTGATTCTTCTCAAACAGCTTTAGGATCGAAAGGGCTGTCTGGCTCTTGCCGCTGCCTGATTCTCCGACAACACCAAGCGTCCTTCCTTCCTCCATGCTAAGGCTTACGCCTTCTACTGCACGGATAAGGCCTTTTTTTGTGTTGAAATAGCAGTGGACGTTTTCCATTTCCAGCATTTTTCTTTCCATATCGTCCACCTACCTTTCGTTGGATTTCGGATCCATCGCTTCACGCAGCGCGTCTCCGACCATATTTATTGAAAGCGCGGCAGCGATAACGAAGAGTCCCGGTATTATCCACCGCCACCAGTAGAATCTTATAACCATTGAATCTTGTGCACTTGTAAGCATATTACCCCATGACGGAGTAGGTTCCCTGACGCCAAAACCCAGGAAGCTGAGTCCTGCCTCAGTCAAAAGGAATCCTGCGTATGCAAGAGTGACCGAGACAATGACGAAATTGAACACATTCGGCAATATATGCCGGAACATTATCCCGCGCTGTCTGATGCCAAGGGCACGCGCGGCAAGAACAAAGTCTTTTTCTCTTTCAACAAGCAATTGTGCGCGGATAAGCCTCGAAAGCCCTGTCCAGGAGAGGATGCCAAGTATGAACATTATTATATAGAGCCTCATCTGCTCGCCCACATCATGGCTCAGGGCATAAGACAACGTAATGACCAGCGGTAAAAATGGTATCGCATCAAAAATGTCCGCGAGACGCATGAGTATATGGTCTATCCACCCGCCGAAAAACCCTGCCGAAAGCCCGATGACTATTGCAATAAATGTTGAGATTATAACAGCAATGACGCCGACTGTGAGCGATATCCTGCCGCCGTGTATTACACGCGTGAATATATCACGCCCGTACTGGTCACTGCCCCAGATATACCCTTTATTGCCCCACGCCCCGATTATATTCCCATCCGCATCGGCTGCGTAAAACTGATGAGCATTCGCGAAGACCATGACTGTATCCGTCGGGCCTCTCAGATGCCTTGGTAAATTTAACTGACTAAGCTCGTGTGCACCCCATATAAAAATCTCACCGTTATCTTTTACCGCGATAAAGTTCTTGTAGCCGGCGCTGATGTCAACAACATTGTCAAGTGTCATGTTGTCCGGTTTGGTGTTGAGCCTGTCTATTGTACTGCCCCAAAGGTGTATTGTTCCGTGTTCGTCTCTTGCAACAACGTTCCGGTTTGTTGCAACTACCTCAACCACACGTATTGAGCCGTCCGTCAGCTCTTCGGGGACATCATCGAAAAATTCGTTGCCTCTTGCTCCCATCGGGACGAGCGTCCCGTCATCCAGCACGAGGATCATGTTAGTATCACCGGCTGCGAAATCTACGATCCTGCCTTGTGCTCTTGTCGGCACTATCAGTTGATTAACTGCCGACCTGCTGCCCCATATGTATAAGTTGCCGTCACGGGTCAGTGCTGCCGACCACATCGAACCTGCCGCTATTTTAACGATATCTGATGCACTCGGGTCTAACATTGCCCATAGATCCATCATCATGCGGACATCATCCGGCAATACTGTCTGATCATGACCCGCGTGACCCCAACCGTAGAAGTTACCCTCGTCGTCAAGGCATATGATAAACCTCATGCCTGCTTCCACGTCTACGATATTTGCGTTTTGTATCTCCTCGGGGACTACAAGTATATGCTCTGATATACCTTCCAAAAGAATGTTGCATTCTGTACCCCAGACCGTAAGATTTCCGTCATCTGTCAGTGCGACGCTGAATGATATGCCGGATACGATTTTTACGATATTTTTATCATCCAGCTCCCTTGGCATTCTAAGGAAGTTGCGCGAGGGGGCAATATTTGTGTTTGTCATTTCGGTATATAACCGTTCAAGCGGCCATATCTGCGAGCCGATAAAACTAAAAAGCAGTATGGTAAGAAATCCGAAAAAGCCGATTATTGCCATCTTGTTATGGATTAGCTTTAGGAATATTTCTTTTGCGGGAGTGCGCATCGCCTCTTCTTCGAGAAGACTTAACTCGAGTTTTTCCCTGACGAACAAGCGCTTGAACATTAAAAGGAATGAACGGCCGACTTTTTTACTCATATCATCCACCCCTCTACTTCAGCTTAATGCGCGGGTCTACAAGCCCGTACACAATATCAGCTACTAAAATCGAAGTCACGTTTACTGTTGCGAATATAAGGTTCATCGAAACCACCATCGCGCTGTCACGGGCTATTGCCGCTTGCACGATCAGCCTTCCTATACCATGATAAACAAAAACCGACTCTGTGATCGCACTGCCGCCAAACAGTGAGAACACAACGCCGACTACTATTGTTGAGATCGGTATGAGAGCATTGCGGAAAGCGTGTGAGTAGATAACGATTTTTTCCGATAGTCCCTTAGAACGGGCTGTGCGTATGTAATCCTGCGAGAGTGCGTCTATCATTGCGTTGCGGACATAACGTATCCCGCCGGCAAGGCTTATGATCGTGAGTGTAGTGACAGGCAATACCAGGGTCCGTGCCCAGGCTACAAATAAATCCCTGCCTTCAAGTATTGATGCGTTTGGCATACCTCCTATCGGCAGCCACCCGAGGGTGATCGAAAAAATAAATATCAATGACAGTCCAAGGAAAAACGACGGTATAGAAAAAGTCGCAAGAGAAAACACCTGCCACCCGTTGTCAAAGACAGACCCCCGCTTTACTGCCATTCTTATACCGACAGGTAAAGCTATTGCCAGATAACAAACAATGATGCAGGCATTTAATATCATTGTATTCTTCAATGGCTCACCTATACATTCAATCGCGGGACGGTTGAAATAGGTAGACCATCCGAAGTCCCCTTGGAACATATTGGTTATCCATAGAAAATACTGTTCAAAAATAGTTCTGTCATATCCCAGCTTTTGATATATTATGTCATATTGTATCTGATATAAGTCAGGTCTTAAACCGGGGTCGACCATCATTCTTATAACGTCTCCGGGCATCAGCCTTGTGACTATAAAAAGTATTACAGATATACCTATCAAAACAGGGATGAGAATGATTATACGCTTTATTACATATTTTACCAGCAAATCGAACACCTGCCTCTAAGCATAGATTGTTAATCCTAAGAATAGGGTGAACTCTGTCACCCTATTCTTCAGACATTATGATATTAAGCGACTAGTCAACCACGGAGAGTAAGGTGATTTGATCAGCCCAACCCGCATACGGGGTTGTAGCAACACCTTGGACTCTTGCGTTAAAGAAGTCAAAATATTCGTTTGCGTATAGCGGGATAACGGGCAGAATCTCATTGAAGCGTATAACATAATTGAACCAGTGCGCAAGGAAGGTTGCGTTATCGCCCGGTGTTGTTTCGCGCATAGCGATTATATACCTGTCAAGTTCTGCGTCCGCGATACCGGTCGGGTTTCTGGTTGTGTTGGCAAAATCTGAATGCCATGAACTGAAGTACGGGTCGTTCGGTATCCCGAAGTTTGAAGCCAATGAATATGTGCTGAATACTTGCTCTTCGGGCGGCCATCCATGTGCATTGTAGAGATGGTCAAGAAGTCCGGGGAAATTATCGCCCATCATATGGAAGATATAGTTCATGCCGGCAAGCGGTGTGTTTCTTTGGAACTCGAGCTCGAGGATCCCGCCGATTTGATTGTTAGCAGCCGCATGGTGGATAGTAAGCATCTCACCGTCTGAATTATGGCGCATATATGTGCCTTCAGCGTTTGCAAGACTTGAATCAAATGGAGTTACACCGTCTGCTTCGAATACCCAGATGGATTGATCAAGATAAGCATTTGCCCTTGATACGCTGAGTGTGATGGGGATGAGCACTTCCTGGAGCTCTGCTCTCTTCATCTGGAACATCCACTGTGCTTCAGCGACTTCGGTATCGACCATGCCGCCGTAACCGCCGAGCACCTGGTCAATGACAGGCTGACGGTCGAGAAGCGTCGCGATTGCCCAACGTACGTTTACGTCTTGCGTCGGACCGAAGTTGTAATGCATTTGCATAAGGCCGTAGCCGTTACGGAGGTAGCTGTGAGTGCCGAAGCCCGCTGCTGCTCTGACGCGCTCGATTTTTGCGCCCTGGATGTTTGTCGGAAGGAAATCGATCTCTCCGGCAAAGAGCTGGTCAACGTCTGTTTCATCCGACGTTACTACTTGTTGGACAAACTCGATTTTCGGCTGCTCGCCTCTGTGGCATGCAAGGAAGTAGGGGTTGACCTGAACTGTTACGATTTGGTTTTCAAAGCTTACAAACTTGTACGGGCCTGCCGTTACTGTCGGAGCCCAGCGTTCTACTGCTAATTTGTTGTCGATTCCGGGTGTGAGGTCCCCATCATATTTTGAGCCGTTCGCATCGGAGATGATGTTGAGGCCCGGAGCCCAGACATGCATAGGAAATGGAGCGACGCCGATCATGGTTTCTTCCCAGAAATACGGGAACTCGTCTGCACTTACTTCTACTGAAAATGCATAGTCGCCAAGAAGTCTGATGCCTGAGAAGTAGTCATTGGGTTCGATTTCCCAGCCGATCTGCTCGGGTTCATACGGGTTTTCGCCATCTTCATCATCCCAGTCATCCGGAGCTGTTGACATTATCGCTTTGCCGCCCCTGTAGGCTTCCCATCCTGTAAAGAAACGCCCGTTCATGGATGATGCTCCTGCTGCGAGCCATTGCGGAGATGCGTAGAAAAGCAGGCCTCCAATAAAATCATTTGCTGTTATTGAAGAGCCGTCTGACCATTTAAGGTCATCCCAAATTGTGAAGACGTAGGTTTTGTTGCCTACTGCATCTTCCGATGATGTCATTTCTTTTACAACTGTCGGATGAATCACAAATTCTGCTCCGTCAGTTACGGCAACCGTTGAGTAGTCACCATAGATAAGGGTCCTGATGGTTGCGTCATAGGCCGAGTTTGTGAGGCCAAAGATGAAGTCGCCCGACGCAGGTGCGCCATAGGCTACCGTAAAGGTTCCGCTTGCGCTGATTGCGGGGAAGCGCGGACCTTCAGGTTGTTGCGGATCCGGTGTGGTGCCGGGCGTTGTTTGACCCGGAGTTGGTGTCGCGGGCGCTACGGGATCTGCGGGGTCGGTGCATGCTGCTAACGTTACGAACAGCATTACTAGTGCGAGTACGATCGCTAAGGTTTTTTTCATTTCTTTTTTATCCTCCT
>Ga0123353_10018411_pt1 | contig 10328 bp, 8 predicted proteins | sample TergutLab28metaG_3_FD_92763 | JGI IMG/M metagenome (GOLD analysis project Ga0123353, IMG submission 92763) | Labiotermes labralis P3 segment gut microbial communities from Petit-Saut dam, French Guiana - Lab288 P3 | ecosystem: Host-associated > Arthropoda: Insects > Digestive system > Gut ...
TGCCATTACTAACGCTACTGGTATTGTACAGGAACGCATGAAATACGATGGTTTCGGCAAGATCACGTGGATGAATGCAAGTTTTGGAGCACTATCGGCTTCGGCGTATGCTTGGAATCGTACTTTTACCGGTCAGGTTCTCGATAGCGAAACGGGACTCATGTTGTATCGCATGCGGTACTACAACACAGGTTTGGGAAGGTTTGTAACCAGAGATCCCATTGGGTACGAGGCGGGAGATAACAGTTTGTATCGGTATGTGGGGAATAAATCAACCATTTGGTTTGATCCATTAGGTTTATACTGTGTTACAACGACGAAAATTCGAGGAAAAATAGCTGCCGTTTGGTCTGCTGCAACATCGCCACCGGGGTTTGGACGACACCCAGCGGTGCAAAATGCACTTGCAAAACTTAAAGCCAATAATCCAGTTGGTAAACACATAACTATTGATAAAGTAGTTACAGTGCCAAAAGAAAAACCAGAATGCCCTGAAGGACAGGAACTTGTGCCTGTTATTGAATTTAGCATACCAGTGAGAAGGAGTACTACATACGTCCAGACGGAAAAAGTCAGAATTGCGAATATTGATGTTATCGTAACACTTTCAATAACAGTGCAGGGTGAGATCACGTCCAAGATTGTTTGCTATGCATGTCGATGCCCAGACTAAACCAGTATTTCCACTTCATGTGTACAGTTAGTTGTTTGAAGATTATTTGATTGATGTTTGCAGGATTGTCAAAACACTTGTGTAGTGTATTCGAAAGTATGAAAAAGTTGAAATCTATTTTTCGGAAATTGCCTTTATACTTATACGCTGTATTCTGTCTGTTGATTTCAGTGCAATGTTCATGCCGTATGTTTGAACGCGCTGGATTGTATGGTGTATCATATCAGAGAGAAATTACTCATGTTGAAATGAGTGGTTATGATATAGTTGTGATTGATCCTGCATACGTTTTAATTCTCGACAAACAGGACGAGGATATAACCACAAGGTTTGTGAAAAAACAAATTCGACTAAGTGGTTCAACAATGAGGGGAACAATTTTATTGCCTTCTGCCTCATCTAAACTTGAATATTATGGGATTGGGAGTTTTGTTGAAATCAATGGCAAAAGAATACCCTTTATTGATGGAGTTGAGCAGTACATACTAATCGGTCAAACTGGGGAAATTTTCCCCATTGTAGATACTGCAACACTGAATGACGCGATACATGGCTATATCAAATTACCTAATAACGAACGTGAGAATATCATGTTTCGAGAAATTAGCAATGCATTTTCTTCAATAAAACAGTAACTAGCCCTTAAACCGGCAACCGCTTGTTGTATCCATTCCATCCCTGAAAGACCCCGAGTTGTCAATGGGGTCTTTTGTTTGTTTTTACATTTTTTTGTGCGCACTCAACGGCTCCGAGTCTGTACGGAGTTCGTCGGTGCAAATCGTTGTTCCGGGCAACACATTTGCCTTAATGATGCCTTGCAATGTCGGGGCATCCATCGATTTGACGACAAACATCACCACCTGCCCGGTTTCCCGATTCCTCATGCCGAACACCGGTGTTTTGCCGACTGCACCCCGACCTGCCCGTTGTTTCTTGTTGGCGTGCTTGTTTTTCTCTTTCCCTCCGAAAAAGGATTCGTCTAACTCGACAATGCCGGAGAGGATTTTGTCCACCATATTTCCGCAAGCATTCCTTGACGTTTTTGCCCTCGCAATACGGGCAGACCACGCCATTTTTCCACAAAATCCCGGCGAGGTAGTCGATTGCCGACTGCTCGTCGGGAAACATTCTCTGCAAATCGAACAACGAAAGTGTCTTTGCTTTCGGTATTTCCCGTTCCTTTCTTGCCATTGGTAGTCCTCCGATGAGGGTTAGGTACTACCATGTAGGGAAGCGATTCCGAGTCAAGTCCGGGACGAGCGGAGAAAAAATCTGGGCTAGAATTTACTCGACCCCAGAAAAGCGCATAAATTCATGAGGGGGACTACCCTTTTGCGTCAGAAATGGGATAATTGGACTCAAATTAGTAATTCCCTTATTTTTAAGCAAAAGCCTTATTCTGATACAGTTCCAAACCTTTCACTCCCTAACCCTGAGAAACCAATATGAAACTTTTCGTTTCGTTCACGCTTTTGTCGGTACTGTTGCTTTCACTTGTCGTTACCGTTTCGGCACAAAGTCGAATCAACATTTTTGATCGAGACCGACCCGCCCGGAATGCCGCCGCTTCGACATTCGATGGTTTAGCCGTCGATCAGACCTCGTTACACCTCTTGTCCAATGCCCAAACCCGGTCCATTTCGCCGGAAAATTTCACCGGCGAAAAAGGGAAAGCCGGTATGTCCACCGATGGTCCCGCACAGGGTGCCGCCCGAGACCTCGGACAAGGTTGGAAAGTGTCCCCCTTCGTCCATATTCCCGGCAATTCGACGTTCACGCTGGCGGAGATCCATGGTTCTGGGGCGATTCAACAAATCTGGCTCACTCCCGCCCCACTGAATCGGACCCGCGAAATGATTATCCGCTTCTACTGGGACGGCGAAGAAACGCCCTCGGTCGAATGTCCCCTTGCCGACTTTTTCTGCTGCGGCTAGCAGGAATACGCTCCGAATAACTCATTGATGGTCAACGTCAATCCGGGCAGTGCGTTCAACTGCTACTGGACGATGCCGTTCCGCAAGAAGGCGAAAGTAACGATTGAGAATATCAACAAAGATCAATGCACGATCTACTACCAGATCAATTACGTTCTTGCGGATGTCCCGGAAAATGCGGCGTATTTTCACGCACAGTACCGCCGGATCAATCCGCTCAAAGCGAAAGATGTCGTTACCATGCTCGACGGCGTTAAAGGAAAAGGGCACTATGTCGGAACCTATATGGCTTGGGAAGCCCGAAGTCAGGGGTGGTGGGGCGAAGGAGAAATCAAGTTTTTCATGGACGGCGACAAGGAATTTCCGACTATTGCAGGAACCGGTACAGAAGATTACTTCTGTGGCTCATACAATTTTCATCGTGATGGTAAGTACAAGGTGTTCAGTACGCCGTATGCCGGTCTCGTTGAGGTTCAACCGCCGCATCTGTACGAAAAAGCGGGACAGCGGTTTGGATTGTATCGTTGGCATGTTACTGACCCCATCCGGTTTGAGAAGGACTTGAAAGTAACGATGCAGGCACTCGGTTGGCAATCGGGAGGGCGTTATCTGCCACTCGAAGACGACATTTCCAGTACGGCATTTTGGTATCAAACGGAGCCGCATGCCGCGTTTCCGAAATTCCCTAACAGGGAAGCACTACTCATAAAGCCGATTGAGGTGAAAGAGCAATAAAGCGAGACGCTTGGAACTATCGGACAAAGTGGCTCAATGTACCCGCCTTACAAAGAGGGAACTTTTGCGGTACAATGAAAAAGAGTTAAAAACTTTTGTCCCTCCAAACAAGATAAAAATCGAGGGCTCAATAAAAAGAGGAAAAGCCTTTATGATCGTTACGACCAAAGATTTGTTTCAACACGCCTACGGAAAATATGCCGTTGGGGCTTACAATATCAACAACCTCGAGCAGACTGTCGGCTTGTTTCGCGGGAACCTCGGCAAAAAGGGAAGCAACGAAGACCCCCTCGACAATAAAATCAGCGCACCGTTCATCATTCAGATTTCGCGTGGAGCAAGAGCCTACAGCGATAAACGGATGCTCGAATCCCTGATCCGTGCCGCCGATGAAGTGTTTCCCGATGCGGTCTTTGCCGTCCATCTCGATCATGGTACCGAGGAAGCCTGCTACGATTGTATCGACAGCGGATTTTACAGTTCCGTCATGATTGATGCTTCGCATCACGAGTTTGCCGAAAACATTGCCACCACCAAACGGGTCGTGGACAAAGCGCACGCCAAGGGGATCGTCGTCGAAGCCGAACTCGGTCAACTCGGTGGAGTCGAAGAAGATGTTGTCGGCAGTGTCAAACTGACCGATCCCGCCCAAGCCGCTGAATTCATTGAAAAAACCGGTGTGGACTCACTGGCGGTTGCCATCGGCACCTCGCACGGGGCATTCAAGTTTTCCGGCAAACAAGGGTTGCACTTCGACGTGTTAGAGAAAATTCAAAAGGCGGTGCCGAAGAATTTTCCACTCGTCATGCATGGCAGTAGCAGTGTGCCGCACGACTGGGTCGAGCGGATCAACAAGGCAGGCGGCAAACTCAAAGACGCAAGCGGTGTGGACGAAAAGCAGTACCTTCCGGCAGCGAAACTCGGTGTTACAAAGATCAACATTGACACTGATGGTCGTCTCGTGTGGTGTGCAATTCACCGTGAGCATTTCCGGGACAAACCGGAGGATTTTGATCTCCGACCGCCGGGGAAGACGTTCATGCAGGCGTATGCGGAGTACATCATTCACAAAAATTCGATGCTCGGTAGTGCCGGTCAACTCGAAGGTGCCAAGCAATCCCTGAAGGGCAAATAACTTTTGTCTGCTACAAGAGCCGCAAATGCAGGCGGTGACCCGCCGGAACTTGCGGCTCTTGCGTGTGAACGGTTGAACTCGGAAGTTTCGCTACGCTACACATTCGGCTCTTTGTGATAGACCGAACACGGGTCGGAAATGAACTTTTTGGGAGAAGAGACCACCCAGGGTTATCGGATTCCCCTCCTTCGGAGGAGAATTACGAATTTCCTACCATCCCTCGCCTGCATTTCGGACGTTTTCCGGTGCTGGTCGGTATTTTTTGTTGGAATCCGGCGGACATGACTTGAACTCAAACGGTGACTGTTTCGGAATCCGTGCTTGCACAGCCGGATTCTTTAGGTTCGCAAGGATTTTTGCCATAACCGCATCGCTCAATTCCGCTCCGATCTGCGTCGGCATTCCTTCCCAAAGAACGACACCCATGACGGGCTCAATCAAGACAGCATGCGGAATGCCAAAGACACCGAGAGCGTTGGCAAATCGGCGGTGAGTATCGACAGCAAGCGGGGCTTTCATCTCCGCTAATTTCAGGGGTCCCTCCATCTTTTTGAGGGCATCCTCGTCGGTTTCGCAAATCGAAACAACAACGAGTTCGTCTTTGTATTTTTCGTGGAAGTATTCAAGGAGCGGCAAACTTCTCCGGCATGGCGGACACCACGTCGCCCAAACCTCAACGAGGACGAACTTGCCGGTCAAGTCTTTTGGCGGTTCATTCACCCAGCATTCAATTTCGATAATCGGTTCGCCGCATATTTCGGCGATGTTTTTATACTGCACGGAATCTGCCCAGAGCATCCGCTCCCGGTTTTGTGCGGCAATGCGATCTTTCGATTCAATGAGCCAAGGTTTATCGTCCGCACCGAAGGTGGGGAGAGTGATACCGAACAATAAACAGGCGAGTAAACCCATCGCGGGCAACATGGGGTGAAACATGGGACGGTTGAATGAAAAAGGTGAATATATCATGCTCATTCTAGCGGTGTTGCGGCTAATGTTCAAGAGGTGAGGGCACAAATAGCACACACAAAAATTGCATAAAATGTGTGCGATCCTTGGGGACTATTGACGATGGTACACTGACGGTTTATACTCTTCACCAATATGATGAAATCGACGATGGCTCACGCATGGCGAACTTCCGGCATACTGGTGCTGGAGGATGGAAGGTGTTTTCCCGGTATTTCCGTGGGATATGAAGGACTTTCGACGGGGGAAGTCGTCTTCAATACTGCCATGACAGGCTATCAAGAAGTCTTTACGGACCCGTCCTATTCAGGGCAAATCGTCGTCATGACCGCCCCACAAATCGGTAACACAGGTGTCAATCCCGAAGATAATGATTCCAACGTCAAGCCGCCCATTCGGGGAGTACTCATGCGGGAATTCTCCACCTGCGTTTCAAACTGGCGAGCAACCGAAAGTTTGGATAACTTCTTCATACGCAACCAAATCGTTGCCCTCTCAGAAATTGACACCCGGTCACTGACGCAACATTTGCGCTCCCACGGTTTACAGCGGGGTGTGATCGCCACAGGCAGTAGGAACATCGATGAATTAATTCAAAAGGCGAAGAATTCTCCCCGCATCGAAGAACTTGACTTCGTGGAACACCTGACCATTACCGAACCGCTCGAATGGTCAGGTTTGCGCGAAGGGGAACAATTACCCGCCGGTTGCAAAAAAATTTTGGTGTTTGACTTTGGCATGAAGCGTAGTATTTTGTGGTCGTTAGCGTCCCTAGATACAAAGGTGGTCATCATTCCTGCAACAACATCGGCGGAAGACGTGTTAAAAATGAAACCGGATGGCGTGGTACTGTCGAATGGACCTGGTGATCCTACTCGGCTTGGCGGTATTACCGCCGAAATTGCCAAGTTGATCGGCAAAGTGCCGATGTTCGGAATTGCGCTCGGACATCAAATCCTCGGCAGGGCTTTGGGAGCATCGACGTACAAGTTACCCTTCGGACATCGGGGAACGCAACCGGTTCTGAATAAATTGACGGGGCGTGTCGAAATGACAGCGCAGAATCACAATTTTTGTATAGTGCCGGAGACATTGCCGCCGAATGTGGAAGTTTCGCATGTCAATTTGAACGATGGTTCTGTGGAGGGACTTCGGCACAAAGAATTGCCGATTTTTGCAGTGCAGTTCCAACCAGAATCGGGACAGCGAGAGACCGCCTATCTTTTGAAACAGTTTTTGCGTTGAAGGACGGAAATACAATAGTATTGAACGTGAATTCTCAATCGCTTTCAGAAAAATTCCCCAATTTTAACAAACTCTCATGCAACCCCTGTTTCCATTGGGCATTGTTCGGGTCTTTTTCGACCAGTTTCCGCATGATTTCTGCCGATTCTTCGTAATGCCGCTTTGCCACAATCAAATCGCCGCTCGCTTTGAAGAAAGCGGCGTTACGGTCCAAACTCCCACTTAAGCCCAGTTGCCATGGGGCATTGTTGGGATCTTTTTCAACCAATTGCCGCATGATCGAAAGTGACGCTTCGTCATATCGCTTCGCACCCGTCAAATCGCCGCTCGAGCGAAAAATATCGCTGATCCTGTCTAAACTCGCGGTCTGATCAAGAAGCCATTGACCATTGTTTGCGTCTATTGCGGCAAGGCGGCGACTGATCTCTAATGATTCTTCGTAATATTTCTTTGCGCCGATCATGTCGTCGCTCACTCTCAAAGCATTGCCGATTTTGTACAATCCCACAGACACGTCCCGTTGCCAACCAGCGTTGTTGGGATCCTTCGCGGTCAGCCGCCGCATGCATTCCAACGATTCATCGAAGTGTTGTCGGGCTCCTGCCGGATCATTACTCATGAGCAGAACGTCGCCAAGATTGTCCAAACTCACTGCTAAGCCTCTTTGCCAATGGGCGTTGTTGGGGTCCTTTTCGACCAGAGACCGCATGATCGCTAGCGACTCTTCAAAGTGCTTCTTTGCACCGGACAAATCGCCGCTCATTTTCAAGAAATTGCCCATGTGGTCTAAACTCTGGATCAAACCTACCTGTGCTCTGTTATTGTTTGGACTCCTTGCCGCCATTTGACGACTAATTTCTAACAGTTCCTCGTAGTGTCGCTTCGCCCCATCCAGGTCGCCGCTCATCCGCAAGACATTGCCGAGGTTGTCCAGACTGATGAACAAATCTCGTTGCCACTCGACGTTGTTGGGATCCTTCCCGACCAGTCGCCGCATGATTGCCAAGGATTCTTCATAGTGTTGTTTTGCACCGTTCAGATCGCCGCTTATTCTCAAAATACTACCAATGTGGTCTAAACTGACCGTCACATCCCGTTGCCATTCGGCGTTATCGGGATCTTTCATCATCAATAGCCGCATGATTGCCAAGGATTCTTCGTAGTATTTTTTTGCACCGGCTAGATCGCCGCTTATGGTCAGGACATCACCAATGCGGTCCAAACAGACGGTCACATCCCGTTGCCATTCGGCATTGTTGGGATCCTTCACCGCAAGTCGATGCCCGATTGTCAGCGATTCATCGTAATGCGTTTTCGCTCCCGTCAAATCACCGCTCATTTTGAGGATATCACCGATTTGGTTCAATCCCGTGGTCAAGTCCCGGAGCCACCGCACGTTGTTGGGATCCTTCTCATTCAACCGATGCATGATCTCGCACGATTTTTCGTAGTTTTTCTTCGCATCAGCAAGATCGCCGGTCATTTTCAAGACATCACCGATACGTTCCAAGCATCCACTTAATCCCCATTGCCATTGGGTATTGTTGGGGTCCGTCGTCGTCAGTCGATTCATGATCTCCAACGCTTCTTCGTAGTGCATTTTCGTACCGGCAATATCGCCAGTCATTTTCAGAATATCACCGACACTTCCCAAATTCCTACTTAAATCTAGTTGCCATTGGGTGTTGTTGGTATCCTTCTGAACCAGTTGCCGCGTGATCTCCAATGCTCCTTCTAAATGTTCCTTTGCACCCATCAGATTCCCGCTCGTCTCCAGAAGGCTACCGAAGTGCCCCAAACACATCGCCAAGTCCCGTTGCCACCGACTATCGTTGGGCTCCTTTGCGACCATTTGGCGCAAGAGAGACAATGATTCATCGTAATGTTTTTGGGCACCAGCCAGATCGCCGCTCGCTACCAGTGTTTCGCCAACTTTGGTCAAATTGGTGGTGAGTTCTCGTTGCCGTTGCCTGTTGCTTGGGTCTATTTTCACCCGCCTGCGTGCAATTTCCAACGATGCTACAAAGTGTTCCTTCGCGCCTGCCAGATCGCCGTTCGATTCCAGAACATCACCGAGGCGGTCCAAACTCCCCATCAGATCCCGTTGCCAAAGGGTGTTGTTCGGATCCTTCTGAACCAATCGCCGGGAAATTTCCAGCGATTCTTCGAAATGTTTCTGTGCGCCTGCCTTATCACCACTCGCTCTCAAGACATTGCCCAGTCGGCTCAAACTCACGTTCAAGCCCCGGTGCAATTTATCTATGCTGGGGTCATTCGCTGCCAACTGGCGTAGTATCGTCACCGATTCTTCGAAGTGCTTCTTTGCTTCGGTCAGATCGCCACCCACTCTCAAGACATCCCCGAGTTTGTTCAAACTTTCGGTCAAGTCCCGGTGCCAGTGGACGTTGTTCATATCCTTTGCGACCAGTTGCCGCACTATCTCCAACGACTTTCGATAGTGTTTCTCCGCACCCGCCAGAGAACCGGTTGCAGCCAACATGTCCCCAACGACCCGTTCGAAAACAGCGATTTGATGTTCGCTGTCAAGTTTTTTCCCTTCCTCCAAGCGTCGCCTCCGATCGTAAATCAGTTCACAGACGGAAATAAGACGTTCTGTGAACGTTTTTTCATCACGATGGGTCTCCCAGTCGTTGAGGTCGCTGTAATGCCCTGTCGTTGTGTCCAGAATCCAAATATTTAACACCGGTTGGACAATTTTCCCGCCATGAAGCGTATCGAGAATAACGGCATCTTGCAGGGACCGCCACTCGTCGATACTTTCCTCGTCGCCTAATAACCCGCTCGAAAGGATGATGATCACTACCGGCGGATGGAGCGTCTCGAGAAGATTTTTTTCCCATATTTCGTTTGGTTTCAGACCGTCTTCATCAAAGAAAACCGTGATATCTTCTCCGGAATCTTCTCTGGCTGCGTAGATATCGCGGTAGGCTTTGTTGAGCAGATCAACAAATTCCGTACGCGAAAATTTCTCCGCCAAACTGTCTTGGTGGGCGTAGCCAACGAATACGTCGCAGGGTTTGTCGATGGTGGTCATAGACGAAATCAAAGTAAAGAATCTACGGTGAAACAGATTGCGGAACTTCCAGAAAACCAGCAGTCTGCCCGCTATTATACATCCGGGAGCGGGAAAAATATACCCCCTACTCACCGGTCAATGATTTCAGGTGTTTAGTGTTCGTACAACCTATGTATATTAAAAATGGGTAAAATATCAAGAGGAGTAGAGGGCATTTTCGCCAGATCAGGCTGGTTGCAGGTTGGACTAAAAAAATTGCCCTTTATCATCGGCAGTATTGTATTTTCTCTAAAATCGCATAGGGATCGATTACGTGACATTGTAGCCGAAAATTGATTTTTGGCAATTTGGGTAAAATGCTCTTAAATCGCAACGTAGGGCTTTTTTTGATAGGATAAACCCCAAATTTAGCCTAAAAATTAGCCTAATGCAATATCATTTTTCTATTTCTGTTTTCGTAAACCCTTATGTTTCAAAGACTTTACATCAATGGAGCCAGACGGACTTGAACCGACGACCCCCGCGTTGCAAACGCGGTGCTCTCCCAACTGAGCTATGACCCCAAAAGTTCAACCAAACAAAACTACTTGTGGTAACCCA
>Ga0123353_10018412_pt1 | contig 10327 bp, 6 predicted proteins | sample TergutLab28metaG_3_FD_92763 | JGI IMG/M metagenome (GOLD analysis project Ga0123353, IMG submission 92763) | Labiotermes labralis P3 segment gut microbial communities from Petit-Saut dam, French Guiana - Lab288 P3 | ecosystem: Host-associated > Arthropoda: Insects > Digestive system > Gut ...
CAGTCTTCTCTACAGCCCTCCTTTCCCCAGTCTTCTCTTGCTCCCTCCTTTCCCCAGTCTTCTCTACCTCCCTCCTTTCCCCAGTCTTCTCTTGCTCACTCCTTTCCCCAGTCTTCTCTTGCTTCGTCCTTTCCCCAGTCTTCTCTTGCTCACTCCTTTTACGCCCAAAAATTGTCCTCAGCACAATATTCACGTAGGCACTCAGGTTCCATTTTTTTTTCTGAGCACAGATAAACCAACTTTCACACCCTTATAGAACTACGGTCAAAAGTACAGTTCTGTGCAATATAATCTTTACATTCCTAAATAAAATAAAGATTTAGAATTTAAGACCTAGTTGCAGTAGGTGCATTTTAATTTTATCATCTCTTTCTTACGACAGACATAAAGTCTGGTTTCGTTAATGTCATTTCAAAGTATGTGCATTGTCTTTACTTTCAAGGTGTTCATGAGTTACGTTTCCTTGTTACATTTTCTTGCAATTACTTCAAAAAGCATTAATATACATTTAGCCTTTCGGTATTTATTTTTATACCAACTTCACTATGGAGACTAATTAAGGTTTTGTTTTTTTCGTTCTATATTTTGTAAGTTTTCACCCAATAAGTTAAAATCACCAGTACAGACCAGAAGCCTGCGTGTTAAATTTATTTTGAATCCCTCCCAGTATTCTTGGAATTTCCTAACGTCCTGCTCTAAGAAATGTGTAAATCCAAGCCAATAAACTGTTCCTTCCACATTATTCCTCACGTATTATCTATGGTTTTGTCTACTATTACCGCTATAGAATCTATTCAGATAAAATAGCTCCCTTATCTAAATTTACTTCCTCGGTAACAAATATGAATGTCTTCAAAGAAAGGAACCCTTTTGTATGGAACGTTCAACAGGAGACAGATCCCGTAGCGAAGGAAACTTACAAATCTCATTTACAAAAACGTTTTACGCTACATTAATGCACTTTGCATTTAAAGCGACAGGAAATTAACATCAGTGTTTCATATAATGGGGCATTTGATTTATTGACTGCAGGTTCAATTGAATCTAAAAAGGGGAGAGGGAAGTCGTGAATGATTGAATGAATGAATGAATGAATGAACAAATATGTGGCTATTTTAACACTTTCACGGGTCGCTTTTTTAAAACATTACAAATTAATGTATTTCCTAAACCTATTAAACTCTTGTAGCAAGCACGTTAGGAGAAACTACCCTGAAGATGACGTTTTAGGTGGGGAAGTGTTAATGGATATTTTACGCAATTAATCTGAATGAAGCTGACATTGAACTATGAAGTTTTATATAAACTACTGAGATTAATTATGATCTTTAAACGTAGAATATTAGTGCTGTAATTTATTCCAGTTCCAATGAAGTCATAGTATACCTCAAATTTTGAAAACTTCCATATATTTATCAAAATAAATGAAATGAGAAAATCTGTAGTCTGAAAAATATATTTATTTTAATAATAGTGCTTGAAGTTCTGTAACAAGATTTACAAGTATTTTCTATTCATTCGCCTACATTATTGATTGAAAGGGCCTTAATTATAGCTTAATATACTTTTTAATAATGATACATTAAACATGAATTATAAGAGCTTTTCAATAATGTAAGCAGATGCTCATTTATCATTTCCTGGGAAGTTTCTACTAACCCCAGGATAACATCTTAATGTATCTCCTTCGTAGATGAAAATGCAGATCGAATTTTGTTAGGAAAATTTAAGATCAGAGATAAGTAAGGAAACATAAATGTAGAATAGAATATAATATTAAAACGGATGTTAAGGAAATAGTACCTAAAGCCGTAAAAATGATTTATGTTGCTCGGAAGAGGAGCAAATGCCTAACAACTTTAAAAATGTCAACGAAAATTTAAGTTGCTGAAAACGCGCGTAATTTAATAATCAGCTGACAGGATACTCGATTGTGGAGGAGGAGTCTGCGGCATGCAGTTCTAAACTTTTTCTTTCAAGCGCTTACATGGACGGGTTGCCATAGAAGCCGACAGACAATAAGATTTTCGGTGATAAAGGAAATGCAACCCTTGCTAGTTTAAATAGTCCTTTGTTGTGTTTCCTCTTTGTTATTATGCGCAATTTTTGTTTCAGTTTGCTCATGTTGATCACATTACAAGATTAGTCTGTAAAATTAACAAAGAGATTTCAATACATTTACAGAACAACAATAATCCAGTAAACGCGATTTATTGCTCTCTAAGCTTATGTGAAACTTCATTTCATTTTCAGCTGCCCTAAAATCCATCAGCAAATGTTGCAAATGGAATTGATATTTGTAATAACATAAGATTTAAGGCAATGAAGTAGACAGCGCTGCACAAAATCCCACTTCCACTGAAAGTGAAAGAAAAATGGGAGCTCACTCAATAAAGCAAAATATATTATATGAAAATCACATAAAACTAGTGTTAAAATTTTATTTAAATTAAGCATATATAAAGAACAATGTAATTTCAAATAAAGTTCTGGTTGTAGATGGCACTTTTCGTAGTCTAGTCTCGGAAGTTCGCATTCTCTTTGAACAGAGAATCAGAAATATTTTATGACCACAATTTTCCCCGCGTTCCCTACATCAGGGGGAAAAGCAAGCTTATAAAATTAGTGTGTCCATGTGCTACGGATTTTAGTATTTGAACTAGCTAACCATAATTTTTTCAAACTTTATGCTACTAGAGGGCATCGTAAACTATAATTGGCGATTTTGTAGAATCAGAAGTAACAACAGTATAAGTGAGCGAAATGTGAGCCGAGAGAGATATTAGAGCATTGTGCTTTGTGCTTCTAAACTTGTGTATGGTAACAGATCTTACATAGAGTTGTTCACACAATACTTATATAGAGTACACAATTTCTACAGGGCAATTGTTCTAAAATGTTCTTTAGCGGAAGTCCTAGTGACGAAACCTAATGAAAAACTGAAGATCAAGACGTGAAATTCGGCAGTAGTTAGAATACAAATATACGTGTAACATACACGTGTGTCTGACATATGGTTTTGTAACTCATTATCTACAAATATAACGATAAAAATCTTAAATATTGTATCTTTAAAATTTAACACTTATGTATAAATAATGTGCTCAGTTATAACATTACAGCTATAAAATATTAGGCATATTGGGCTACAAATATATTCAAGAGAAAAATAGAGTTTAAGAATGCATTTTTAAAAATTTAAAATAATCATGTACAGAATCAGTTAAGAAAAATTCTGGTAATTGCAGATGAAATATTTTTCAATGATTTTCTAAAGACTCGCAAAACTACAAAATATTGCGCTTTTGTTAAAAAGTATGAACACAGGAATGATATCAATTTTTCGTTCCGCTTCACAAAATTTTCAACTAAACAGAGATAAAAAATCATAAAACTTTGTATAAAAATAGTACACAAAATACGTTCTTTCAATTTGAACGTTTTCTGAACTCTGCAAACATACAAAAGCTCGCCTTTGGAATTCGACTTATCATTTTAGTATAAAATTTTTTTCATATCTGGTACATCTCATTACCCCAATGATTATCCTGGTAATTTATTGACACAAAAAATTAAATTATTATATTATTTTTGATGTGATGTGTTCGGATGTAGAAACCACCATACTAGGTTATGATGACTTTGGATAAATGCACTATGTAGATCATCAAAATATAATATAAGAGCGAATGGAGAAAAATTGACAGAGAAGGACTGCCTATAGCCAGAGATCTACAGCTTTATTATAAACGAGACCGTGTCAAAAGGACATGTGAATCTGGTGGCATCAACATCTGCGTCAGGGAGGGATTTAAATGTTTTGTGGCCCCAGGCTTTAACATTCAGGGGTCCCTCCCTTTCTACTAAATTGTAGTGTAAATATTTGTTCATGCTGGTGGAATGCAGTCTAAAATGATACGCTATATACGTGTATACTTTTATTATCAGTTTTTAAAATAATATTATCAGTAAGAACAGGAAAATAGTTTGGTTTATGTGATTATAATGACAATAACAATTCAACTAATAATATAATAACTTAGAAATGATTTACATTAGTTTTTACTGAAATACTAAAAACATGTATCTGTGAAACCATCTTGAACGGAAATCTTTACTTTTCACAAAAGTACACCTAGCTTACTCTATCGTACATAGTAGCAGTAATTTGGATATATAAAAAAAACAAAAAAAACAAAACAAAAAAATTTAATAGTAATAACAAAAATAATTATTGATTTTATTATGATTTTAATTATTTACAGAAGAATTTATTTCTTTTATTTAGGCCCCTGGTAATGTGAATGGTTAGCTGAAGCTTATTTAGCTTATACGTAAATCCGGCACTGATCTGCATCATAACCATAATTATCATCATCTATGTAATAGATCTATTTGTGACTGAGTACCTCAGCAGTTTAATTAGTGACGCTGTCAGTATTTGCACTACGTTGTGTCAGTGGCAGATCTATGAATAATCGTAATGAACATTTTTGGACGGATAATTGAGGGTGCGAAGCTGAAGTAGGCAGCAAGAAAGCTGTTCCTGGACCAGGCTCTGAACAATAAATCCCACATCAAGATCCTAAGACCGAACCTCAACTTTCGCGGTGAAGATATGGAGACCAACAGCTTGAGGAATGGCACAGACAGGGGGTCATAAAAGACCGCGAATTTGGAAAAAAATGGTTATTTTTTCAAAAATATCTTCCGAGGATTCTACGTAAAAAGTCTTTAGCCATTTGACGTAAATGGAATGTGAGGACAACGAAATATATAGACAGACAGACAATACATTTCATAAATGTGTTGTTGCATAGCAAGTCTTTCACACGAAAGATAATTACAGTAGCCCCTCAGTAATCCGGACGTCATACGGATTTCCTGATAATCTGGACAGTTTTGGTCCAACTATAACCGTAGTTCTTTTTTTGCCGGTGATCCAGTCATTGTCTAGATCACCGGGGGGAAATCTGAGACAAGCCTTACTCCGAGACTGGAGGCGTGGGTAAAGCAGGAAGAGCCGGCCACTCTTTAACTCCGCAGCCAGCAAGGACATGATCTCTCGAGTGTCGTAGCCCCCTCCCTTTCTTGCTTCGCTATTATAACGAGAAAATGGCCCACTTTTTGTATGATTATGCAATGTAAATTGAAGAATTTAGGCTCTAAGGTGTTACAACTTAGCTTTGAGTAACGATATTTTGTGTTACGTAAATCATGGAGTTTATTTAGTTGATACGAATTGCCGGGTAATCTGTTGCAGCCCTCCCCCCATACATTCCGGATGACCGAGAAACTACTCTACTGATTTTCGTGAACAAACATGGCTCAACAGCATACCACTGGAAAAAACATTAGTATAGAAAAATAAAAGAATACGATTCCATTCGGTGACCTTCAGAGAAAGGCGTAAGGAAAGTGGTAGACCGGAGCATGAAAAATCTTCAGGTTTCTCTTATGACAGCATTATTAAAGACCGGACAGCTAAACACAGGAACCGAGGGAACAACCTGCAGAGACCGACTAATGACGAGTGTGGGCTGTGGCGTAAAATGAAGTGAGGTAGCTGCATATCGGAATCTCTTTTACTTACCGAAGGTTGCTGTCTTAGGCGCGGTGGTGATTGAATACGGGGACATGAAGGACGGAGCGTGTGTAGCAGAAAGCCTGAACGTAGTAATCAGACTGTCTCATCGTGGTGTAAAATGGCAAGGCTCCGACGTGCAGTGTTCGAGATGCCGAGACCGAAAGGGCTAATCGAATGAATCATAAATACTGATCCTGTGGCCTTCAGTGTCACGTTTTCGGCAACGCTAAACGTTTCACACAACCATGAATTCCATTAACAAATTATTTGGCCTGGTAAAAACTTCGTGTCACTAATCAAATGTCAGAATTTGGTTTCCAGTTTCGCCTAGCTCTCAAAAACTCTCAATACCGGTCACTTCAGAGACGGCGTACCAGATATTAATTACAGTTATTTAGGCTTAATAATTCAGAGCATACCGAATGGTGATACATGAAGTGTGAATCAAAACGTAAGGATGACTCTTACATACCTCCTTGACACAACTCATTTTAACAAAAATCAGTTTGCCATTTTACCTATGAGTGGAAGAAAATATGGCTCGAGAAAGTGTGACCAAAATTTCAAAACCTTTAAATAAAGAAATCTAATTACCGCAAAAACAAAATGTCCTGATACGAAAGTTTGTTATGCAATGTGAAGTCAATATCACTTCTAATTTACATGATTCCTAACCAGCTTAAATGTTATGTTACAGCTCTCTAAGTAAAAGAGTCCTTATTCCATTCTCCTAAATATTGTAGCTTCACCGTGTCCCTTCTACTTTAGAAAGACAATTTCCGTTCAAAAGCTTTTTTTGCAAAGGTTTTAAAAATATCCCGAATAAGGAAAGCGAAACAAAAGAGGGATAACATAGATGACGAAGACTAAAGAACGTAATTAAAATAAAGAAATTGGGCATGCAAAAAAGGCTATGTCGTAATTACCCGGAAAATGAGAAAGCTACTGAACTCTTGACGTTGTCTCCAAGGGAACGAAAATTAGAATGAGCTTTTCAGCGTTTCGAAAAGAGCAGAAGCGTTTTGAAGCATGGCGGGATGAGAATAATTTAGTAACTGATATAAGAAACCTAAATTAACACCACCTGTATTCCTCTTGCTGGGACTATATAACAACATTCACAGTTTGGTTGTTTGCATTAGTCACCAGGTGCCGACTGTGATATGAATTCGTTCCAGCGAGTCTTGAGTCCAAACTTTCAGTTCTTATCATCTCCACAAGGACAAACCTGCATTCATCAAGCACAAATTTGTTGTACTTGCATTTATAACTTATAAATGATTTCCTTCGAATTTGACTAAAATCTCACTTAATAAAATTGACGTTTATTAATATGGAGTTTTTTTCCTACTTGACAGATTACCGCCGGCCTTTATTACACCTTCTGGAGGTTATTATCACTGCGATCATTATATGTAGCCTCCATAATCGACTGTTAAACTTCCCCAACACAGGCTTAGGACGCAACGCTGGCAGAGCGTCTCGCTGAGAGTTGGACCGTCGTTTGGTCAAACAGGAAAAATAAATCATTTACTTTAAAATTACTCCTTTAAAATTATTTAATGATTTTTAATATTCTTGCAACGTTAATGTACAAAGCAACATTCCAGAAGCATCGCTTTTTAGTACGATTCTGAAATAATTTAATAAATATTCCACAAATATCAGAAGACATTACAGCGGGTCATAGATTACCGGATTATACAGGATGCGGGAGGTACAAAAATCGGTAAGCTGAAAATATTAAGTTTTAAAACATAATTTCTAAACAGGAATCTAAATAAGATATTCCGCCCTATGTCTTTAGTGGAATATACAGAACAATTATTATTGTCAAGCCGCCGGGATCAAGTTCGGGCCCTGGTAAAAATTTATTTCGGCTTCCTCTTCCAAGAAGAGGGGACCGGCTTAAAACCTCTCCACTGAATCGGAAAGATTGACTCTCAGTTGTGGAGCTACTCTGGCATAGTCTGAAAGCGTTAATTTGTACAGTCCACAAATATTGATACAAACTAGAAAGACAGAAACACATGCAATATAGCGAAAGGCCGGACCCACTTCCAGAAGACCAGGCAAGGTAATTTGTAATTTGTAACGGCATCCCCCCCATCCCGGGCAGCACTGATTTTTATTGTTGTTTGTATTAAAAAGCACATACTCTGTTTTATTTTTTACGCTAACTCGTTGCGTAATTTTTGAGTTTGTGTAGGTTATATTTATCAGAATCACACACTTTATATAATCTATTCATTGTCTTTAATTTAAATACTAGAAGGTAGAAAATATTTATTTGTAATAAACAATTACAGAAATGTCAGCACACCTACACCTACTACGATTCACAATGATACAGGGCCACTTAACAACTGAAAATTAAACATTTGATAATCAGAATCAATCAACAGATTCAGAGAAATAATCCGAAACCAGCAACTAAATTACTAAAGTTTTTGTAAATTTTTGCTCTACTTGATTTTAAACTTCCATTTAATTCATAGGAAGCGAACAATAAGGAAAAGACTTCTAACATTCTGAACAACACAAATAAGACCTCAGAATATGTTACGGAGTTCAAATATTTCAACACAATTAATAAATTTTAAAATATTATATTTAAGTTTCAGATCTCACATCAAGAAATAAGCAATGTAATACCACAAAATTACCATCTTTCATACATTTCTATACATTTTATGCACTGGAACATTCGAATCAAAAAAGTCAGCACATTGAAATCCAGGCTGTTTTTACAGATTTTTTCCAGACTAATTATGGTCTATTGTATGGTTTTTGTTTGGTTAGTTCTAGACACTGAAGAGTTTTGGCGATGGCCTGGATGTAGGGCGAATTTGGTAAGCTAGATGAACTGTTGCCTGTATTGTGCATGCTGTATGCTAAATAAATGTGTCTATTGATCGAAGCACTAATGGAGTGTGTTATGAAGGAAGACGAAAACAAACTAAATTCATCAGCTCTCTAAGATTCCTCTTTGGGATGATTTTGTACGAAAGCTGCCCACCAGTTGGCAGCAGCTTCGCCCGAAAGTTCTGAACGAGGGAGTTCTCTTGTAAACGTCACGTTTGCTATTCAGAGTTTCGCCTAAGTGTTCGGGGGAATTATGCCAACCGCCACACATACACAACGCAGCTCGTATTTTACCTTCACGTGCCGACTCACTTTTTGTAACGTGTAATGCAGACACAGAACAAGTTGCATTGGCGTCGTTCCAGTCGATTTCTGAACACAGACGAACAACACGCCCACTAGCACACCCACACACCCAAACTCCAGTTTAAAGTCAAAGCAAAGCACGCGTGTGTTTCTATGAATTAATTTTCCACGTGCACGATACTTGTATGGCTTAATGTCCCGCACTTCGAGTGTCTCTTTATTGCTTATCTTTCCTGAATCTAAGGTTAAATTTTTGTCAGGGTTGTATAAAATAATAATTTACAATAAAGAATGCTAGAAACAACACTGGACACAATAAACAATAATTAAATTACCATTTCATCCCATCAACGTATGTCGTATATTAAGAAAATATTTAGCTGCAAAATTTTGTAGATCTTTACTAGTTTCATTTTAAAATGATCTGTCAATTAGCAGATGCATTGTGCCTAAGCACTTTCGTACCTACTCATGCACAACTGCCTAAATGAAACACATTTTCAAACTACTAGCTTCTTAGTTGTAATATTTGAACACTGTTGTGCAATATCATTAACAATCGACTCCGCCAGAGAATTCGTTTTATATCAAAGATACTATTTCAGTGACGTCTCATTTAAATTAAAATATTATATTGAAATTAACTACAAATTCTATTACCCCATACATGGCTATCAATAATGAAAAATTAAATTGTTAGTGGATTTTATGAAGCAAATGCAAAATTTTGGCATCTAATGGAGGAAGAAGTGTAGTCTGACAGTTGCCAAAATACGTTCGAACTGTAAATGTGTTTATTAAATACTAAAATTATTATTTATTGTATTATATTATAATTTATGTTCAAACTATTTTCACACAAAGTTTGATGTCCGTTGATTCTAGTTTTCCAATTTCACGTTTATCTTACTAAACGAAGCAAAATACTGCTAAATTATAAAAGATATTCATCTGAGTAATAAATAACGTCAAAGAGGACAGGAGCTGAAGGAGTGCGAAACTGGCAGAAGAAAACAAAACTTCTCACAAAAATATGTCTTATCATTATATTCTGTTCTTTAACAAATTTTTAAGTGGAACCCAGCAGAAGGAATCAATTAGTCAGCGGGGTTTTTAAAAAGTACATTAGAGTAAGATTTCAGTAATTATAAGGGCAGAGACACTTAGCTATATTGGATTATAATTAGGAAATTATTAATATAAAAATGCTATGTTTAGTTTTGCAATTAGCAGCGCTTAAGACTCCCTTCTTCTTCCATTTAGCTTTCGTATTTTCCAGAACAGTAAGACTTAATTTCAAGGAGCTTCTAATAGAAATTCCCTAACGAAATACTTCGTAATTATTTGCAATACAGTAGACTGGATAGCTAAATATAATAGTGTCTGAGCTTATAAGTAAGAACTAAAATTCTTATGTAAGGTCCTCTTTCCGAGTCATGGCACGGCACTACATGAACCGAGTTATTAAAATTGTTTTTATGATTTATTTATTTATTATAATTTGGATCAAACACAATTCAGCATTTTGTGTTTCCTCTCGCCGCGGGACCGCTAAATTTATGCCGAAGG
>Ga0123353_10018413_pt1 | contig 10327 bp, 13 predicted proteins | sample TergutLab28metaG_3_FD_92763 | JGI IMG/M metagenome (GOLD analysis project Ga0123353, IMG submission 92763) | Labiotermes labralis P3 segment gut microbial communities from Petit-Saut dam, French Guiana - Lab288 P3 | ecosystem: Host-associated > Arthropoda: Insects > Digestive system > Gut ...
AATGACCTACCTAATGTTACAATTCATACAAATTTAAGTGATAATCCAAAAACAATACTATTTGCAGATAATACAAGTGTCATAGTTAACAACTCCAATTTTACTGATTTTGAAGAAGTTATTAATATGGTATTAAAAAACATGAATGAATGGTTTTCTTCTCATTTGTTTTCTTTAAATTTTGGTAAAACTCATTTCATGAAATTTATAACTAAAATAGCTCTCGTAATGTAATGAATATTAATTATAATGATAAAATAATATTAAGCACCTCTACCTTAACGTCTATAATAATAATAATAATCGATAGCACATTGTCCTTGAAAAGCCATATAGATATGATTACACCCAAATTAAACCAAGCCTGTTATACAGTTACAGTGGTTAAGCCATTTCTATCATGGGATACCCTAAAAGATGATCTATTATACCTACTATCACTCTATTATGACTTATGGGATAATATTTTCCTCACACAGTGATAATATACTTACATTACAAAAAGAATTATTGGAATTATAATGACAGCCAGAACAAGAAACTCTTGTACAGAACTTTTTAAAATTTTACCATTTAACATCTCAGTACCTATTTCCTTTAGTCCTGACTGTATTGACAACAGAAGTTTATTCATGGAAAATTCTCAACTATATAATATCAAAACTAGGAATAACTCCACTCTTTTCTGTCCATTAACATATTCAATGATTTATCAGAAGGACCCGTTATTTTGGCATCAAGGTGTTTAACAAGCTTCCCTCTCAAATACAGAATCAATCAAGTAATGTTAAGCAATTAAAACAGCTCTTCATAATTTCCTTCAATTGCATTCATTTTATACTGAAATTGAATATTTCAATCACAATAAAAATTAAAGTTAATCACAACATATGATTTTAAGTTCTACATGTCATCATATTTAATGATCAGATATATTGTCTAATTGATATTTAAAAAGATATACATCTATTTAGAGATATTTTTATATCAATTTTATCCCTTTCATTATCAGAATTGTTACGGTTGTTGATATGTGTTTTCAAAGAAGTACTTAAAAAACAGATATTTGTAATCAAGGTTTTACAGTCAGTCAGTATTACCTAACTTACTGATGACTCTGACCAATGATTGATTCTATATAAGTTTACATGATATTGGTTTTGATTTGCAAATATATCTGCTTCGAGGACTTATGTATAGGACTACTATGTAAACGGCGATTTAGTAATGTCTATGTTGATTGAATCTTATGACTTGTTCTATATGCAATCTTCAGAAAGATATATGTTTGGTCAAGTTCTATATCCAATGGGTTTTGACATGTTCTATTTCCAGTTGGTTTTTCCTCCTTCATTGATCTATGGAATGTATGAGGAATAAACAGATAAAAAAAATACTAATAATGGATTCTTGTATTATCAGTATGTACCATACAATACTATACTTGTTGGTGATTTGACAATCAGTGACGGAAGAGTATTTCGTTCATATAATCTACGTCGCTGTCTACCAACAGGGTGTTTTAGATTACCATAACCGCTATGACAGGAAAATGTTAAAGATATTCTGTTTGTTCTCTGCAAATGTGGCATTCCCTCCAATTAGCGATTTCATTGGTTAATTACAGGTTAAGTTTAGCTCATAACTTGGTAGTATATGCTTCTGGAATGTCACGCCTAACGTTCGTATACCTTACACGCGCATGTAATGCAAAACTGTCCTTTTATGAACCATACACCGTGGACATGTTTTACGTAATTTGATACGAAAAACAGAAATGACATTTTGTGACCTACCCAAAGATACAACTAATAGTGCAAGACATTCAGAACTGAAATTTTAATCTAATTATTATTTTAGTACGTCAGCAGCTATAATAGAGTATCTTCGTCATAATTCTTAAGCCTGACGCTTCTGAGCCTTCATAGCGGCAATTTGCAACTACCGAATGTTGATACAATAACATGTACGAAACAATGTTTAAGTGTTGTGTACATTCTAAAAAAGTTACTTGAACGAACCTGTTTTAACATGACGAAAGAAGAGTGAATTAAGATGCGTAATAATAAAAAGGTTTACCTGTATCTTCCATTTCTGCAGCTACACGTTCCCAGGTGGCATTTACAATATCTCTGTTGTTGTATTCCTTCAAATTATAGTCGTACAGACAGGGATTCCTCTTTACAGCTTCCACTAATTTCATATTAAAAACAGAATCGTCTTTAGGCATGACAGACCACAACTATGAAAACAAAATAAACACTCCCCTGCAAAAGTGCCGTCTTGTTTCCAGCAGACTGTAGTTGATTTAACCAAAAACCACGGATCTTCTCTTTCTCAACCAACCCGACAATTTGCGTGAAATTGCCGTTGCTCAGTCTTATCAAATTGTGACTTAAACTGACTGCAGGCGTTTCACCCTTTTCACGCCAGGAATCGAAGCGTTAGTTTCATGCAACTAAGGTTTCACGTTGCATGAAACTTTATCAGTGAACTTAATTTCCTTGGCGTGCGCGCCACCTATGAAATGGCTTTTGCGATACACGTTAACATCAATTTGTAGCATTATGGAACCCTAAGTAATTGTGGCTAAATGAAAACTGGAACTGTATGACAGCTTTTGGTGGGCGATTTTCCATATTGAATCGCAATAAACGGCATGATAGTCAATTTGATTCCACGCAAATCATAGTTTTTGTTTTTTCATTATGGCTGACTCAATACACAATTCATTATTTGTGTAAAAATGAGAACAGTTAGTTGGTGTGTAGCACATATTCTCCACAACAGTGCAAGACATGCTACAGCACCTTGTTACTGACCCTCCAGCACCAAGGATTCTCATCACTGCAGTGTTGGGTCCACATTTTACTTGCCATTTCCATTCAAGCTGCTGGTGATCTGAGACTAATAATCTCCCCTAGACAATATGTATCATGTTACCTTGGTGTACCATGTGTGTGTTTAACCATTGCATTGTTTTGTGCCTAATTAACTGGCTGCACAAAAGGGGAGGGTGTGTTTTTTCCAAAAATGGCAATGATTCTTAGTGATGTGCCACTTAAATGTAACTTACTGCAGTTTTCACTCTGCCTTGCATTACGTATATTTATCAACAAAGCATCTGCAGGTGTTATTGATCCTGAGATTGTTATATGTTGTTATAGTTCTATGCCATGCAATACTGAGGACGTCTAGAACAATTGTACATACATGGCCCTACAAGACATAAAAAAAAACATGTAATGCATTAAGAGGCATTACATTAAATGCAACTTAACTACATATTAAACAACAATGAACACTGTAACAGAAAATCCTGCTGTAAAGGTATATAGTTTAATAATGTATTGTACTTGTTTGGTCATAAGGGATCATTCAGAGAAAACACATCAGCTACTAATACACAAAGAGCTGCTGCAAACATTACAACCACATACCTCTTTTCCTTCTTCTTACTTATTTTGCTCATTCCAAGGATTCATAGTCGGTAACAACCAACGGCTATAGAACCAGTTAAATACAGATATACGTATAAATATCCTTGATCTATACAAATAAAGAACTACTCATATGTACCAAGATGGAATTAACAAATATTATTTACAATCAACAAAACTATATAGTGCTACAATATCATCCTTAACATAATATAAAATAGAATGAAAATTAAACAATAAGTGGTAGCCTTATTAGATATAAAATTTATCTTACATGTGAAAACACACTCCAAAATTTCATACAACAGGCAGAATAATAAATACCAATTGAGCAGTCAAAATATATCACACAACTGCTTTATGACTGAAATATTCTTCCAATATATAAAATGAATGTTGGTGAAGAAACCCTCTCGAAGATGATTTAAATTTCTTAATATTATGAGACAAATATTTCATTTCAGGCAGTAGACTGTTATATACCTTAATATTCATATAAAAGGGACCTTTTTCATAAATAGTCAAATGTGACAATCATTGATGGAAATCAGAATTGTTCCTGCTAATGATATTATGTATCTCAGAATTCATCCAGAATTGATTATTATTATGAACCATGAAGAATAGGAGACAGAATATATATTGTGAGATCAGTGGTAAAATCTTAATACCCATATAAAAGGACCCTTTTTATAAAAGTCACTGACATGATACAATTGATACTATCGTATCATGTTGGCAACTAGACTCATCATAAAGATGCATGGTAAAATACTGTACGCTCATTGTACAGACCTCCTGCTGATGAATAATTATTTGTTTGAAACATGTCAATGATAATTGAATTGAAATAAATTTTTAAGAAAAAGTGTGCATCTTGTTGATCTTTCTCACATAAATAAAATATTGTCATTACCATTATCACGTTCAAGACATTATCCCATAATTCATACCTTAATTTAATTTGGAATTCTATTATTGTTTTTTTATTTATACCCCGAATAGTTGTAGTATGGCATGTTTGTTTTACTAGATTTGTTTCATTAATTGTTAGAAGCTGGGCATCATGATCTGATAGCCCATTAACCAGGGGAGTAATAAGGAAGTTACTAATATGAAGAGTATTTATAAGTGTTATTAAATGCTGTACTAGATTTATTCTGAATTCTTGTGAGGAAATCTATCCTGCTGGTTAGGTCGTACGAGGTTAACATAGCATCAAGTTGTTTCCTCACATCTTTCTCTAAAAGGTAATTAATATTAAAATCACCACATACAACAATCATAAGTTCTATTTTATAAATTTTCATAATGATACTATCAAAGCCATCCATCAACACTTTAAAATCACCTGAAGTTGCTCTATAGCCATTACACAAACACTAGTAAAGTATCATTCTGTTTTTATTGCACAGGCTTCAGTAAGTTATTCCTTATAAAATTCATTTATTTTAACCTTAAGAGTATTTTAGGTCACCATGAATGAAAATGCTTACTCCAACCTTCCTTAAATCTTTTCTGCAATACCCAGCACCAAGGAGATAATTATCAAGATAAGTAAGTTCTAATTGTGCCTGTTTTAATTGGTGTTCAGTGAGACACAGAACATCCAGAAAATATAGACAAAGAAAAGGTATTAACACATTAATTTTTTTTATATTTTAAGGGGGGCCTTTTTTGTCTTTTATAAATCAAAGTTACTATCCTTGATGAAAACTTCATTTTCTTTCCTTGGAATATCATTAGGCACTAGTTCAATACTCCTAGCAGCATCTTGAAATACCACATAATCATCACCATCATTACCTTTATCATCCATCAAGGCTCCATCATTGACTACATTTCTTGGAGTATCATGGAATAACTTTATCATCCATAGCTTCTTCATTAACTTTTCTCCTTGAGGTATCATAGGGCACTAGCTTAATATTCTTATCAGTATCTTTAGACACAGCACAGTCATCATCACAACTTCTTTTATCAACCATCAGGATTTCATCAACTGCACTACTTGAAGTATCATGGAATTCCATACTAACCAAAGCTTCTTTATTCTCTTCTCTTTGAAGTCTCAGAGTACATTAGTTCACTATTCCTATTAGCATCTTGAGATGCAGCACAATCATCACCACCATTTCTACCATTATCTAACAGCACCTCTCGAGAAGTATCATGGAACACCATATCATTATTCATACATTCATATCAGCAGCTTTAAACACTAAACATTAACTCTTATAATTTATTCTGTCATGTACTGTTCCTTCATTAATTTAACTCAATAAGCCATCAAAGAATTCATAACGATGATCTGTACCAAATCTCGAGAGTCTATATGGTCAACATCATTATACTTTATTTCCAGGGAATGTTAATTAGTGAAATTTCATCTTTTTTAAACAAGATTTCCTTAATAATAATTCTTACTAATGTGGAAATTAAGTAAAGAATATCATGTATGGAACCATTACTTCTTAATTTACATACATTGAGTTGAAGTAACATGCTAAGTGCTGCTCGGCAGTCACTTGGTGCCACAAAAAATATACAAGTAATGTTTATCTAAGTCAATTTATAATTTTCAGTAAGACTGACATTACCTCCTTCGATGATTCCATTTTTTCCAGCATAATTTATTACTAAAAAAATGTAACCAGCACACAAGAGATCTAATAGTTTCACATTCCTCTCTTGGGAAGCTGGATATTTCGATGTAAATAGCATGAACATTCCAAATATGTCAGGAACATATTTGCATATGCTCTTGCTAGAATACAGTTCATTCCCAGGAACACTGAGCAACATGCACAAGGTGTCTGAAATGGCATTATGTGCACATGTACCAAGGGGAAAGACAGGAGAAGATATTAACTGTCCTGGAAAGCTTTATTATAGACACATTGTCAGCACAGAAATAAAACAGGTTCAAACTCTGAACTCAGGTGTATTCATACACATGATAACAGGAGCTGGAGACTACTATCAGCATAACGCATCAAGCAGTTTTTGTAACAGACATTACAAACACCAAGCAATAGACTTCGTACAGAGTACAAATACTAAACTCATCGTAATCACCCTAGTGATCTTTTTTGTGGAAGGTACACCCTCTTAGCATAATTACTTTTAGGAAGAAATGAAAAGGCTATTGAATTTTGATTTCACCATAAAATTTAATTCATCAAATGTAGTGCAAGACATATATGTCTTGACTCTTAAGTCACAAATCTTCATGAGCAACAATTCCCTACCTCACTTCAACACAATGTTGATCAATGTCAACAAAACAACTTGACGCAGCAAGCCAATCCTGTTGTTGAGCTGCAAAAACTTCTATTGCTCTTCGGTATAACACACTTCAAATTTTGATCACACAGTTAAATAGATAACAGTTTTTTGTTCATTTTGCTGAGAATCTCATAAGGATATTGTTCAAGTACATTATCCTCTGGGGACGTTTCATCAGTCATGTACTTGAGAGCAGTAAAGAAGGCCTTAGCTTCAGGATTGTGTTTTAGTATTGTAAGAACAACCTTCTTCATATTTGCAGAAAACCCAATCAGTTCCAGTACTTGGAGCATGAACTTACCCAGACCTTTCCTACGCACCTCTTCCTCCAACTGTAACTCGTAACAATAAAGTACTTCATCACCAAAGTCCATATCAAAACGAAAATGTGAAAATGCGACTGGTTTGCATTCTGATTCCGGAGTGCGTGCTATAAGATACCATGCTCTGTCATCTGTCATTTCTTCTTTCTTTACCTTCTCATTCCAACCCCACTCACACGCTTCATACAATGCTTTCATGTTCCTCTTTTCAAGATTAAAAATCCAGTCCAATGTTGCTACATCTAGGGAACCACATGGTTTGCATTCCAGCACGGCGGTAAGGCCACTCTTTTCGAATTTCCTGAATACAGGGAATGGGGACATTGGGTCTTCCTGATTATTTGCTTTGTTTACAACTGCCTGTGAAGCAGATATTCGAGCAATTTCCTCTTTTCGTTGTTGCCTCTTCTCTTTACTCTTAGCAGATTTGCGTCCCATTTTGCATAAAATGCCACGTACTTGTATATTAAATATATAGCTTTACACAACACCAAACACTACATTCCCACTGGCCCGCTTCCTACTGCACAGTCAACGAAGACATAGATGCTCTGTGGAGACATCCGCTGCAGGCAACAAAGTCCTGCCGCGGAAATGGGGGTACCAATTTAACTCACGCGCCTCACGAAATATACTTTTTGCAGTAAACCCGCGCTTTCCATACACAAGTGTTTCCCTGCATGCAAGTGTAAGTGAATGTCGCCCTTGAAACCCCACTAAATCTATATAAATAAATACAGTATTCGGACTAGTTACGAATTTGAATCTTTCTCCCTTCTGTTTTCGATACATGTTCGTAGTAGCAATTGTCGCTGCCAACGCAATTATTAAAATTTCTAGAGAGAAAAATCAAAGTTTGGCATTGGTATCACCGGCGTGGCGGCCGTGTTTATTAATCTGAGGCCGTGGCGGTCGTAATCATGGATTGGAGTAATCACACGCTGACACAGATGTTCTGTGCGCTGACATCTTTTCATCCATGTGGTTAGTAGGCTTACGTATGGTGTGCGTAAGTGTGTGATGTGTAGTAATCATGCAGCACAAATCATTTAGTACCCTAAGCCATAGTAAGAGCAAGTAAGGAGTAGTTAGTGTACAGGAAGTTACGCTGCAGGCAAGCAGTTACATTGTTATCCATATTCTTAACACATGCCATACGACACAAATTGTGTGTGTGTTGAGTATGAAATGTTTGCAGAATTTCCTTCCGTTCTTCATTATATTATTCATTGCATTTAAGTACCTGACACAGAACATGTCAATATTAGTCGTTCGCCGTGTACGGTTACAAGTATATAACTGAGAGTAATAATATGAAAATTACATAAATGTACAGTAAAATTGGATAGAAGAATACTTGGCCATGCCTTTCGCCCACGAGGTTTACATGATATGTATTTTTTCCACTGAGTAAAATGTATGTTGTAATATAGGCCGTTCAAAAAGTCAGTGTATTGTTGCTGCTACCGTGATGGTTATACCTTAATGTAAGACCTATAAAACTGACGGAGTGTAATGCTGCAGCACACTGGCAGCGGTGACATGCCGATCGTGAAGAACACACTGATTGCATGTTGTGTACAGTACTGTATTATGTGGTATTTGTTTCTCTGCACAGTGACTTATTTCCTCTCCCTCTTAAAATACTGGCTCTGCATTTTAATGTGATTTAGTAATTTTTTAATGCTCTGTGTATTCAGTTTTCACTCTTCTGTGTATTCTGTTTTCATCGTGCCAACTGGCATTCTTTGGCTACCCTGACTGAGGTTTTTCCAGGCTTCTTCCTCAGTTGTAGGGCAAATGTCAGAGTATTTTATTGTATCATATTCATTTTGTGCAAATATCGTACATATGACAGTAGACTCGTCAGTCTGTAATATATTTTAAACATACATGAGATACTTTTAAAATCTCTTAAATAATATTCAACAAATAATTCATAAAGTGTGTAGTTATATTTTGTATACTTAAAGTCAGATAAATATCATAGGTTAATCGCTAGGAAGATACAGATTCTTCTAATGAGTAAAAAAAGTGACGAAGAAGGAATAGTTTTAGTATAGTTTAACTCGCATAGACAGAGCATGGCCCGCAATCTTCCCAATTAGTTAATTGTGTTGTTCTATGTATTTGTATTGATTGTGTTGTTCTATGTAGTGTTTGTGTGTAAATATGTACTGTACTACTGCCACCGGCTGTCAACCCAATTGCAGTTAAAAAAATATATCATCATTTAGTTCCCATATATGCTACACTGTTTTTTTTTGAAAACGTCTGTGTTACAAAACCGAACATGGATCTCCATCTTTTTGCATGCATTATAACTGTGAATTTCTACATTATGCTCCAAGTTCTCTATATTTTTTTTTTATGTAGCACACTCATTCATGTATGTATGTAAGTTATTCTGTACAGTGTACAGTACACAGTGAAGGGTACACTCCAAAATATAATATAGTCGTAATTGTAACAGTACTATGACACAAGTACGTACAACAGTATACATGCATACTAATGCAGTATGCATATGTGTGCGAAGTTTACGGTGAGATGTCTAATTTCAGCCTGTCACTCATTTTTTACTAATGTAAGGTTTTCAACATAGCAGAAGTAGTGAGTCTAATGAATTCTTTCACATTTATTTAGAATTATGTATTTGTGGTGGACAAAAACTTAATCTCAAAAGGAGCATGTTATATAAACTTATACCAGCATAGTAAATTTGCTTTCTGATAGAATGGAAGATTTGTTACTGGTATGTGAAGGTAGTATAAGTGCCACTGTTTGATTTAATCTTCTGAGTTTGTCTTGGATTTTTCCAGGTTCTGTGTTGCATTGTTACTAGTGCCAGTGTATACTCATTGGCTCAGTGAAAAGTGTGGAACTTTCTAAAGAATCGTGTGCATGATTCTTGTGTATGAGCAGCTGCCATGATTCTGATAACTATCTTGTGTAGAAGGAGTGTCTTATTACTGTCATGAGGTTTATCCCAGAACATTGTTTAATGTGTCATAATTGAATGGAAATATGCAGAGTACACAGCTTTAAGCTGCTCTTTACTGTTTAGAAATACAAGAAACCTTACTGCAAAACACGTGACAACCCTCTCACTTTTTGTCATTGGATGTAACATACAATGACTGATGTAATCCTTAATATAATGGAGTGAACACTGAGGTTTGGTGACTGATCTAAAGGATGTAGATTGGCATTATTAATTTATGAATCTTACAACACTCATTGATCAATACTATGACTGTTGTGACATATATTTTG
>Ga0123353_10018415_pt1 | contig 10326 bp, 10 predicted proteins | sample TergutLab28metaG_3_FD_92763 | JGI IMG/M metagenome (GOLD analysis project Ga0123353, IMG submission 92763) | Labiotermes labralis P3 segment gut microbial communities from Petit-Saut dam, French Guiana - Lab288 P3 | ecosystem: Host-associated > Arthropoda: Insects > Digestive system > Gut ...
AGATAGTCGGTGACGATCTGTTTGTTACAAACACACAAAGGCTTAAAAAAGGCATAGACCTTGGAGTAACAAACTCGATCCTGATAAAAGTCAATCAGATAGGAACCCTAACAGAAACACTTGACGCGATTCGCATGGCGCACAGATCAAGATACACAGCAATAGTATCACATCGCTCGGGCGAAACAGAGGATACAACTATAGCGGATATCGCTGTAGCAGTAAACGCAGGACAAATAAAAACCGGTGCACCGTCAAGAAGTGACAGGGTGGCAAAGTATAATCAACTTTTAAGGATCGAAGAAGAGCTTGGTACAGCAGCATACTACCCGGGAATGGATGCGTTTTTCAGTATTGGCGTGTAAATTGTAAATCATAAAAAACGAGGGATAGATCTGAATCCGGATCAATCCCTCGTTTTTAATATTGTAACTTGCTATGGCGGTGGTTCAGGTGGAAGTTCAGGTGTGGGTTCTGGTGAGGGCTCCGGTGACGGCTCGGGTGATGGTTCGGGTGACGGCTCAGGTGAAGGTTCCGGTGTGGGTTCAGGAGGAATTGCATCTATATGTTCATAGACAAATCTTATAATATTTCTTGATGAATCTGCTGTTACCTCAACCGCTCCGAATGTCTGCCCGATAACTCTGTAACCCTCGATGTAAGGTGCTTGCTCCGTTACCTCCATGCCGACAGTCGAGTCGACATCCCTGGTGTAGAGAACATTGCCGTTGACATCAACGCACAGGATCGTATATGTTACGGAATACATATCCCATTCGTTGATAATTTCTTCCAGTGTGACATCATCCGGTCTGAAGAAGTTTCTTGTTTGTAGATTTTCATGTAACGGCTCCATGATCATTTTGAATATTTGTGCAGCCGGGTTGCCGTTGGAGTTCATCCGGGCCGGTCTGTCATAACCTGTCCACACTGCTGTAAGATAATACGGTGTAAAACCTACAAACCATCGATCCTGCTGATCTGTGGAGGTACCGGTCTTACCTGCGGTCGGCATGCTGCTGCCAAGGTTGGCGGAGCCGCCTGTTCCTGATACAACTGCTTCGTGAAGCATATCTGTCATCCAAAATGCAGAAACATCACTTATTGCATGTATACCTCTGGGTGACGAGTTATCGAAAAGGACTTCTCCATCGTAGTAGTAAATCATCGAGTATGATCGAAGTTCAACTCGAGTACCGGAGTTCGGGAACATTGTATATGCCGATGCCATTTCACGGAGTGTTGCACCGAATGTCAACTGCCCGGCGGCAAGCGGCGCATAGTCGTTATCAACAGGTGAGAGATCAAAACCAAGTATATCTCTCATAAATGCAAATGATGTTGTTGGCGTGATTTGGTCGAGCACCACAGCAGCTATAGTGTTTATAGACTGTCTAAGAGCATGCCTGACAGTGACGATCCCGCTGTATGTACGGCTGGAATTTCTTGGAAGCCAGCTGGTACCGGATAACTCAATATCCGGACTGTCATTATAAAGCGACTCAGGTGTTAAAAAACCGTAATCAAGTGCAGGTGCATAAATAGAAATCGGCTTTATCGCGGAACCGGGAGGTCTTCGCGTCTGTGTGGCACGGTTAAGCAGCATATTTCGAGTTTTTACGCCAACACCGCCGGATATCGCTTTTATCTCGCCTGTATACGGATCGGCAACGATTATGCTTGATTGAAGTTGCTGCACAGAGCCTGTTACAATTGGCAGATTTTCAGTATTCTCATAAATCTCATCTACAATTGCCTGAATATTTGGATCTATTGTTGCGATAATGCTCAAGCCTCCGGCATATAAGTATCTTCTTGCGACCTGCTCCGACCATCCGAGATGTGTTACCATATCGCTCACGGCATCTCTCATGACGGTTTCTTCAAACCATGAATAGACTGTCATTTCAGCCGGTTCATCATCACCACGCTGGAAATGCAAAGCTGTACGAACCGACTGCCTGAGTTCCTGCTCTGTGATATAGCCAAGCTCGTGCATCCTGCGCAGTATTACTTCCTGCCTGTTTTTATTAGCTTCTCTGTTTAAATATGGACTGAATCTGGACGGGTTGTTAGTAATGCCTATAATTGCTGCGGCTTCGGGAAGTGTCAGTTGGGAGACATCTTTGTCGAAATAATAATTTGCAGCTGCACCTATTCCGTAACACCCATGACCGAAGTACACAAGGTTGATGTAAAGTTCAAGGATCTCATACTTACTGAACTGCCGTTCGTATTCCAATGCCCTGAATATCTCTTGAAGCTTTCGTTGAACAGTAACATCGTCCTCGTGAGTGAGGTTTTTGATCAGCTGCTGTGTAATTGTAGAGCCGCCGAATGTGTCTTGCATACTAAGAAACATATTCATAAAAGCGCCGGCTGTTCTGTACCAGTCTACGCCCTGATGATTCCAGAAACGGTGATCTTCTATCGCAACGACTGCATTTATCAAATGCTGCGGAAGCTCTTCAAAATCGACCCATCTGCGAAATTGCAAGCTTTGAACAGGTACAGACTCGACAGTACGACCTGTTTCCGGGTCGATATAATAAATCGTGCTGGTACGATCCATATTAAAATCTGCGGGATTCACTTCAAGACCGGTTGCTAAATCATTTCTCACGTAATATATAAAAAAGCATGCGAATATCACCGCAGTAGTCACTGCGATCAGAGCCAGAGTTCCTACCACCTTGAGTCCCATAAAGAACACATCACTGGCTACCCAAAAACCATTTATAGCGACTTTCTTAGCTACTCTCTTGACTTTTACTACATCCATTACTGCCCCCGGTCACGAAAAATCATATTGCATTCTACCACATTTTGCGCTATTATACAATATATATGGATCAAATTAGCTTGTACTACATATTATCGTACTATAGAGAAAAGAAATAACGTATTTCTGAATGATTTACATTTTTTTCTTTTTTATATTGAATGTTTAAAATACTTTGTTATACTGTGAGGAAGATAAATGAGCAGCGACTTTGGCAACGATTACTTCACGATTTCAGATGAAGATGGAAATGACTATGAACTTGAACATCTAGATACCATAGAGATAGACGGTAAGCTCTATATGGCATTTTTGCCGACAGATCTGGACGAAGATGATGAAGACTACGGTTTTGTGATCCTTACTGTTGAAGATGAAGATGGAGAAGATATTCTCGTTTCAGTTGAAGATGAAGAACTTCTTGAAAACTTGTGCGAGCTTTTTGTGGAGCGGTTTTTAGACGAAGATGATGAATGATTGTTCCCTGCTTTGCGCGTGATAGGCCTTTTTAAACCCACATTTCTCATAAGGGATGCCGGAACTCTTCCTGTGAATTGCAGGCCTCCCGGATCGTGCATGACACGATTTGGACGTTGGAAGCAGAGCAGCAGGAAGGAGGCGACCCACCTGCCCGATGGTGCAGGTTATAAACGGGCTTACACGGCACGGCGGGGAGTTTTCGTATGTCGATTTTGCGGTTTTACCACAGAAAATGGATATTTCTTGCATTCATGAATACTATGCAGTATAATACCATTCGCTACGCTATTAAAATGACCTATATATAACGTTTGAAGAAATAAAAAGGATTGACAAAAAATGAGTGGAATGTTTGAACCGAAAACAGATAAAGCCAGCCGCAAGCTTGCCCAAACACAAAAGGATCTTAAGGAAAAGAAAAAGAAGAGGATAAAAATCACAATAGTGATCATAGTACTTGTGATTGTTTCTGTAGTAGCGATCACTATCAACTCGAGTTTCATCCGCCGTGCAATACCTGTAGTCACTATAGACGGCAGGGGTTTCACAGCAGCGGAGTTCGAATACTTCTTCAATGCTGAATATGTTGAGTACACGGAATTTATGTCACAGTTTCAAGGTGCGGAAGGCTTTTTGCCGGATCCGTCAAGAACTCTGTCAAGCCAGGTTTTTGACCCTGAAACCGGCGAAACATGGGCGGACTATATTACAAGTATGGCACTTGCCTCTATGGCAGAACTTGTAAGCATGTATAATGAAGCAAAAGCAACCGGTTTTACACTATCTGAAGAACAGGTGGCTGAAATTGAGGAAGAAATGGAAATGGTTGCCCTTCAAGCCGCTATGGGTGGGTTTCCGTCGAGTGACATGCTTTTGCAACGGATGTTCGGAAATAGCATGAACGAAAGAACTTATCGCAATATAATGGAGTTTGTTGCTGTCGCCCGTCATTACAGTGAGAATGTAAGAGAGTCTTTTGTATTTTCTTCTGATTCGATCGCCGCATATTATGCAGAAAACAGGGACGAACTGGATGCTTTTAACTACAGGCTTTTATTTGTTGATACTTTAATGAATGATCCGGCGGATACGTACGCCAGCGTGATAGAAATCGCAAACGGTATTTCATCTGAAGAGGATTTTATTGAAGCAGCAAGAGCACAAGAGTATGATTCTTTTGATCCGGATTCAACCCTTTACAGAATGCAGGGTGGATGGTTGGATGAAGATATCGGTGAATGGCTGCGGGCTGATGCTCGTGCCTATGGTGATATTACCGTCATACAAACAGAATATGGCAGCTCTATAGTATTTTTCCTTTCACGTGATGATAATAATTACCGGACAGTAGGGATGAGGCAAATCCTGATTTCCCGCGAAAACGTTGATCCGGCTGATTTTCCGGAAGGAGAATACGATCCGGAGTATCACGCATTACTTGAGCAGGCAGAAACGATCTTGCACGAGAGAGCCGAATTTGCTAATGCAATGTTTGAGGCAATGGGTTCAACGGAGAATGCAATGCTTGATTTAATGGAGGAACATTCTGACGACACAACACCCGGCGGCTATTACTCATTCATAACAAAAATCCCTTACCAGAGCGCACATCTCCAAACATTGAGAATAGTACCTGAAATTGAAGACTGGCTGTTTGCGGAAGACCGTTCTATTGGAGACACTGAGTTGATCTATACTGCAGCTTACGGTTTCCATCTGGTTTACTTCACCGGTTGGGGCGAGTTGTTCTTCGAAATCATAGCAGAAGATAGAATGAGAACACGCGATCACAGCGAGTGGATCAACAATTTAACGCCCGGAGAGCCGGTAAAACATGCAGCATTTATATTAGTTCATTTATAAGGCTTATAATCTTGCATATTGTGTAATTACTAATACTGTGGTATATTACAGTGTAATCAAATTCTCAGGTAAATGGCGAGGTGTTGATAAGTGAGCTTAAGACACATTGAGCGTGGTACAAAGCTAACAATATTTGAAGAGCTGCAACAGCGTGCTATTAGCGATGAGTACGAAGCAGTGTTTCGTTATATGGAAAGCGACAGACTGATAGTTGTTCAATGTGCGTGGTTGTATGAAAATTTTAATAAATTAAATCTGGGTGCAAAATTAAATGTAAGCTATGACGCCAAGGCAACCTTGCATTCATTCACAGGCCTGGCAAAAGAGAAGCTTCGTGCTAACGGTCTTGTTATGATTGAGCAGATTTCCGACATTGAAACGAAAAGCCGCCGCCAGTATGACAGAGATGAGATTCGTCTTATCGTTAATGTATTTGGAATCCCCGAAGCAAAAATGTCCTCAACTGTATTTGAGAAACCCGGTTCCCCGCCAGACCTTTCGGACATAACTTTTGATGTAAGCTCCGGCGGACTGTGTGTAATAACAAACAAACTCTTAAGCTCTAAGTTCGATCCATTCTTCCTCGTAGAGTTTGCCTTCAATGATAGGGATAGTTTCCTGTTACCATCCAGAGTTGTCAGAAAATCAAACTATCCACGCACAAAGATAGGCAGATATGACTACGGATTTCAATTCATTTTTGACAACATGCCGGAAGAAAAATCCAGACTGACAAGAGCGATACTTAATAAGAAGCTGGCAGGAGGCAGGTAATCGCACCTCCCTAATCAGCGACCTGTAAAAAAGGGTTGTAGCTCATTTTGCTACAACCCCAGTTATTTATGTCAGCATCTGAGTCGAAAATTTACAATCGTCAGCTCAGTGATGTGGCATAGTTGGCGACAAATAATTATGTGAGGTTCTATCCTCCGTCCTTTGAGTCGAACAAAGCAGCCAGGACAGAAGGTTCAAGCTCTTCTCTATAATGCTCTACCAGATATTCGGGCTTGCAGCCTTGTTCAATGCCAAGCCTCTTGAGCAGTTCATCGTATTTTCGAGACGGTAATGCGGATAATTTTCTAGCGGTCAGCATAAGGACATCATCAAGCGCATCTTGTTGTGTTTTATTTATCATATTACCGGCTTGTTCATGTGCAAGATCTGAAAGCTTCTCGACCCGACGTTCAATATCCTTAGTGCCTTCGTTTACGCATGACCAGTAAGCTTCCTGCTCCTTTTGTGAATAAACAGAGCGGATCCGCGCACTTTCTTCATTTGCTTTAATAGCAATATGCTTACATTCTGTTTCAGACTCGGTTTTAATATGTTCGATTACTTTTTCAAATCCCTGCATAAAACGAAATATCCTTTCAATTTCTATTTCGACTTTCAAAAATGTCCATTTATTCTAAAGGATATGTTTTTTGGACAGCGGTTCGAAAACACGGCGGCCACCGCTTCGGAGCTTTCCGAACATCTGTGGATATTTTATATGGACCGGAATATCATCATAGTCATAAGGAAACGGGTCGTCGATAGTCCAGGAGCATGTAAAGGCGGACAATGCGGCGCTAAGTACCGGCTCGTAATCGGCGGGCATCCATCCGACCAATGTGTATGTATATTGAGTTGTCAGTAACATAATGCTGTCTTTATTTGCTTCGAAACCGTCAAGCTCAATGATCTCCCGCTTAACAAGGTCTGTCAGTTCAGGAGGATCCAGGGTCAGTTCCGGATCGATGGGTTCTACACACTCTAGATCAATAAGCTCACTGATAACACTGATGATATCTGACTGTGCAACTATCAAGGAAAGTTTTTTCATTCCAGCCACTATACGCTCACGATCCTTTCAAATATTCGTTGTGCCACCGTATCAAGTCGTTTCTCGGCGCGTGCACGCATTGTGGCAAGGCGGTTTGCAGTCGATGATGCAAGCTCTGCAGCAGCCTCCATTGCTTTGCGGTCAGATGCTTTCTGGAGTTGCTCGAGTTCTGATTTGGCACGTGCAAGAGAAGCTGCAACAGATTGCTCACCTTCCTGTTGTGCCTGTTCGATCGATTCTTTAGATTTATTAAGGACTATCAGCTTGACCTGATTTGCTTCGTATTCAGCTGCAAGTATATACTTCATAGAGTCAGCTAACAACGTAAACACCTCCCGGTATTTATAACCTCGATGCGATATTTAACAATATACCACACCATTTACGAGTTTGACAAGTATATGACTATATTGTAGAATCCATTGGGATATAAAAGTCGGCATAGTCAAGGGAGAGCGTAATGGAGAATAAACGTAAAAGAAAAATAGGAGACAGGCGGGAGGGTAGACGTTTACGGAAGCTTGATCCTTATAACGCAATGACCCCTTTTATCATGAGGGAAAAAAGTGAAGCAAGTAATTACTTCTCGGAAAATCTTGAAGTGTCCGCTATCGAGAAGTTTCTTCGCCAAAAGCGAACATCAGGGTATCCCGGTATGGGTATGCTACACATTTTCATAGCAACTTTTATAAGAACGGCTGCTCAATATCCGGCAATAAACAGGTTTTGCTCCGGTCAGAGGATATTTGCCAGGGAAAACGTAGATTTCCTGATGACAATAAAAAAACAGTTAAGGTCGGATGCCGGAGAAACCACAATAAAAATTTCATTCAACCGTGATGCGACTATTACCGATGTTTACGAAAAGCTAAACGCTGAGATAAGCAAAGTAAGAAATGAGGGGGTATCAACAGGCACAGACAATATAGCTGCTGCGTTTATTAAGCTCCCAAGAGTTATTCTGCGGTTTACGATCGCTTTTCTGGAGTTTTTGGATTACTTTGGTTTTTTACCACAGTCTATAATTAACGTAAGTCCGTTTCATGGTTCGGTGATCATAACAGATATGGGGTCGATAGGACTTCCGGCTATATATCACCACCTGTATAATTTTGGAAATCTTCCTATTTTTATTGCTCTTGGTGCAAAGAAAAAAGTACATGAACTAAATGCTACAGGGGATGTTACCACAAGAAAGTACATCGAGTTTAAACTCGTTGTTGATGAACGTATTTGTGACGGCTTCTACTTCTCACAAGCATTCAAAGTGTTTAAAGGCTTGTTACGAAACCCGGAAGCCCTGGATAAGCCGCCGGAGCAGATCGTTGATGATATAGAATAAACACAAAAAACAGGAAAAAAGAGGGAGTTATCCCTCTTTTTGTCATTCCTCTATCAGCAGTCTGTTCAGTTCATCCATAAACGAGTTTATATCACGGAATTGGCGGTATACGGAAGCGAATCTCACATAGGCGACCTCGTCGAGGGTTTTAAGACCGGTCATGATCATTTCGCCGATGTCCGTTGTTTTAATTTCTCTTTCGAGTGAATTTTGAAGATCCTGCTCGATCTGGTCAGCTACGGCTGAAAGCTCCGCAAGCGGTACGGGTCGCTTTTCGCAAGCTCTGAGCATTCCGTTGATAAGCTTTTGCTTATCGAACGTTTGTCTGCTGCCATCTTTTTTAACGACTATCAGGGGTAATCGTTCCATGATTTCGTAGGTTGTGAATCGCTTCTGACAGCTTAAGCACTCACGCCGGCGTCGTATCGTAGCGCCTTCTTCGGCCGGTCTCGAGTCAACAACCTTGCTTTCGGAGTATCCGCAAAAAGGACATTTCATCGGCTTCTTTCCTTCCTATACTAAACTCTGCGCCCGATTATATCATAATATACCATATTTTGTATATAGTCTTTTTTTGAAATAATAAAACGAACTGCGTAGCGCCCTAAAGTAGTATATTTATTTCCATCTCTCAAACAAGTGTGCATACCCTATATCAATGTTCAAGGTTTAAGCGAGTACCGCACACAAACTCGATATGAAAATAAATATACTACTTCAGGACGCTCAGTTACTTCTCTGAGAAAGTGAGTCTCGTTATTAGCTCTATCATGCGGGATTCAGGTTCTGTTGTGCTGTTAAGTTCAAGTGCGGTTTCTGAACAGTATAGCACTGCGTTGCGGCAGGTTGATAGGGTTGCTTTGTTTGCGGTGTTCATTAAAATTCGGGCTTGGAAGTCATGTCTTATGCCGCATATATCCATGAGTGTTGCTCTTCCGAGATTGTTTTCAATACATACTCTGGCAGCTAACAGCTGTCGCATTTTTAGCGAGATGCTGAACATCAGTTTGTGAGGAGCTTCGCGCATTTGAAACAGCTCATCCAGTAATTGAAGTGCTTGCTTGTTACTACGATTTATAAGCGCTTCGGAGAGCTTATATGCGACAGTGTCGAGTATAGGCGTTACGACTGCGTCAATATCCTGGCGAGTTACTGTATCATGCTTGGAGTATGCGGCTGTTTTTTCGATTTCTCCGTTTAGTGTTGCCATTAATCCGCCGGTGAGATGTGCAAGGTATTCCGCATCACTTATACTGATGCTTTTTCCGGTGTCCCTGAAATGCCGCCTTATCCACTTAATAAGATTGTCTTGATCTTGCACAACAAACTCGACAACACTTGCATTCTTAAGGAGTTCTTTATTTATTTTAACCCTTCCATCAGGCTTGTATTCGATCGTGCTGTAGATAAAAACAACACATACAAAATCGGGTAAATCTGCAAAGACATCACATAGCTGTTCCTTTGCGTCGCTTCTAAAGATGTCATAATCGTGTATTTCTACGAGTGTTTTCTCGGCAAATGCGGGAAAGGTGTTTACAGCGTCTTCAATCTCATCTACCCGCAGCCCTTTGCCCTCATATCTCTTATAATTAAACCCGTCAAGACCGTCAGGGCACACCAAAGTGCGCAGGCTCGCCAAACATCGCTCAAGCAAGTACCGTTCCTCTCCGTGGAATATGTAGAGCCTGCCGATCTCTCCGGTTTTTAAGGAGGAGATGAGATTGTCATAATTTACATTTTGCTTTTTTTTATCCATATGTTACCTGATAAACCTCGTGACTATTAGTGTTTCTATCTGCCATTAACTGTTACGTGCCCATGCTCGTCTGTCCTATATACTATTGAACCAACCTGTTCAAGTCTATTAAGTACTTCGGGGGTTGGGTGACCGAAACTGTTTCTTCCTACGGGAATAACAGCAATGCCGGGCGTTGTTGCTATCAAAAGCTCTTCTGATGTGGAGTTTCTTGAGCCGTGGTGCCCTACAACAAGCAGATCAAGCTTTGGGATCGCGGCGTAGCGGAGGAGCGC